>Ga0105154_1000134_pt1 | contig 31889 bp, 28 predicted proteins | sample SSWtaG_FD_89672 | JGI IMG/M metagenome (GOLD analysis project Ga0105154, IMG submission 89672) | Hot spring microbial communities from Sandy's Spring West, USA to study Microbial Dark Matter (Phase II) - SSWsed_matched | ecosystem: Environmental > Aquatic > Thermal springs > Hot (42-90C) >... | reverse complement strand
CTCTTCTTAACCCTCCTCACAGCCAAAATCCCAGCCTTCGCCAAGTAGTACTGAGCCAAATCATCAATACCCTTCTGGCAGAACACAACATTCGCACCAGCAGCCTTGATCTTCTCAACCATATCCTTCAAAAGGCGCGCTTCTTCGTCGAGGAACATCTTCATCTGCTCTGGGCTGTTAATTCTGATCTCCGCGTCTATCTCCGTCTTCTCGACCTCGAGAGGGGCGTCGATGAGCGCGATCTTCGCTTTCTCAACGCGCTTAGGCATGTCTGGGTGGACAACCTCTTTGTCAACTATGATGCCGTAGATGAGCTGGGTGTCGAGGAAGGAACCTCCCTTCTTCTTGACTAGCTGGACGTAGTCGTCAACGTTAGCCACTATCCTCCCATCCCTCTCCTCAGCTATCTGCTTCGCAGCCCTCACCGCGATTTCAGCCAAGTGGTCTCTGAACGCCGCGACGGCCTTGCCCCTCATTGAGGTTATTGCAACCTTCTTCAAGGCTTCGAGATCGTTAACGTCAACTTTGATAGCCGCTTTGCGCAGAACTTCTTCAGCTTTCTCGAGAGCTTTTTTGTAGCCGGTTACGATAACCGTCGGGTGGATGTTCTTCTCGAGAAGCTTCTCAGCCTCCTTTATGAGCTCGCCGGTTAAGACAACAGTTGTAGTCGTACCGTCGCCCACCTCCTCGTCCTGGGCCTTTGCTATCTCCACCAATAGCTTGGCTACGGGGTGCTGGACGTCCATCTCGTCAAGTATGGTGGCGCCATCGTTCGTTATCGTTATGTCGCCAAGGCTATCGATGAGCATTTTGTCCATCCCGCGAGGACCAAGCGTTGTCTTAACGGTCTCAGCTATCGCTTTGGCCACCATGAAGTTAAGGGACATTGCTTCCCTTCCCGTTCTCCTGCTAGTACCTTCTTTCAGCACAAGCACCGGTACACCGCCCAATTGAGCTAACTGTGCCTGGGCCGCCATGGTCGCACCGGCACCGGTCTTTTTCGCTTCTATTTATACTTTTCTCTAAGCGGCCAGCGAGCCGGCCGCTCTGCTAAGAACCACCTTTAGCGCCACTTCGACATCCTCAGCCTTGATCGTTCTTCTTCCCGCGTGCCTACTCATGTCCACAGAGACCTTAGCTATTTCTCTGGCCAGGTTCTCCACGACGTCTCTCAGCTTCTCTGCTGCCTCTTCGCTCACTCTGTAGCCACCTTCCTGGCGGAGTATTCGCTCTAAAGGTGCTAGAGGTATTTCACGGCTCGTTTTTCCTCTTCTTCCCATAGGAAGCCCTTTGAGGTGCTCTGAAAAAACTTGCCGCTGTGAGATACACCTTACCTATCCGCGAAGAGTTTCGTTCGTCTCGGTATCCCGCTTTGGTTACACCTCGGGGAAAAAGACGATGCCTTACGTGCATAGGCGCTCAAAGCAAGATTTATGTGGTGTATGTAAACGGGGCTTACGTGGGTAAGGTTCGTCCAGCGTATATAAAGCGCACTGCCATGGCGCTACTGGAGAAGTATCCCGACAAGTTCACGAGCGACTTTGAGCATAATAAGCGCATTGTAGGCGAACTCCTAAAAACTACGAAAAGGGTTAGAAACAGAGTGGCCGGTTATATTACAAGGCTTGTCAAAAGGCAGGAGAGATTTAAAGCATTAGAGGAGACTGCGGCATCAACTGCGGTAGAGGAGGGAGGGGAGTAACGCGTTTCATTGGTCCGGAAGACTTAGAGCGCGGAAAACTACTTAAACTCCCTTTCATGCCGGCTTATCTTGAGCCCCGGTCGTATAGCCCGGCCAAGTATCGCGTGTCGCGCTCGATTGCCGGCCTTTCGAGCCGGAGAGGGGTGTCCCACGGATAACCCGGGTTCAAATCCCGGCCGGGGCACCACACTAATGCATTATTGGAAGGAGGCGGGCGCATCTGTAAGCCTTCTAACAAGCCTAGTCCAAGGGTCTTCTCCTATCGGTAGCTTCACTAACTTCAAGGTGCTAGGCGCTTCAGTGAGAGAAGCTGTACATGCTTCAAGTTGGTGGGAGCGCAAGCCATCGACGGTCAGCCTGCAAGCTCCCTCGACCTCAATCTCCACACGCTTGCTCGATGGGACAACTAGAGGTTTAGCAAGCACAGTGAAAGGTGCTAAGGGAACTATCGAGAAGGCACGAAGATCGACATCCACTATCGGTCCTCCTGCCGACAGAGCATAGGCCGTGGAGCCCGTTGGAGTAGCCACTATCAAACCGTCAAGTCTTCCCTGGAGAAGCGCAGCTCCATTCACGCGGACCGATAGGCGGATCAACCTGCTGTGGTGAGGGCTAGTCACTACAACCTCATTCACAAACTCCGAGCTCCACCGCTCGGTAGAGATCAAACCCACCATTCTCTCCTCGATGCGGTAGTCGCCAGCTAGGATCAATTCGAGTGCTTCTTTGAAGCGGGGGAGCGGGACTTCCATTAAGTAACCGATGCTTCCGCAATTAACCCCGAGAAAGGGGAGGGAGCCTCCAGCTTCGTGGTAGGCTTTCAGGAGCGTGCCATCCCCCCCAACCGTAATGATCAGGTCGGCCCACTTTGCAGCTTCGCTAGCAGGAATTCTCGGGAACCTCTCCGAGAATGGATAGGAAGGATGAACCGCTACTTCAAGCCCACTAGCTTCCAAACCTTTCTCGAGATGAAGTAAATTCTTTGGTTCGACGTCGACCTTCGCATACAACCACACGCGGTGTACGCGTGAAGCTTTTCCCTCGCGGTCGCCGCGTAACTGCGTCACCGGCGCCCCTGCTTGGCTGGGACGATTTTGTTTTTCTTCTTTTTGGTCGCGCGCGCAGGAAAGGTTTAATATCGTTGCGGCGTGCAAGCTGCGGTGGCAGAAATATGTCGACGAAGCCGGTGGACGCGGGTTCGCTTAAGACCGGCTCCTTCGTTGTGATCGACGGGGAGCCCTGCAGGGTACTTGAGGTCGAACGCTCGAAGACGGGCAAGCACGGGTCCGCAAAAGTGAGAGTGGTTGCTGTCGGCTTGTTCGATGGTGTGAAACGGACGCTTGTGGTGCCAGCCGACTCTAGAGTTGAATCGCCCACCGTCAGAAAGTTCCCTGGGCAGGTGCTTGCTAAGTTGGGTGAGAACAGCGTTCAGGTGATGAGCCTAGAAGACTACTCGACATTGGAGGTTTCTATGCCAGACGATCCAGATTTGCGTGAGAGGATCGAGTCGGGAGTCGAAGTCGAGGTTTGGGAAATCATGGGGCGCTACAAGATCGTGCGCACGCTGAAGCGGTAGCCTGTAATTTAGCGCGCAAGTATACATCCGAAACCGGTGCAATGATGATTCCTACTAGACCAACCTAGCGCCGAATCTACGCGAAAGCCGCGCAAACCTTAATTACGGGCATCTTTTTCGCATGATGATGATAAAAATCGGAGAAAGAGCAGAGATAGGCATCATTGGTGGAAGCGGGCTTTACGATCCGGCTATTCTGGAGGATGTTAAAGAAATCAAGGTGTACACTCCCTACGGGTCGCCCTCCGACTTTATAACGCTGGGGACGCTGAAGGGGCGTCGCGTAGCTTTCCTCCCGCGGCACGGGCGCGCCCACCGCATCCCGCCCCACATGATCAACTACAGGGCTAACATCTGGGCGTTGAAGGAGCTGGGTGTCGAGCGCGTGATCTCGGTCAGCGCTGTGGGGAGTTTGCGCGAGGACTACAAGCCGGGAGACTTCGTTTGCCCCGACCAGTTCATCGACATGACCAAGAACCGAGTTTACACCTTCTTCGACGGACCTACGGTCGCGCACGTCAGCATGGCCGACCCCTTCTGCCCGGAGCTGAGGGAACTATGCATCGCTACCGCTGGGAGGCTGGGGATTAGGATGCACGAGCGGGGCACGTACGTTTGTATCGAGGGACCCCGCTTCAGTACGCGCGCTGAGTCTAAGCTCTGGAGGCAGTTCGGAGCCGAGATCATCGGTATGACGTTGGTCCCTGAAGTGAACCTAGCGAGGGAGGCCGGCATGTGCTTCGTGAACGTTGCCATGGTCACAGACTACGATGTGTGGGCCGAGCGGCCTGTAACAGCTCACGAGGTGGCTAGGGTTATGGCTGAAAACGTAGAGAAGGTGAAGAAGCTGCTCTACGAGCTGATCCCAGCGATACCTAGAGAGCGCCGCTGCAATTGCGCGCAATACCTGCGCGAAGCCTTGCTGTAGCCTTCTCCTTCCTTTTTTCCGCACTTTTTATTAATGGGTTTCTCGGCGTCTTGCCTGTGAGCCGTGTGTACAAAGTGAAGGATCTCGAGCTTGCGCCGCAGGGCAGGCTCAAGATCGAGTGGGCGGAAATGCACATGCCGGTGCTCATGAGGATTAGGGAGCGTCTAGCGCGTACGAGACCTCTCGAAGGTGTCCGGATCGCCGCTTGCCTGCACGTCACTAAGGAGACCGCGGTTCTAGTTGAAACTCTGAAAGCTGCGGGCGCCGAAGTCTATCTGGCGGCGAGCAACCCCCTTTCCACGCAGGACGACGTAGCTGCCGCGCTAGTCGAGGGGGGTGTGCACGTGTTTGCGTGGAGGGGTATGGGAGTGAGGGACTACTACGAAGCTATCGCCCGTGTTGCGGGCTCGAAACCTACGGTGACGATGGACGACGGAGGGGACCTCACGGCACTGGTGCACAAGCTACACTACGGCGAGACGGGTGAGGACGTTGAGGTTGCTAAAGAGCTTGTTGGAAAACCGATCGAAGGAATCATCGGGGGTACGGAGGAGACGACTACAGGCGTTATCAGGTTAAAAGCTCTAGCCAAAGAGGGGCGCCTGTTGTATCCGGTTATAGCTGTAAACGAATCGCAAACAAAGTACCTGTTCGATAACAGGTACGGGACCGGGCAAAGCAGTTTAGACGGTGTGATTCGAGCGACAAATCTATTGATAGCTGGGAAAACAGTTGTCGTCGTGGGCTACGGCTGGGTGGGGCGGGGGATCGCGATGCGGGCGCGCGGATTGGGAGCAAGAGTTGTAGTCGTGGAGGCGGACCCGATAAAGGCCTTGGAAGCGCTCTATGACGGTTTTTACGTCACCGATATGGCGGAGGCTGCGCGTGTTGGAGATATCTTCATCACCGCCACTGGGAACATTAATGTGATCAGAGGTGAGCATATACAGCGTATGAAAGATGGGGCTGTTTTGGCGAACGCGGGCCACTTCAACGTGGAAATCAGCGTCCGCGATCTCGAGCAGATGGCCGCCGCTAAGCGGCTTATAAGGCCAGAAGTCGAGGAGTACCGCTTAGCTGATGGTAGGAGAGTGTTCCTTTTGTGTGGAGGTCGCCTAGTCAACTTGGCAGCTGCCGAAGGTCATCCGCCCGAAGTTATGGATATGAGCTTCAGCAACCAAGCGCTCGCCGTCGTCTATCTAGTTGGGCATAAGGGGCAGTTGGCACCTGGAGTATACAAGCTGCCCAAAAGGATCGACTACAGAATAGCTAGGTTAAAGCTCGAAGCCCTTAACGTTAAGCTAGAGCGGCTGACAGAAGAGCAGAAAGGATACCTGCGTTCGTGGAGATTGGGGACCTAGCGCGGGGGACCTAGGCTAGCTCAATTACCAGTGCTAATCAGCAAAGAATGCTTAAATCCCCTATCTTCAGCCCTCCAGAGGTGGTTGCTCTAAAGGGGGAAAAGTGGCTGGTTTTTTCGGCTTGGCCCTACGTTAACGCGATCCCCCATCTCGGTAACCTAATAGGGTCAATCCTATCGGCAGATATCGCTGCACGTTTCCTGCGGATGAAAGGCGCTAGGGTGGTGTTCGCCAGCGGCTCCGACCAGCATGGCACGCCCATCGAGGTTGAAGCGATCAAACGCGGTGTCGATCCGAAGAGGATGGCGGATGAAATGCACGAGGTCGTCAAGAATCTATTCGATAAGTGGAGGATTTCTTTTGATATTTACACGAAAACGGACAATCGAACACATATAAAATTCGTTATGGATTTCTATAGGAAAGTTTACGATAATGGCTACGTGTTCAGCGACGTAATCCAAGTCCTCTACTGTCCCAACGACAAAATATACCTCCCGGACCGTTTCGTCGAGGGAACATGTCCCTACTGCGGCTACCCCAAGGCTAGGGGGGATCAATGCGACAACTGTGGGAGGTTGCTCGATCCCCTGCAGCTGATCGAACCACGATGCGTTCTATGCAGCTCAAAGCCGGAGGTTAGGGAAACAAGGCATTGGTTTTTGGACTTGCCGAAGCTCGCTGACAGGATCAAAGAGTACGTGGAGGGTAACCCAAACTTGCCCGACAACGCTCGCAACATGAGCTTGCAAATGTTAAAGGAGGGGTTGCGTCCACGCTCCCTCACAAGAGACAACAAGTGGGGTATCCCAGCTCCCTTCCCGGGTGCTGAGGGGAAAACGATCTACGTGTGGATGGAGGCGGTACTCGGGTACATTTCCGCCGTGAAGGAATACTTCGAGGAAAGAGGTGAGCCCGATAAGTGGAAGGAGTTCTGGCTGGACCCAAGCACGAAAAGCGTGTACTTCATAGGAAAGGATAACATACCCTTCCACGTAATAATCTTTCCAGCTCTACTGCTAGCTTCTGGAGAGGGTTACGTGCTGCCGTGGACAGTGGCTTCAACCGAGTACCTGCTCTTCGAAGGTGATAAGTTCTCGAAAAGCAGAGGGATCGGCATATGGATAGATGAAGCTTTGGAGCTGCTGCCCGTAGACTACTGGCGTTTCGCGCTAGTGTGGATGCGACCCGAGGTGCGCGATTCCAACTTCTCTTGGAAAGGCCTTCAGGAAGCTGTGAACTCGCAGTTAAACGACGCGGTGGGCAACTTAGCTCACAGAGCGTTAACTCTAGTCAAACGCAGGTTCGATTACACAATACCTCAACCCAACGGGTTGCGTAAGCGCGATGAAGATATCCTAAGCGTGGCGTGGTCCAAGGTGGACGAAGCCGAAAAAAGCATGCTCGAGTTCAGGTTCAAAAAAGCTCTATCTTCAATCTTGGAGATCGCTGCTGAAGGTAACGCTTACATAAACGAGATGCGGCCGTGGGAGGAGCCTGTGGGCGAGGCCGCAAAGACCCTCTTCACAGCCTGTAGCCTGATTAAAACACTCGCCATAACTCTGGCACCGGTAATCCCCGACAGCTCGCAGAGGATGTGGGAGCTGCTGGGCTATGGAGGGTCTGTGGCGGACGCTGGGTGGGATGAGGCTAAGAAGCCCGTGACACCAGGTCTCAGGATAAAAGAGCCAACCCCGCTCTTTAGGAAGATCAGCGACGAGGAGCTCGCTGCAATCCAACTAAAGCTTTCCGATATCAGGCGCAGCAGAGATCAGCAAACCCGATAGAAGGTATAAGATGCTCTAAATTAGTCAAAAAATTCGCCTATTAAATAGTTAGGTGTGAAAGATTTTATTCTGACCTTTACCCGCTCGCCAGGTTTAGCCGCAGCTGGAACCACCACGGGTTTGTACGTGGATGTTCTGGCAATAACAGTGTCGCCCGTTTTCCTATCTTCCGTAACAAAAACCTCCACGATCCTATCAACGTACCTCGAGTTTATCTCGGCGGCGACCTCAGCCGCTAGCTGAGAGAGGAGTCTCGACCTGCGTTTCTTTTCGGGCTCAGGAACTATATTTTCTTCTACATAAGCGGGGGTGAAGGGTCTGAAGGTGTAGCGGGCTACGTGAACCTTATCGAATGCTAACTCTTTAACAACTCTAAGCGTGTTGGCGAAAGCTTCCCAGCTTTCCCCCGGATAACCGACGATCAGATCGGTCACTAGCGATACCTCTCCGAGCTCCCTCCTGAACAGAGCGGCTAAAGCCTTGTACTCGGTTACCGTGTACCTTCTACCCATGAGCTTTAAAACACCGTCATCGCCTGACTGGAGCGGCAGGTGTAGATACTTGTACATTCTCTCATCCTTGAGAAGCGTGGCCAGATCCGCCGCTAAAGGCTTCGCCATCCATGGCTCCATCATGCCTAGGCGGATCCTGTAGTCGCCATCCACTTCCTCCAGGATGCTCCTAAGGAGGTCAGTTAGCTTTACCCCTTTATCCACGCCGTACGATGCTACATCTTGACCTGTCAAGTAGATTTCTTTAGCCCCTCGCTCCACCGCTTCCTTCACCAGCTTCAGCGCCGTCTCCATATCTAAGCTCGTGACACCTTTCCTAACTACAGGCTCTACGCAGAAGCCGCACCTGCCCGTGCAACCGGTTTGGACAGGGAGGATGTATCTCGTACCTTTCTCGTGCCTGTAAGCCTGCAGCCACCTATGATATTCTCTCACGAGCCACACGTCCTCGCCTCTGAGGAACTTCCGCAGCTCCTCTAGGCACGAGGGATCTACCAAGGAGGCACCCGGAGCAGCTTCCGTTATCGAGTATGGCCGAACGTTCACGAGACAGCCTGTAACTGCTAAACGCTTACCCATCAAGCTTAGCTCGCGCAACCTAGCGAGGATCTTCCTCTCGGTTTCAGCGCGCACAGCGCACGTATTCACAACTACGGTGTCAGCTTCCTCAAGCTTGTTCACGACCTCTACCCCCTCCGCGGCTGCCAGCTGCCTTACGTACTGCGTTAAGGCCTTGTTCAACCAACAGCCATACTCTTCAACGTATACGCGCATACCTACGCCGGCTGTAGCGCTTCGGGGCTTAAAAACGCATGGCGCGCGGATAAAAAGCAATAAAAGAGGCTCGGGCTCGGGACGCTGTATGCGCCGGTGCACGCTGTGCCTAGTACTGCTGCTAGCGCTGTCGGTTAGCCTGACTGCGCGTGGTGAGCCTAAGATTAGCGTGAGCGCGCGCTTAGATAACCCCTTTCTCGTGGAAGAAGTAAAGGTTGAGGGGTTAGAGCCGGTTTCAACGCTAAATCTCAACCTAAGCGCGGCTCATAGCATTGTCGATCACGTGATTGCCGCCGCGGAAGGGGTTTTTGTCAACGGCTCCCTCCAGAACGGCCTCCTGCGCTTCGATTTCGGACGTCCGGTGACAAGCGCGAAAGTTTGGATCGTTTTCCGAGCGCTGAACGTGAGCGGCGGCGTAGCCACGCTGACTGTGCCACTCGTACTCGCGCCCTTAGAGGTCAGCGAGGCTAACACGAGCTTCATCGTGTGGGGTATACCCTCTCAACCTTTTGACGTAGCATCGAGGTTTAACGTAAGCGAGGGTTACAGCCCAGAGCTGCTGTACTACCTTAAAGGCAACACAACATCCGAGCCCGGAGGTCTCGAAGTAGTTAAGGTGAGCTTCAGCGCTTCGGGTCTTCCACCGGCAATCGAGAAGCTAACTAGAACGATTGTGGTGGAACCAGGTTCTCTCACGATACTGGATAACTACACATTGACGGGAGTGTCTGGGCAAGGGGCTTCCAGCTTGTCCCTCACCTACGCGGCTGATGTGGAGCTTAAAAGCGTGAGAGGGCTTGTAACCTCATACCCGCCAACGTACTATAGCTTCGCTCACCTCAACGGCTCAACGAAAATACAAGTTACGCTGTTGGCCCCCCCGTACGGCGCTGGGGACAAATCATACATGCAACTCGAGCTCTCTACGGTTTCTCAGGGGGCAGACAGCGTTTTTAAAATCCCGGCTTTCGTTGGCGTAAGGCGGTACGTGCCCGAGGTACGCGTTCTAGTGAAAGTGAGGGGGACCGCTACCTTCCGCGGTTTAACTCCGGTTAAGGAGTGGCGAGAAGACGGTTACAGCGTTTACGAGCTGGGGACCTTTAAGCTGCTGGGAGAAGGTGCGGAGGGGGAGGTCCAGGCGGAGGTGAAGTTCTCGCCGCAAGCCCCCGTGCCATACATCGTAGTGGGTGCGCTGCTAGCAGCGTTAACAGCGCTAGCGTACTTGGCTTTCACTAGGGCAAGGAGAGGGGAAGCAGCGCCCGCTCCCGTTGAAACCGTCGTTGTGACGAGCGAGCTTTCAGAGGTGTTGAAGGAGAGGGTCTCCAACATCGAGACCCTGCTCGATGCCTGGTACAAGTACAGCGCTGGCAGGTTGAGCAGGCAAGCTTACAGGCAGCTCGTGTCGAAGCTGAGGCGAAGGGAGGAAGAGCTAAGAAAAAGGTGCAGAGATGCGGCTCTCGGCGAGGCGGGGACTGCTGAAAAGTTAGATAAGGTCGACGAGCTGGTAGCTGAGATTCTAGGCCGTTTATCTAAAATGGAGGAAGCGAAAAGAAGTATTGAAAGGGGGACTTTGTCTAAGAAAGAGGGGAAGAAACTTTTGGATAAACTACAGGGTGAAATGGTAGAGCTCCTCGACGAGCTAAGAGCCGAAGCGGGATAGCAGTTGCGAAGAAGCTTGTGAAGTACGCGTTGCGCAGCCCTGCTACCCGACATTTTTCCCCTTTTCGAGACTAGGTAGCGAATGGGTGGCTCGTTATCGCCGCGTACTAGTCAAAACGCTGTTTGCAGACTCCGTGGTGCGGGGGCCGGGATTCGAACCCGGGCAGGCCTACGCCAGCGGAGCCTCAGTCAAGGCTCGGCTCTAGCCGAACCGCCCCCTTTGACCTAGCTCGGGCACCCCCGCTGTGACCGTAGGTTGTTCAACCCTTAAAAAGCTTTTAGCCGCGAGCTCCACCACCGCTAGCTAAAAAATTAATTTTGATTGTTAAGTCTGTCAGCAAAGCAAAAGGTTCGATTTCCAAGGTTCTTTCGTTGTCTTTAAGAAACCTGAAAACTTCTTGAGCTATGGCTTCGAATTTAGAAATAACAGAATCAGAAAACACTCTCGAATTTCTGAGTTCTTCTAGGTCCACTATGCGTAAGCCCTGTTCCCTGCTCCACACGACATCGACGTACGCGTCTACGTACCAAACCACACTGGGCGGGCACGTTTCAACGGGTGTGTTCACGTTCACGTACAATCCTTTGAGCCTCCCGACAGCACTGAAATAGGCGTGCGGCAGGACGTAGGAACCGAGTGTGACTACGCTTATGGCGACATCGCCTTCCTCTTTCGGTAAACCCAGCCCGTCGTAAACTCCCTTACCAACGATCTTCCGGCGAAGCTTAATGATGAGTGGTCTCCTGCTCACAACGTCTGCTGCCCCTTCGATCTCCACCACCTTGCCACTGGGTGTTTCGTGGAGGATTCTCATGTGCTCGTCTCGGACCTCGCCTTCTAGGACCTCGAGGATCCTGTTGGAAAGCTGCTCGTCGGTGAGGCGCCTGGAAAAACTCTCAAGCGCGTCGACCAACGCGGAAAACTTTTCCCCGCAAGCTTTGGCTAGATGGTGGTAGGGAACCGTTGTCACCCGCCTAGCTCTAACGCGGTCGAGTAACCTCTTGTCGTCGAGCGCGAATGGTATGAAAACCAAGATTTCGCCATCCGTTATCTTGGCTGGATGATCGGAGTAGCGAGCCGCTTCTCGCGCTTTCTCCGCCAGCCCCTTGAGTTTTTGAAGCTCGGCGTTCAACTCGCTCAGCTCAGCCCAGCGAGCTGAGCTCCTCCACCTGACACCCCACCCCTCTAACCCGGCTTTTTCAACCAACGAGAGAAGAGCGGTCCGCTGAGGCTCGCGTATATGCTCGCTCACTCCGTGGAGCTGCCCTTCAACAAGCCTAGCGTATGTGCCGACGACCGCAACGCCCCTTTTAAGCACAGGCCGCCCATCGCGGAAGCTAACAATGTGAGCTGGCACCAGCTCGCCCACCCTCGCCTCCCCCTCGAGGAGGCCTAGGCTACCGCCCGGCAGCTCGACAGTTCTCTCGCTCACAACTCTGCAAACGTAGGTGGCGTAGAGCTCACCGGGCATCACGATGATAGGAGATAGCTGCAGTGTGTCCCTGAGAATTTTAGTGATTCTTTCCACAACGTCTTTTCTCCCTAAAATGATCACCCCTCTTCGATCCTCCCTGTCTTTAATTGTAGCCAAAGCTACTCCGCGTGAGCTCACAGAGTTCCCAAACCTGGCTTTGAGCTGGGGGCTAGCATCGACCACGGTAACGCCGTTCTCCACGAGTAGCTCGGTTAAGGCCGTTGAGTAGATGCCCTTGACCCTCACACCAGAAACTCCAGTCACGTCTCTTCCAGCAGGTGCCACGACTTGAAAGTTACGCGTGCACAGTGGCGGCCTGCGCTCGAGACTCGCTGTCCCATAACGCAAACGTTATACGCTCGTATGTTCTCACCCTGCCGGTGAGAGCGTGAGCGAGCCTGTGCAGTTGAAGCAGGCGGTAGATTTGCTGAGAAAGCTCGTGGAAGACAGGGGGATACCGCGCAACATAAGGCGCCTAGCCTCTGAGTCGATAGAGCTCCTGAGCGATACACGGCTCTCGCTCGGTTTGCGCGCTGCCAACGTCATCTCGCGCCTCGATGAAGTTTCATCGGATCCGAACGCACCGTTGTACGCTAGAACGCTCATATGGCAGATAATAGCGATACTAGAGCAGCTGAGAGATTGAGCGTAAGGGAGGCGGAGAGCGACGACCTGGGGGAAATCTACAGTATAGAAACAGTTTGTTTTGGTACAGATGCCTACGATCCAAGTCTCCTGCTGCTGTATCTGAACCTCTCGCCAGATACCTTCCTCGTCGCTGAGGAAGGGGGGAAGGTCGTCGGGTACGTCATAGGGCTTGTCAGAAAGTGGGGCGAGGGGCACGTGGTCTCCCTTGCGGTCCATCCTGAGTATAGAAGAAAGGGAGTGGCTACAGCGCTAATGAAAGAGCTGCTAAGGAGGTTCAACGATAAGGGTGTGAGAGCAGCCCGCTTGGAGGTGAGGGTGAGCAATGAAGCGGCGATAAAGCTGTACGAGAAGCTGGGCTTTAAAAAGGTGGGAATTATAAAGCGGTACTACGCGGATGGCGAGGACGCGTATCTGATGGTGGTGCAGCTGCGATGAGGCTCCGGAAGCTCTACACGGGAAACGTGGTCTACGGCGAGCTTCCCAAGGGCTGCAAGCTCTGCTTGAGAGGTCTCAAAACAGTAGTCTTCGTAACAGGGCTTTGCCCTAGGGATTGTTTTTACTGCCCCCTTAGCGCTGAGAGAAGAGGACGCGATGTCTTCTTAGTCAACGAGAGACCCTCGCGCGGAATAGAGGATGTTATAGCGGAGATCGCTAGCTGCGGGTCGCGAGGAATGGGAGTGACGGGAGGAGACCCTATAGCGAAGTTAGACCGCGTGCTGGCCGTGATAGAGGCCGCGAAAGGCTTCTACGGCAAAGACTTCCACGTCCACCTTTACACGAGCGGTAGGACTTTAACGCACAGTGTATTGCGGAAATTGGAGGAAGCGGGGCTTGACGAGCTGCGCCTGCATCCCGATCCCCGCGACGTCGAGCGCGTGCTCGAGGTTTTGGAGAAAGGGCAGCCACAGTTCAAAGTAGGGTTCGAGATACCGGTACTGCCGGGAAGCGTCAAAGAGACTCTAGAGTTTTTAGAGAGAGTTTCACGGTGCGAGTGCGTGAGCTTCGTAAACATGAACGAACTCGAGTTCTCAGAGAGCAATAGCGCGAGTTTGAAAGCAAGAGGCTACAAGCTATCTAACGACTGGAGGTCTGCCGAAGGTAGCCGTGAAACCGCTATACGCGTCCTCGAGGAAGCCGAAAAATGGGGTTTAAGGTTAAACTTGCACTTTTGCCCCGCTTTAAGCAAGGATCGATATCAGGTCCGTCTAAGGTTGTACAAGAGGGGTGTACTGACAGCGATGCCTCATGAGCTGGTCAGCGACGGTGGCACCATACTCAAAGCTCTTATCGCAGAAGGGTGCGAAAACGCGCCTCCGATACTCGTGTTCAATGGGCGTCTAGGGCTTGAAACATCAATTCTATCGGCCGAAATCACGGGGGCGAGTTACCAAGTCCTTGAGGAACTTCCTGATTATTACAGGACACTCTTAAATATTGTATGAATAATTTTAGAATAAATTTATAATTATTTAAATAAATATTTTCAGAAAACTACAGAGGGCACCGCCCGGCTGCTTGCGTCACTAATTTTGTGAAATTGAATGAAGTGACCCGATATAGAATGGGTAATTTGAAAAATATGATTTATAAATTTCTTGTAGTTGAGCTGCTTAGAGCAATGATTGCATTCACGAATTGTAAAATATCAATTGCCTAGCGTTGCGCCTGTATATAGAGTACAACTTTCAGTAATGCAAAGCCCTTATATACGTGGGTGCAGCAATCTCTCGGGGAAGAAACATGGTCGAGTGGTACGCCTTCGATGTAAAGGCTAGGAAGAAAGTACGCATCAAGAACCCACAGTTTGTACAGCTTAAGAATGGAAGGTGGGCTGTAACCGGCCAGAGCGAGGAGACCGGCATTAAGGTCTTCCGCTTCCTAAGCAAAGAAGAAGTAGAAAAACACGTTCCGAAGAAATAACAGCTCTAGTATAAACATAACATAATAATATTTTTGTTTTTCTTTATTCTCTTCGGGCATGCGAAAAGGTTAATTACTCGTAGGTTATGCGGGTGCTGTGTTCTCTGAGGAGGAGCTTCTAAAGCGCCGATTAATGCTAGAGCTTCAACGCAAAATGCTTGCTAAACAAATAAAGCGGGACGTAGAGAAGCCGGATTACACTTCTGTTTTCTTGAAGCATTTGAGCGGGGATGGGAAAGAGATGTTCAACCTGGCGATGAACCAATACCCAGACATTGCTCAGAGGGTAGCAGAGACATTGGGCAAGCTTTACCATGAGGGTAGATTAGAAGGGATTCTAGATGCCGAAACTGTTTACGGAATCTTCGAGGAAATAGGGTATCCTATCAGGCTAGAGACTAAGATAGTTTATAAAAAGAAGGGAGAAGTAAAAAGTATAAGTGATTTATTAAAGGAAAAAAAGGAATGAATGGCGATTGTCAGGATGAGATTGTGAAAAGACATAAAAATTTTTAGTTTCCTAAGTTTTAGCACGCGCAAACTTTTAAGGTAATGCGAGCAAGGGCTCCCGGATCGCGTATTTGGGTGGAGTGGAATGGTTGGTAGAAAGCTGGTGCTCGTAACCACGGATTGGGCGCCCTTTTCAGATAAAATAGCAAAAATATGCGAAGAGGAAGCTGCAAAAGCTGGCGTTCCCTTCGAGGTGAGGAAGGATGATTGGATATACCTGACCCGTCATGGCGAGGTGGACGAATTGGGAGGAGCGGATGTTCCCCAGGTGTTTGTGGAGACGGAAACCCGAGTAAAACATGTGCTCACGCGTGTACCGTTAGACGAGTACGGCAAACCAGATTTTGAGAAAGCGAGGCAGTTGGTGCAGCGCGCGCTAGAAGCAGCCTGAGAATGTCCGCGCAATAGAACGCAAAAACCCTGAAAAACTTCCTCTTTTTAACTAGATTTTATTTCAGCGGGTTTTCATTTTTCCTACATGTGTTGGCTAAGAGTTCTAATGAGTAGTGGCTCGTGCGGTAGCGTACCCTGAAGGAAGGGTCACATGAGCTGGCTCCCTGTAACTATTTCTTCAAAGGAGGTTCCTAGAGCTTCCAGCACTTGCTCTAATGCTGTTCTAAGATGCTCTATGTACTTTTCTGAATCCACTTCGTCTATGCGCGCAAGCTGGACCGCTTTAACACCTTCGCCTCCGCATACTTTTACAAACGAGATAACATCTCCAACCCCTACCTGTTTTCCAAATCTTTGAAGTTGTTTAGCGGCTTTGACATGTTGTGGAGTGTTCTTAATGTAGCTTAGTAAAGGTTTTGTTAAAGTTACTTTGAATACTAATTCATCGAGAGGAACTTCTTTCTTCTTTAATCGGTCGTAATATTCATACGTGATTTTCTTTAAATAATCTATTGCTTTATCTAGCTCTTGAACGTCTTCGGCTTTACCCAATAGATCTATAGCTTGCATTATAAAGCTTTTTATGAACTCTGGCGTGTTGCGTTTTTTACCGACTATGCCTTTAGCGTCTACCGTTCCATCATCAAGAATCCCTACATAGTTCTTTTTCCTGCCGCTGAAAGCTACCCATTTGTATTTTTTATCAACTTCGAGATCAACTTGAAGGTTCTTAGAAACCCAGCCTACAAGCTCCTCCAGCTTCTCAGGTTCGGGTTTCCAGAGGAAGAGAGAGTCTGTATCACCGTATAGGACGGCTATGCCCAACTCCATTGCCTTTTTCAGAGTTTGAAGCAAGAAGTGGCGTCCAAGCGCTGTAGTTGCCTCGGCAACGGGGGGGCAGTAGAGCGGGAACGACTCGGCTCCGAAAACCCCATAACTCGCGTTTATGAAGACCTTTAAGGCACTTTGGACTACGTCGTAATGCCTCTTTTTAACGAGGTCTGGCTCGACCTTTGCCAGCTTCTTGTAAATGTAGACCCTGAAGTCGCGCAAAAATCCCACTAGCTCGGACATTATCCCTCTCCGCTTCGTACAGACCCAATGGCTCAAGCCGGGAATCCTGTTAGCCGTGCATTCCTCGTGGGGGCACCTCACGGTCTCATAGGAGAGGTTCCACCTTTTGATCACTGAAGGGTACAGGGAAGCGAAGTCGACGACGACCACGTCAAAAAACATCCCGGTGAGCGGGTCGATTACCACAGCACCTAAGTACTTCTTGCCCTTTATCACAGCTTTAGTGTCTGTCTGGTTTTTCAGCTTCCTGATATCGCTCTCGTTCGGTATCAGGTAACCCCTCCTCCTGTGCTCGTAGTACAGCATGCTCCGGATCCAGCTCGATATGTTGTGGCGGGTGAGATCCTCCATGCCCAGCTTTGAGATTCTCATCATAAGGATCACGAGCTTGAGCACGAGGTCGTCGTTGAACGCTGTGAGCTTGTATGTTAATTCGGCGTCCTTGAGGCTGTACTCAGCCAGTTCAGCGTAGCTCAACTCCGACACGTGTTTGCTCAGCTTCACCTTACCTTCGCCTAGGAGCGCGCTGGCGATCTCGTCGAGCGAGCGCCCTTCCCTGTACTTGTTCCCGAAAGCGTAAACTCTCATCGACCTGTTCGTAAAGAATCTATAGAGGTCGATGTGTAGGGCGTTGGTCAGCCTGGCGTAGTCCGCTCCAGGTCTCCAGTCTACCGGGATATTTTCTTCTTTTATTCCGAGCTTCAGTGCGCGGTTCCTCAGGTAGGGGATATCAAAAGCATCTCCGTTAAACGTAATGACGAGCGGGTAGCTGGAGAGAACCTCGAACGCTCTCTCGATGAGCTCTCTTTCGCTTGAGAAAAATTCGGCGTCTTTGATGTCTATTGGGGTCTCCCTAAGCTCGGGACGCCTTAGTAGCAGCACTTTTTTAAAACCATCCGAAGCGTATAGGGAAACGGCTATGACAGGATAGGGGGCTTCATCGGGTCTAGGTATCCTGTCGGGCTCTGGAGAGTAGACCTCTATGTCTAAAGCAACCCGCTTTAGGGACGGTATAGGAGCTTGAAACAGCTTCGCCCATTCGACGGCCCTAAGCAGAACTTCCTCGTTATCGCCGTAGAGCTTCCTCAAGCTCTCGATAACGTTTTCGGGCAGCTCGACGGGTGCAGGCTGCAGCTTTCCATCGACTGCTAAGTAGGGCATACCAGGTACAAAGCCAAGATCGTATGCATAGCAGTGGTGGTACTTGATCTTCGCCTCCCAGGCGTGGTCTCCGAGATGCTCTCTAATCGCGTTCCTAGTGCCACCCACGGATAAGGGGTCTCGTGCCACCACCTTTGTCATCTTAACGACAGTATCTCTAAGAGCATCATACTTCTCGACAACTTCAACGTGGTCGAACCCTCTATGCTTGATCACTTCTGGATGCCGCTGAGCAAGCTCTTCTGGTGAAAAATCTGTCAAGAGGTAAGGCTTATGTCCTGTCTGATCCGGCACCTCGACGATCCTCCGGTTCTCTTCATCGTACAGCCTAAGCACAGCTCGACCCAACTTGCCATCGTAGCTGACTTCCAGCAAGTGCAGGTGACCGCCAGCCGCTCTAGTCATCTAAAATCCTCTAGAGCTCGCCCCCTAATAAGATGTTTCGTTTAGCTGTTGCTGCGCGCCGCTCCATACGAAGCAGGTCCAAGCGTGAATTTTTCTTTCTGAAGTTCGCTAGTACTCGAGAGCGCGCTACAATTTTAAGGACTCCGCGTAAACCACAACACGTGGCGGTAAAGCTGATCGCAATCCAAGTTGAGGTTCCGGAGAAAACCAACGTGATACTTGGTCAGGCCCACTTCATCAAGACCGTTGAGGATCTCTACGAGGCGATCGTGACAGCAGTTCCATCGGCAAGCTTCGGTGTAGCGTTCTGCGAAGCATCCGGTCATAGGTTGGTGCGCGTTGAAGGGAACGATGAAGAGCTGAAGAGATTGGCGGCTAGGACAGCGCTTGAAGTCGGTGCAGGTCACTTTTTCGTCATTTACCTGAGGGGCGCATGGCCGATTAACATCCTTAACGCTATAAAAAACGTCCAGGAAGTAGTCACGCTGTTTTGTGCGACGGCTAATCCTGTCCAGGTCATAGTAGCGGAGACTGAGCAGGGTAGAGCGGTGCTGGGCGTCGTAGACGGTTTTAAACCGGTGGGGGTTGAGGGAGAGCCGGAGCGGCGCGAGCGAATGGAGTTTCTAAGGAAGATAGGTTACAAGCGCGGTTAGCGTGCATGAAGCAGGCGATAGTCGTTAGAACGGATATCAAGATGGGGAAGGGTAAGCTAGCAGCTCAGGTCGCTCATGCAGCGGTTACGGCAGCTGAGATTGCTAGGAGGGAGAAGCCCGAGTGGTTTGAAGTGTGGATGCAAAGTGGGCAGAAAAAGATTGTGCTTAAGGCCCCGTCGCTCGATGTGCTACTTAAGCTCCACGAGGAAGCTAAACTACTGGGGCTCCCCGCAGCCCTAATATCAGATATGGGTCTTACCCAACTGCCTCCGGGAACGGTTACCGCTCTAGCGGTGGGGCCGGCGCCCGATGAGCTGGTTGACAAGGTTACCGGCGCTCTCAAGCTGCTCTAAACAATGTTTCTTCCCGCGCACGCCGAGCTCGACAAGCTGCTGGGAATGCTGTTCTACTCAACCGAGTGCGATGGAATAGGTGGTGTGCTCAGAGAACATCTCGAGGACTTCGTGGTCGTTGAGCTAGCTTTAGGGAAGGTACCTTGCACACCAGGGTGCTCGAAGAGCCTTAGCAGCGGCTCGGGGAACTACCTCTGGTTGCTTGTGGAAAAACGGGGAATCGATACGGTGACTGCTCTGCGTGCGCTGGCGAGAGCGATGGGAGTCGACCGCAGGAGCCTTAGCGTAGCCGGGCTGAAAGACGCAAGGGCGGTAGCTTTCCAGCTGGTTTGCGCGGAAGGCTTGGAGCCCGAGAAAGTGCCCAGCCGGGTGGGCGATAAGTTGCTGGTTCACGAAGCGTTCAAGATGCCCTTTAAGCTGACGACTGGAATGCTGTACGGTAACTTCTTCAGCATAAACGTGAGGGAGCTCGAGGTTCAGCTCGAAGAGGCAGCGAGGCGAATCGCTCAAATTCTGAAGGAGATGGGGGAAGTCGGAGGGGCGCCGAACTACTACGGCTACCAGCGTTTCGGGACGATAAGACCCATCACGCACATTGTAGGAAGGTACATTCTGCTGGGACAGTTTGAAGAAGCTGTCAGAGAACTGCTTACGAGGGTCTTCCCCTTGGAATCCCCTAGGGCTAGAGAATTTCGCACCTACTTGGCATCGACGTGGGATTTAGAGGGCGCGCTTAAGCTGGTACCCCGAAGGTTACATCACGAGAGGATTGTACTCGAGCACCTCACGAAGCGCCCGAAGGATTACGCTGGCGCTCTGAGGAAGCTACCACTAGCTGTGAGAAGCTTGTTCGTTGAAGCCTATCAGGCTTACCTTTTCAATTTAGTTTTGAGCGGTAGGATGGAGGAAGAGCTTCCCCTTTCCAGCCCGGTACCGGGTGATCTCGTCGCCTTGCGGGCAAACGGTTTTCAGGTTCTACGCTGCAGGGACGGCAATCTGGATAAAGTGCGGGAGCTAGTCGCGAAGGGAAAGGCAGAGGTGGTAGGCAACGTGTTTGGTTACGCTACAGTTCTCGCCGAGGGGGTTCCTGGGGCTATCGAGCGCCAGGTTCTAGCGGAGGAGGGGGTTTCACTGGACCTCTTCCGAGTAAAAAGCATGCCCGAAGCTGCAACTAAGGGTACCGTGAGACCGCTAGCCCTAAATCCCGAGAGTTTAAGCTGGTATTGTGGAAAAAACGATGATACTTATATAAATTTCAGTTTCACTCTACGCAAGGGGATGTTCGCAACGGTTTTGCTGAGAGAGTTTGTGAAGCCTAAGGATCCAGCGTTGCAAGGTTTCTAGTGCTGGAATCCTTGCATCGCTCCGCTCGGCAGTCGCCTACTTTTTTGCTGTTTCAAGACTTAGGAAAAGGTACCTAGCCCCCTCTTCCTCGTTGGTTACGCCGAGGAGCTGCGCACACATTGCTTTCGCTGCAGAGCGTAGCAGCTCCATCGCCTTAGGGGGTGGCATGTCGAGCTCGGTGCAGGCAACCCTCCAACTTTTAGCTTGGAGAACTTTAGTGATGAGGAGGAGTTCCTGCTCTTCGCTGAGGAAGCCTTGATTGCCCATGAAGTAGGCTTTGGCAAGCTCCACCATGCAATCCATGCAGTTCTCAAGGGTCATGTCACCCCACGCATAGGATACCAGCCTGCCCACCTGGAAGACCGTTAACGCAGGCTGCGCGGGGTAACCAGGGGTCGACTTGAGTAGCGCTCTGGTAACCTTTGGGCTCAGATCGTGGTAGGGTTCCGCTAGCGATGACAATAGCCTCCGCTTAAACTCCAAAGCCACCACCTTCACGTATTTTTCTGCTCGCTCATTAAGAGGTTTGACCACGAGAGAGGAGTATTCGCCGCTCACTGGGTTGCGTTCCGGTGATAAGTGGACTGGAAGGTAGCCGTTCTTAAGCCAGAAGTTGAGCAGCTCTAAGGTTACGCCGAAGCCAGCTCCCACCCAGTCGTAGCCTTCGGCTGCTGCCTCTTTCTCAACCTCTTTCAACGCTCGAGATCCCAAACCCATACCCCAGAGGTCCGGGTGCGTCGCTATTCTGACTATGCGGAGCCCCTTGAAGCTACCGAAATCTATCAATTTGTAGTGTTTGATTATCCTGTCGGGGATTATATTGCCCATTATCCACGCGCCTTTCGAGCACTGCTTTGCAAGCTCCTCGTCCAGCGGTCCTTCCTCCGCCAGCTCGATGGAAACCACTATCTTACCGGTTTTCAGCTTGAGCGCTCGCGGCCTATGATGTGGAGCATCCATCATCATGCCCAGGTCGTTGGGGTTGTTGCGGTAATGGGCCATAATGTATATTCCAAAGAACTCCCGTAGTGATTTCTCATCTTTCAGAAAGAACTCCTCCAGATTCGGTATCCAGTACTCCACCTCACCGGCTTTAACGCAGCGGAGGTCCTCATCACTTATTGGGGCTGGCTCTGCGTCGAGCAGGAGGGTATCAAAAGCCCATTCCTCGACTGGATCCCCTTCTGCGTAGCGCACAGGCTCCCCCATCTCGTACTCTACCACTTCCGCGCTCTTGAGCTGCCTTAGCCTACGCAGGAAGCGGACGGAGAAGCCTCGTCCAGCCCCCTCATAGCCGTGCACGGTCGAAGAGTACACGATACGATCGTGACGCCTGAGCAGAGCGAAGAGCATGGGAACTTGGAGCGAAGCCGCTTCGTCTACAGCCACGATGTCCGCCCGTTGGGTAACAGCCTCAATAGGTTTTAGGTAAAAGACTTCCACCCCTTTAGCCCGTAAACCTACAACCAGATCTTGGCGTTCCTCAACCTCCAGCTTATGGCCTAGGTTTTCGAGGCCTAGCTTGGCAAACCTGAAGAGTTCCTGGACGTTACTTTCGCTGGGTGCCGTGACGAGCACTCTGCACCGGCCCTTCGCCCTTCTCAACTTATGGGCTAAGGCTGCAATACCTAGACCAACAACCGACGATTTCCCCCTACCCCTGTCCGCCGTGATCACTACAACACGCTTGCGGCCGGGCTCCGGCTTCTCGTACAAGCTTTCTAGTATCTTCAACACCCTGACTTGATCCTCGGTTACAGCCATCTCGTAAATCGCTGCGGGAAATTCTCTATCGGTAGGGATTTCGATTTCTTTCTTTTTATAGGCTGGTATCTTTTTTGGTAGGTTAAAATATTTAATAATATTTTTGTTATCAACATCGAAAACCATTATACCCTTGCGCGATAAAAGCTTAGCTACAAATCTCTGTTCGAAGAACCTCCTCAGCTTCTCCGGCCCGTGCTGGGGGGTGAGCAGCATGCTCTGGAACCTTGTAACGATTTTCTCCAACCTGTTGAAGGAGGGCATGATCAGTATGTAAAGTCCCCCTCCCTCCACAACCCCTGCCAGGCGACCTATGTCGTTCGGCTCTAAGTTGTTCACTAAATCTATGACGGCTGCATCGAAAGTTCTGCCTAAGATCTTCTCAACTTCATGGTAAGGTACGTAAACAATATTTTTTGTGAGTTTTTCGGCCTTTTCGAACGCCTCCCTCCGAGCGCAGCCGTCCTCGTAGAAAGCATGATAGACGTAAAGTATGCCTTCTCTCCTAGGCTCCCTGATCGTTAGGAACAAGTTTAGCGCCTCCACAGCAGCTAGAACTAGGTTCCCCTCGTTATTTCCGGTTAGAGCTAGCAGTACCCTATGATTTGATCGCTTCGCATACTTGATGGCTGCAAGCAGCTCATCGACAGCTTCCTCGTTCAATATGAGCGTTTTCACGGCAACGCAGCGCCCAGAGTCGTAGAGAGGTATTTAAATCGCGCGACAAGCTCAAGTAAGTCTTGCAGCCGAAGCATCTACTTTCTGTTGAACTGCGTCGAGGATAGCGCGCAAGCGTGGAGCGACGCTCAATGCCATATCTAGTGCTAGCTGAATCTCGTCGAGAGTAAAGCTACCGCGCCCGCCTTTCTGCACAGCGCACACGTGGTTCTCTTTGGTGAGCGCGAAAGTTATGCGAGCATCCATCACCAGCTCTTCTTCGTAACATGGATCCATGACGAGCGCATCCCCTATCTTAGCTACCGTCACGAACACAGGGACGTCGGCGATCGGTAAAGGAATCTTCTCTTCGCTTTTGACTATTGCGCCGTCTGGAGCTGTCGAGAGCTTAGGGATCCTAGCGGAAAGGAGAGCGCCCATGGCCGCTAGCCCTGAAGCGTCTATGAAATTGCCGTCGTGATCGATGGGGTACATGTCGATGAAGACGCGCCAAACTTGCTTGCCCGGTACGACGACGAGCTCCTCGAGCTTTAAAGCTGGAGCGCTGCGCAAACCTCTGTCGATTATCCGCGCCAGCTCAACGTCGTTCTCGTCTGGCGGACCCGGCTCGAAAATCGGAGAAGCTAAAGGTATCAACTCAGCGTGGACAACCTGCACCCCGGCGTTTGGAGCATCGGGGAACGGCTGGCCGAGGGAGGCTTTAACCCCGGCGATAACCTTCGTATGGCCGAGCGTGACTCTGGCTGAGCCGTCAGCGTTCCCCGCTACGCCTACCTCGATCTTCACCTCCCTGTACTCCTCAGGCTTCCGACCGTCAACCCGCTCACCCCGTTTTATCATCGACCTGATGGCTTCCCTGCGCGGAGCGGGAACCACTGTGTAGATTCTTTCGCTCATGCTTCCTCACCTGGCTCAACCGGTGGAACCTTACTATACCTTTCCTTGAGAGCCCTCTTCTGCTCCTCGTAAAGCTTCAATATGGCCTCGCGCGCCATCTGCAGAGCCTGTGCTATTTCTTCCCTCGTAAACCTCCCGTCGGCTTGCATGAGTGTGACTTCGCCTAATCTCGGCATCATGGCGATCGGCATATCACCCTCCCCGCGCTGATCTTCGATACCGCTTAAGTCTACGGCTAGCTTACCCCCGATCTTTCCAATCGACACGCCGGCCACTAGGTCTCGCATGGGTATACCGGCGTCGGCTAAGGCCACGGCCGCTGCGGTAATAGACGCAACTCTCGTTGAACCGTCGGCTTCAACGACTTCAATGAAGACATCCACCGAAGTTCTGGGGAATTCCTCGAGGAATATGGCCGGCTCAAGCGCCTCCCTTATCACTTTGGAGATTTCGACTTCCCTTCTCGTGGGAGCTGGGCTCTTCCGCTCTTCCGCAACCGAGAATGGTAGCATTGAGTAACGGCACCTCAGCAGCATCCTATCCGGTAGCGCCTCGTGGCGCGGATGCACCTCTTTGGGCCCGTAGACAGCTACTATGATTTTATTCCTGCCCAGCTCGATGTACGCGCTGCCGTCCGCGTTCTTCAGCACCCCCGCTTCAATGCGGCACCTCCTTAGTTCGCTTAGCGCACGCCCGTCGAGCCGCTTACCATCTTCTGTGAGAAGCTTAACAGTAGCCGCTTCACCGGTCATGATGACCACCTCCTCTTGGCGGCTTCGACCAGCTTCTTAGCCTCCTCGAAAGGATCCTCTACGTACAGCTTCTCGCAGAGCCGCGTGACGACGTAAGCTGCCAGAGTTTCGTCGTCAGGCTTTTTGCCAATCACCACTACTCGGCCATTCCTCCCCACTATAAGCTCTACGCCGAGGGCTTCGCTCAGGTAGTTCGCCACCTGTCCTTTTCTACCTATGACGCGTGAGACGCGCGCAGGTGCAACTTCAACGAGCAGACCCTTAGTTATCCTGCCCAGCTTAGACTCTTTAACAGTAAGCAGCGGGTCGTGGGCGAAGTCGAAGGATAAAATTTTGGCCGCGATGAGATCTCCCACGCGGAAGATTTCGGTCATCTCCCTCTGCGCGGGCGCGGGCCGTGGAAAGACCTCGGAGACCTGGAGCAGAGCGGTGAATGGGGAGTTTATGTCCACAAGCCAGAAAGTAGGTCCGATATCGATAACCTTCCCTATCACGAGGTCGCCTTCGTTGGGTATGTAAGTCCTCTTGAGGGGGATCAGCCGCACCTGTCTGGATTTCTCGACAATAGCGACGCTAAGAACTTTAGCGTAGAACTTTTTGCCAACGACAACACAGGGACCGTGAACTTCGTAAGAGCCTTCTGCAACCGGCTCGCCTGGCACGACCACCTGACCGCTTGACACGTACAGAGGCATAATCACCCACCCACGCTCAAGATTTTGACTTCACCCTCCCCCTTTGTTAGGGCATTAACTTGCTGGATTAAGCTCTCGGTCATGCCAGCCGGGATCTCCAGCTCGGCTATCCAAGAGCCGTCGCTCGCGTACTCGCTCCTCACAACTCTTCCCATCTTGCTGAGCGCTCCGTAAGCCTTACCCGCATGCTGTGGCGGTATTCGAATTCCTACAAGGGCTTTGGCCACTTTCATAGGGAGCACGCGGCTCAAAGCCTTTATGGCCTCTTGTACCTGGCTTTCTACCGGCTTGAAGGGATCTACGGGGAATCCCACTTCCTCAAGCGCCATCTCTATGCGCTTGGGGGGATGCGGTGTGCCAGTGCGGGGATCCACGGCGTTGCGGGACAGGAACTCGATGATCTGTCTCTTCTTCATTTCGATCAACTCGCGCCTTTGCTCTGCGGTAAGTTGCAACTCCCCCTGCCTGATTATCACCTCAGCAATCTTGAGCACGTCTTCCGTGCCAAAAAGTGCACGCAGATCTTCAGGTGATGCTTTTAGACCCTTACGTGCGTCGTAGTACACGTGAGGGGATTCGACCACCTCACGTATGTCCAAACGCTCTCCACCCTTCAACCGCCACGCTTTTTCCACATCCACTACCACCTCGAAGCGCTTCCCCCCTTTTGATAAGCGAGCTACACCCAACTTTTTCGAGCTCATTGAGGTGCTGGCGGGGAAGAAGCCTAAAAAGGTTCGCCTATAGCTCGCGGCAAATCGTGCGCTTTATTAAGGAGTTTCAGCCAGTTAGAGCCGCAATGATGATGGAGGTGAAATCGCGAACGGTGGCGAACCGCAAGTCTCTGAGCGCTTTTACTCTATCCAACCGCTCGTGCTAAGTTTTTCCGGTATGTAGTTTTCCGTCAGGAATTTGAAGCCGTAGCCGCTGAGGGCCTCGATCTCAACCTTCTCCTGCTTCTCCAAGAACAGCTCCAGCTGCCTGACCCACTCCTTCGATTGTTTGAACCAGGGGTAGTTCAACAGTTCTTTAGCTCTTTTCAGATCGCGCTCCTTAGCCTTGATGATAAAGTTCCTCGGTATCTTGTAATCGTAAATGTCGGTCACTGTTAAACCGAGGAAGCGCGCTCCCGGAGTGGCCAATCTTTCGCTCTCGTAGCCGAGCGTGATCGACCCACTGCGGTAGACACTGTATATGTAGAAACCGTAGGGGTCGGCGTCCGTCAGGACGTAGACGGGAAGCCCGTGTTCCTCCCACAGCCTTCTCACCATACGGCGCGTGCTCCGGTCTGGCTGCCCCTTGCCGGTGATCAAGAGGCACCTGTTTTTTTCCCAGAACTTCTCCTTGTTCAAGCGGTTGAATATGGCGTCCTTCTCGATGACTAGAACGTACTCGGCGTCCAGGCTTACTATGTCGAGCGAATCGGGGTTGGGGGGTATGGAGTAAGCTCCGTCGCCCATTCGGGAGCAGTCGATGGTGTCACCTCCGGACCTTATTACAACCCTTCCTACGATTTTACCCTTCGTGTCGTGCAGAATCCCCATGTGTTCTCTGAGGAAACCCGTCACAACTTCGATATCCTGGATTACGCTATCGGATTCCTTCTGCGTATCCCATGTTTCCTCCCGCCGTAGCTTACCGTACTCGTCGATGTACTCGATGGTATGCTTTCCAGCGTAGTACAAGTCCCTGATCGTTGGATAATCGTCCTCCCTAATGGCCCGCGTGATCAGCGAGAGCATAAGGACTGTTTGCATGAACTTCCTGGCTTCACCCATATCTAGAAACTCCCGGCGGAGCTTTTTAGGGCCAAGCCTAAGCAAGCGCTCCCTGGAATCCCAAACCACGTTGGCGAGCGTCCTAGCCGGAATCTCCAGCGCCGGGCTCCTACCCTTAAGTACCTGATCGGCGAGCTTCCTGCCAAGACCCTCTAGGGCGCTCAGGACCTCCCCCCTGCCTTTAGCGCGCACGCCGACGCCCACTGTTCTCACCTACCGAGACCCTTGCGCGCACCAGTTCTAGAAGCTTGCTTTGCAGAACCTCCTTGTCCACTCCGGCAACGTAGCTCAGCGAGCCTGCAACTTCGCCTGCGTACTTGCTTACGGTTACTTCCCATCGCTTAGCCTCGTAGAGTCTTTCCAACCGTGAGAGGTGTGCTCTAAGCCTTCTAGCACATTCCCGTATGCCGGCCTCTATCTCGCTCTCCACCTCAGGCACATCCGCTACCGCTTCTTTACCCACGCCTTTGAAGGGCACTTTCGTCGAGCATACGTGAGTGACGATCGCCAGTGGCGCAGGGAACTCCACCCTATAGGTTTTCCAATCGATCCTTTGGAGGACTTTCGTTGAGACGTCTACACCCTCATCGTAGAGGAGGGGTATGCGATTTGCAAAGCGGTAAAGCAGCGGTTCTTCGAGGGAAGGTATAGAGCCTCCGTAAGCCAAAGCTACTTCTACCACAAAGGGATGGCCAGCGTACGATGAGGGAGGCCTGGAAATAGCCGTTACGAACTCCGGGTTCAGTACCCCTTTAACCCCTTTTATTAGCAGTTCTTCCCCAAGCGGAGATAGGGTAGATGCCTTTGGTCTCCTCCAGCCGTCGTATTCCTGCATCTTGGCGGCTAAAATCTCCATATCCTCTGATTTCAAATTTTTGATCTTTGTTTCACATTCGAAACCACTCCACTCACAGAACTTCCTAGCTGTAACTTCCCCCACGCCATCAAAGTTTTCTACTAAGAACTCTAGCAAAGTCTTGCTCTTCCCCACCTCCTCTATCATTTTCTTCAACAACTCAACATCAACACCGCGCGGGTGGGGCTTGCCGGTCAGAGGGGCTGGCGGGAGCTCGGTGGAAGTTCGCTCAAACGTCAGGTTTAGGTCGGGTGCGCTAACGACCAACGTTGCGTAGGGTGCGATTATTGCTGTGCGGCGGATATACTCCTCCACGCGCTTTTTGGCCTGGCTCCAGCTCCCCCTTATGACGAGCTCCACCCGTGTCCCGTGCCACTTGCTATCGTTCCTCATCACGCTGAGACGCTTGACAACCGGCATGTTTTTCTCAACATTGATCAGCAGCTCGTACTCGTAGATAAACTTCGACCGCCGCGTGGAAGTCCTCACCTTAACTGGCTGACCAGTAGTCAGCTGCGCGTAAAGCACAGCCATCTTGATACCGAGCCCGAAGATACCCCTGCTCTGCCGCAAAACGTACTTCGAGCCATAGAACACTCTACCGAAGACGTTGGGGACCTCTACGGGCGTTATCCCTACCCCGTTATCCTCCACGCATATGCGTACCCTACCCTCAACGTCTTCGCTGATCTCCAACCTGATTTCCGGAAGAATACCGTGCATCTCCGTAGCGTCTAGAGAGTTTTCCACGAGTTCTCTTATCGCCTGGTAAACAGCTCTCGCTGGGTTCGAGAACCCCGCTATCTCGCGGTTCCGGTAAAAGAACTCGGATGGACTCAGTTGCCTAAATCGCTCAGTCACGACGCCCCTTTAAGATGTCGCTTAAATTCGTTAGCGCGCTGCACTAAGCTACGAGTCTGGTCACATACTTTTTGTTTTTACGGGGCGGTAGAACCAGTAACAGCAAAGAGAGCACTGCCGCCGCTAGCCCCCCATAGCCGCCCGCCCAGTAACCTAGCGGGAGCAAAACCACAGCGAGAGCCAACCTGTTCATCTTCACGTAATACCTGGATATCACGGGGTTTATACCGGTATTGTTCGCAAACGCTGAAGGTCGTGTGCGCGAGGGTTTTAACCCCCCACTCTTTTCTCTAGTGAGCTATGCCCGCTAATTTGCCGCCGGACGCACGAGCAAAGTGGTTGAAAGTCATGGAAGCTCGCACAAAAGAGGAGAAACTACAAGCTCTAATGGAGTTTCTATCAGCTGTACCGAAGCATAAAGGGACAGAGAAGCTGGTCATGCAGGTTCGGCGGCAGATCGCCAGATTGAGGGAAGAGATCGAACAGGAAAAGGCAAAGAGAAGGGGTGGCGGGGGGCCATCGTTTTTCGTCGAGAAAGAGGGTGATGTGCAGCTGGTTCTTCTGGGGTTTCCCAACTCGGGCAAGTCCGCTCTTTTCGGAGCTCTAACAGGGCTTGAAGTCGCCAGCGGCGAAGCCCCCTTTGAGACTGAGAAACCGCAGCCGGGGATGATGATGTGGGAAGGCCTAGAGGTGCAGGTCGTGGACACCCCTTCGTTAGTACCGTCGGAGAGTTCGCCCCGCAATAGCCAGATACTCGCTTTAGCGTTTAACGCCGATGCGCTCGCTATCGTAGTCGATGCAACGCAGAACCCAGCCGCCCAGCTAGCTTTCGTGGAGAACCTTCTCCGCGCGCGCGGCGTGGCGCTTAGAGAGGAGAAGAAGCGTGTCATGATCGAGAAGAGATCCAGCGGAGGCGTAAGCGTTGTGGGAGGGCGCTTAAAGCAAAGCGAAGTCGTTGCGCTGCTACGCGACTACGGCATCTACCACGCTCTAGTATGGCTTACCGATGAAGCCACGCTGGATGACGTTGAAGCGACAGTACTTGAAATGACGGCTTACAAGCCAGCCGTGGTTATCGTGTCAAAATCCGAGATGGCCCCTGGGGCGCTCGTCGAAGTGATCAATGCTGCTCGAGGGTTGAAGGTTTTGAAGTTCGAGTTAGAGAGTGTGGAGGCCTTGAGGAGTGAACTGGGAAGGTTTCTGCTCGAAAAGCTGAACCTTATCAGAGTATACACGAGGAACCCCAAGAGCGGCGAGGTTGGAGCTAAACCCCTCGTGGTACGTAGAGGGGCTCGCGTCGAAGATGTGGCGCAAAGAATCCACAGCCGGCTTTACAAGGAGTTCAAGTACGCGCTTGTCTGGAACGAACGTAGATTAAAGTTCAGCCCTGTGAAAGTCGGCAGAGAGTTCCTTCTTGACGATTTGGATGTAGTGGAGATCGTAGCGTAACTCCGTGTCTCTCGATGCGGTGCGCTAACCTTAAATGAGCCGAAGTTGCGTACACCGCTTGTATGAACGAGAGTTCCAAGGAAGCTTCTCTCCGTGTAGCTGAAGCCAAGCAGCGTGATGTGGGTAGGGGTATTGTTCGCATTGACAGAGGAACGATGGCCAAGCTAGGCCTCGAAGCAGGCGATGCTGTCGAAATAGTAGGAAAGAAAGCGACCGTAGCCATAGCTTGGCCCGCATACCCTGAGGATGAAGGTTTGGGCTTCATAAGGATGGACGGTGTTACGCGACACAATGCTGGCGTATCGATCGGGGATACTGTGGTTGTGAAGAAAATACAGCTTCAGCCTGCTCAGCGCGTGGTACTCGCACCTTCTGGTGTAAGCGGGCTCTCGTTCTCCCCCGAGTTTGCGGAGTACGTGAAAGAGCGTCTCCTGCACAGGCCGGTTAGGCGGGGCGACGTAGTCGAGATACCGGTGTTCAACACGGCTCTCCGCTTCGTTGTTACCTCAACGGCTCCCGCTACTGCAGTGCAGGTGACGCCCGAAACAGAGATCGTTGTGAAAGGGGAAGCCGTCTCAGAGGCCGAGCTTTTCGTGCCGAGGGTAACGTACGAGGATATAGGAGATTTGGAAGATGTCAAACAGAAGGTTAGGGAGATGATCGAGCTACCTATGAGGTATCCTGAACTCTTCTCGCACCTCGGTATCGACCCGCCAAAAGGAGTTCTATTCTATGGTCCTCCAGGGACGGGCAAGACCCTGCTCGCCAGGGCGGTGGCTAACGAGACGGGCGCTTACTTCATTACGATCAACGGGCCGGAGATCATGAGCAAGTTCTATGGAGAGAGCGAAGCTAGGCTCAGGGAGATCTTCAAGGAGGCAGAGGAGAACGCGCCGGCGATCATCTTCATCGACGAGATCGACGCGATCGCGCCGAAGAGGGAGGAGGTGACGGGTGAGGTAGAGCGCCGGGTTGTGGCGCAGCTCCTCGCGCTGATGGATGGGCTTAAAGGGAGAGGTCAAGTAATAGTCATCGGCGCTACGAACAGGCCTAACGCCGTTGATCCCGCGTTGAGGAGGCCCGGCCGCTTCGACAGGGAAATAGCTTTCCCTGTGCCCGATAAGCGGGCTAGGAAGGAAATCCTCCAAGTACACACGAGGAACATGCCGCTCGCCGACGATGTGAATCTCGACGAGCTTGCGGATGTAACGCACGGTTTCACGGGCGCGGATCTAGCCGCTCTGTGCAGGGAGGCAGCGATGCGCGCCCTAAGGAGGTTCCTCCCCAAGCTAGACCTAAGCAAATCCTCTGTGCCGCCGGAGGTCTTAAAGGAGCTTAAAGTTACACGCCAGGATTTTCTCGACGCACTCAAAGACATACAACCCAGCGCGCTAAGGGAGGTCTACGTGGAAGTTCCTGAAGTCCGCTGGAGCGACATCGGCGGGCTTGAGGACGTGAAGCAGCAGCTCCGCGAAGCGGTTGAGTGGCCCTTAAAGCACCCAGAGTTCTTCAAGGAAATGGGTATCGACCCGCCGAAGGGCGTGCTGCTTTACGGGCCTCCCGGTTGCGGTAAAACCCTGCTGGCTAAGGCTGTAGCGACCGAGAGCGAAGCGAACTTCATAGCCGTGAAGGGCCCCGAAGTGCTCAGCAAGTGGGTTGGCGAGAGCGAGAGAGCGATAAGGGAAATATTCAGTAAGGCTCGGCAGGCAGCCCCGTGTGTCGTTTTCTTCGACGAAATAGATTCGATAGTGCCTCGACGGGGGTACAGGTACGATTCCGGCGTCACCGATAGGATAGTTAACCAGTTGCTTACTGAGATGGATGGTTTGGAGAAGTTGGAGGGTGTGGTGGTGATTGGTGCGACGAACCGGCCTGATATCTTGGATCCAGCGTTGTTGAGGCCCGGCCGTTTCGACCGTCTCGT
>Ga0105154_1000131_pt1 | contig 32172 bp, 35 predicted proteins | sample SSWtaG_FD_89672 | JGI IMG/M metagenome (GOLD analysis project Ga0105154, IMG submission 89672) | Hot spring microbial communities from Sandy's Spring West, USA to study Microbial Dark Matter (Phase II) - SSWsed_matched | ecosystem: Environmental > Aquatic > Thermal springs > Hot (42-90C) >... | reverse complement strand
GCTAAGGATGAGGGGCAATCTGTATTCAGTATTCAATTCTCTAGAAACATAACTATACTGAGACTAGCCATAACAGGTGGAAAGGCTTACAGAAGTGCTGCTATCTACATTCTCAACTCTTCTAATGTGTTTGTCCAGGAGTGTACACTCTATAGCAATAATGCTGGGGTCTGGATTGCTTACAGTAGCAATATAACTATAACCAAGAGCAATGTTTTAGGAAATAACTATGGTGTAATTGTACAGTACTCAAAAAGTGTTACAATAATGGAGAACAATATTAATTACAACGGTATAGGCATAGATTTTGTAGATGCTTCAAACAATACTATATATCGCAATAACTTCATCAATAACAATCAACATGTAAGACTACACAAATCAGTAAACAAGTGGTACGCACAGTACCCTCTAGGAGGAAATTACTGGAGTAGCTATGACGCAGAAGATGTGAAGAAGGGTTCAAGTCAAGATGAGCCCGGAGCTGATGGCATTCTAGACACACCCTACAGATTAGATGACAATAACGTTGACTATTACCCATTGGCACAGCCACTAGCCTTTCAAATTGTGATAGCAACACCAATTGTAGCCATAGTAACACGAACGCTTACACCACTAGCAATAACTGTTACACAGAAGATGTTCTGTGATGAGTGTACAGCTGCACTAATACTATTGGTAGTAGCCATAATTTTGATCGGGTATCTAATTGCTGTACAAATCAAGGCAAGGAAGAAGAGCCTAGCTACAAAAACCAAGTCAAAGTATCAGTACACAACTTTATTTTAAACAGCTTTCCCAGTTTCTCAAGAACAATGACGTGCCGCTTCTCGTAGGCAGTTATAACAACTATGTTCACAATCTTCCACCCAATATCGGATTTCCTCTCCCTCTCCTTAAGCCTCCTCGAAACCCTCCTCCTAGCCCTAGAGCTCACGCCATAGAGCTTGTCGTATTCTCCTGCACACTCTTCCTACGGTAGTAGTATCCAAAAATAAGCATCTTCATGCTGGTCTCGAAGAAGTAGGCGAAACGTATATATAGTTGTGTAGAGAGCCCTTAGAGGTATCTAGGGCCTCGAGGGCCTTTGTGAATCTGGATTTCTTCTCAATTCTTTTAAGAATAAGCCTTCTCATGTCATCACTTAAAGCCCAGTGTTTATCTTCCTATACCACCCTTCTAAACCCGCATTAACACCCTTTAACTCATCCATTGTTGTGGAGGGTAGAGTGCTTGTTGTCTAGGCTTTCTGGGTGGTTGGTTTTTATACTCATGGGGTTGGGTGTTGCTTGGAGTTTGAGAATGGGGGTGGAGGTCTGCGTGTGGTTATACTCATATAAAGTCACCTCTATAATTCAGTGTAGGGGGTATTTGTAGAGAAGCTGGCTTCTATAGCACTACTATTACTACTGCTACTACTCTTCAACTTATTAGCAACCACGAGGTTTTGATGTTAAATACATTGTTATAGATTATGATGATATTGAAGACCTTGTAAATAGTGTTGTTAAGTGTGTTGGTGGAGAGAATATGGATAGTCATGGAGATAGTGGGGGTATTGAAATTAGAAACGTTGTAGTGTTCTATGCTAGTCTAAAGAGAGCTAAAAGAGATGAGTGTATATGTGTGTTAGGTTTTCCTCTATTATTAATGAACTAGTTTAACTATGGGTAGACCAGGTTTTACATTGAAGCTACGTGTTGGTAAAAGGGTTATTTAATTCTCCCTTAAGAAAGTGAGAGATATGATTGGGATTGAAGAGGATGATGAGCTAATAATAGAGATTAGTAATGGTATTGTTTTGAAACCAGCTAAGAGAAAAGTGGATCCAGTTGAAATAAGGAGAGTACTAGCTCAACACACTGAGGTATTGAAGAGCATTGAGGGGAGAAGAGAGCCTAAGCCAGGTGAATTAAGCGGGGTTTACTTGGAGGAGGAGTTTGAATGAGGGTTTTTATTGATGCTAATCTACTAATACGCTTGAACACGATATCAGATTACAGGAATAGATTGGCATATGAGACATTCTATCTAGACCTATTAGTGAATAATAAAGCTTATACAGATGTCCTCGTATTAAATGAATTACTCTGGGTGTCGTGGGGAAAGTATAATGTTCCACACTTTGTAACTATTTTATTAAAAGTTGTAAAGCCATACGTCACTATTATACCTCTTAGCGAGGAAGAATACGAGGAGGCTTGCGAGCTCCGAGGAAGTAAAAGCTATGTTAGGTGTTGAAGTAAGTGAAGTAACACATCTCTCCCCAGAGGTGAAGGCTCTTAAAGTGATCTCAGACCCCTCAATACTAGAGTTAGATTATGTCTTATATAGAGGAGGACTAAATAGGCTCTACAAAATGTGTGTCTCAGATTTAGTAAATTATTTAAAGCCCCTAGTTCTCGACATCTTCAAATAGCCTCTAAATCCCTACAACACTTAAATCATTAAAGCTGGCATGGAGCGAGCAAAAAGAGAGAGTAAACGTGTTGGGAGGCCACCAGCGATCCCAGAAGACTCCCTAGTAAAATTAGTAAAGAAGTATCCTTTCCTCTCTAAAAGAGATCTGTGGAGAATAGCTACAGCTGAAGGCTACAAGATATCTTACCCAAGGTTCGTAAGGAAGATCAATGAAGTAATAAAGAAGTATAACATTAGGCGAGAAAAATAAGGACATTATTACATGCAGACATACAGAGCAACGATATAGCGGAAATCTTTACTGAAGTAGACGTGCATGCGATAGATGTTCCTCAGAGTCTTGGTGAAGGATAGAAGCGTGGCATTGCAATAGCCTATGCAACCTCTAAGTCAAGTAGCGAAAGCGTGGCATTGGTAATTATGGACGATCTGAGAGCTAGAAGGATGTGTAAAAAGATGGGAATTAAGGTTCTAGGCACTCTAGGTCTCACAGAGTTTGCTAAGAGACATGGTGTTATAACTAAGGAGGAAGCGCTTAACTTACTTAAAAGGATTCCTAGCACAAGCCTTTGCATAACACAGGAAGTACTTGAGAAAGCACGGAGTAAGATATTGTCACAGTAACTATAGGTGTTATGTATTGAGAGTTGCTCAGTTATAGGATTCATCATGGGTGAGGGAGCCTTATCTTATTAAGAAATGGTTATCGATGCTGTAAGCAAAATTTGTCTCTCATGAAATAAGGAGCTACGTTTATATAAAAGAGGAAATTACTTTTGTAGTAATTCCATGATTTTTGTAGCTCCTGTTGTATGTAGGAGGTACTCTTCATAGTCTTTAATGGTCCTTATACCTGGGGGAACTATCTTTATCTTTCTATCGATATCCCATACTTCAGGCTCTATTGTTGTTGATTTGATTTCCTCTTTAAGCATCTGTACGGCTAGTAGTGTAGAGCAAAAGGAGCTTCTTGACATAGGTGCAAACTTCTCTATAAGTCAGGGGGCTTGTTAAAAAGGTTGACTCTGTCCTAACCTTATTCAATTCTTTGAATTGTTCTTCAGCCGCGTTGAACCTTAGGTAAACGTGGTATGCTCTATAGCGTTAAAACGCATCTTTACTTTCTGCGTGTTCCTTCATAGAGTAATAGTGCTATGGCTGCTGTTGATGCAAGTGTTAGTGTAATTCCTACAGTATTTGGCTCTGTAACTCCCGCTACTAAGGCTAAGACTACTAGTGAACCTCCTAGTGCTGTGAATGCTGTTGCTAGACCAAGCCCCTGTATGCGTAAGGGCTCTGGCACTAGACTTGCTATGTGGGTGTTCATAGCTGTGTCCTGAATGGGGTATAGAGGTACTTGCCAGAGCAGCAGGGGTGTAATACCACTTGTCTTGATGAAGAGCCAGTAGAGAGTTGCATAAATAGCTATAGTGGCTATGATGACCCCTCTAGAGCCATACCTATCAACTAGCCTGCCCCCCAGAACCCTGACTAGTGGAGATGCTATTGCCCCTCCACCGTAGATAAGCCCGTAGAGTACATAGTGCACCCAGCTCTCATAGCCTTGCATAAGGGCTTCGAGCTCAAGGCTAATCTTTGTGGGGCCCTGTGCGTATAGAAGCTCACGACTAAGGCTAGCTAAGCACACTACTACTAAGGTGTACTTCAGTGTGCTAAAGCTGCGTGTACGTGGGGCAAGCCCCTCTATCTCCTTCCTAGCTCCTGGTGTGTAGTAGGTGTAGTACACTGGGTATGGAATGGAGGCTAGGAGTGCCGTGACTAGGTACACTAGGTGCGGGCCTCCAAGAGCGTAGAGAGCACCACTGAGAGTAGCGCCAAGAGCAAAGCCAGTGCCAGAGCCTAGAGTAAACATTGCGTACTCTCTACCCAGCCCTCCACCACCCCTTGAGAACACGACCTTTAGCACTACAGGCCATGTAAGAGCCCAGGGGAGTGCTGAGGACGCTAAGACAAGCGATAGGAAGTAGGGGTCATTCACATAGCCTCCAGCAAGTATTGGTAGAGATGTGAGGACTCCTAAAAGTAGCAACCTCCTCTCAGTAAGTAGCTTAGCTAGAGAGCTAGCAAACACTGCTAAGAGCATGAAAAACCAGTTAACACCATTAAATAACATTATAGCAGTAGAGCCTCCTCCAAGGCCATGCGATATGTAGCGCGTAGAAAAAGCATAGAAAGAGCCCCAGCCACACGAGCTCACAGTTAGAGCTAAGGTATAGAAAAGCCTGGCTCTAAAACCCCCGCTACTCACACCACATCACCAAATCCACAAACATCAAACAATGTGTAGAGGCACCTGTTATAAGCACATCAAGTAGGGTGCTAGGGGCTTTTAGAGTTGTAAATTACACACTGTTCTAGTCATGCTCATAAGCTTTTCAGAAGCTCTTAAACAAAATCCTTGCGAAAACCCCTAATTAAACCAATGTTTTTGCACCACTACAGCACATTAAGGGTGAATCAATCACTATCTCTGCAAAGATGGGGGAATCCCCGCCCGCCCATCAGCTAGGGCCATGGCTCACTTTAGTGGTTCAAATTTTTAATGTGGCGATTGCCGTGCGTAGGCTCCTTTGGCAGTAATTCATCTAGACTCCCACTCCTATAGCCATGCAGATCCAGTGTCACGTACTTGTACCCTAGTTTCCGCAGTTCTTCTGCTACTCTATCCATAGTGCTATCATTGAAAAGCTTCTTTCTCTCATCTCTGCCCACTTCTATTCTTGCAATGTAGCCGTGGTCCCTGACCCTCACTACACTAACCCCAGTCAATGCTTTCACTATTTTCTCTGCTTCAGCAACTCTCTTCAACTTCTCAACATCTATAGGCACCCCATAGGGTATTCTAGTTGCTAGACACGACATTGAGGGCCTATCCCAGTTTGGCAGGCTTAGAGCCCTAGCAATCTCCCTTGCCTCATCTTTTGTAATTCCAACTTCTGCTAAAGGGCTTCTCACACCTGCTTCTACAAAAGCTAAGAGACCTGGCCTATAGCCACTCAAATCAGAGGCGTTAGTGCCGTCAACAACGGTTTTAGCACCAAACCTCTCCGCTACTTTACTAAGCTCTTCAGCAAGGCTCTTCTTACAGAAATAACACCTGTTAGGGGGGTTGGAAATAAAGTTGGGGTCCTTTAGCTCACGGCTTTCAACAAGGATGTGCGTTACGCCAAGAAGTTCAGCAACTCTCTTAGCCCACAGCACATCCTCTTCATGGTGTATAGGAGAAGTGGCAGTAACAGCAACCACACTGCTTCTGCCTAAGGCTAGAGATGCTACAGTGAGCACTACAGAGCTATCAACACCTCCAGAGAAGGCTACTAAAACAGGGCTTTCCACAGACTTGAACCAGTCAATTAACTTTAAAAACTTCTCCTTAGTGCCTAGGTGCAGCTTCTCTAAAACCTCACCCAGGTTCAAGGACCTGCACCCAAGCCCTCATAGCGCTACTCAAAGTGCTTGGAATAGAAGTAGTACTGCAGTTGCTGAAAAGGCTATGAGAACATTATCGTCAATAAGCCCAAACTCAATCCTCTCAACAGCAGTAGCTATAGCACCTGCAGCTACACCCACTACTCCTGCTAGCAAGTAGCCTACGGGTATAACGACGAGGGCCATTGCTACATTCCCTAGCCAGTGCTTTGTCCTTCTGCCAAACACAGCATTTCTAACTACACCAGTTATAGCATCCCCAAAGGATATGAATAGCGCTGGGACTACGGCTCTCCAGGGGTCCCCCAGTGCAAGCCATAGAATAAGTATTGTTGCCCCCCACGCAATGCAGAAGTTAACCTCGTAGGCATTATCCCTTGTCTGAAACCATTCGAACTCTTTTTTGCTGATGTGTGGGTAGAGCGTTATGAAAGCCAGTATTAAAGCGAATGCAAAGGGCACAAACGGCTCTCTGAAGAGAATGGGCAGCATTAGTGCTATAAACCCCCCAGTAGTGATATGTATGAGCTTCCTATTGTAGTACACAGCAACATTCTTAGGAAAACCCCTTTCAATCATAGCTCTATACACTCTCCTCGCCACTACAGAGACAATGATGAGCACGTATATGAAGAGAGGTATCGCAACTAAAACATCGTGTAGAGCGGCATCTAAATTCATAAAAGCACTTCTGCTGTACTCAGCTATATAAGACTTCAGCAGCACTTCTCAACATCAGTGCTACTGCTTCAAAACCTCTTTACACATACTCTCAAACTTCTCGATACTTAGCACGAGCTGATGGCCAGACTCCCCTCCCTCAGAAATAGCGCCCTCAAGTAGCTGTGAAACAGTAGCTAAACCCACACACTGAGTGGCATAGCCATACGCATCCTCAAATCTCGGAAAGTTTTCAGTACCCTTATAGTAGCTGTAGAGGCCATAAAAATCAATTCTCAACCTCTTTTGCCCAGTGAGCGTCACCATGGTTAGTGAGCGTCTGCAAGAAGCCTTTAGGTACTCCGCTAAGGCACTTCTTATAGAATCCAAAGCCTCTTTAACTAAATCATCTCTGCACTTAGTAGACATAAAAACTGAGCTCTTCAGCAAAAATAAATGCTTTAATGAAAACAGAATAGCGCTACAGTAAAGGGTGTGGCTATTGCACACTACACATGTGTTGCTCCCTTAAAGAGGCTTTCAAGGGCTATTAGCACACTCAAGGGGATAGGGCTTGCCATAAGCAATAATGAACTCAGCACAGTAAGAATCGAAACAGCTACGGTCAGCGCTAAAAACTGCAGCGAGATTCCTAGAGATGGTGTACATATAGTTACAGCTATTTCAAGGAGGTGGGTAGAGATGACAGTTACTGCGAATGAACAAAGAGAGGTCTACAACTAGCTAGCCATACTTGAAGAGAAGTGCAGAGATAAGCAAAAATGTAGATCGTATTTTATAGTAATGCTAGCTCCATGGCCACACCCTCTTTCCACTGATGTAGGTTTCTAGAACTCTTATACTCTTTAGCTCTCTAGGCTCTACTGCAAGAGGGTCTCTGTCTACAACAATGAAGTCTGCGAGTTTGCTTACTTCAAGAGTCCCCAGATTTACCTCCTCGTGCATTATGTATGCCGAGCCATAGGTGTGTATATGTAGTGCTTCTAGCACAGAAATGCTCTCACTTTCTGTCTCCTTAGCGTGGGGAACCCCCTCAAACACCCCCCTGGTTACAGCTGAGTATATGGAGAGCCATGGGTTTGGAGTCTCCACAGGGCTGTCAGAGCCAAAACCAATTGCAACACCGCTTTCCACTAAGGTTCTCACTGGGTAGAGCCACTTAAGCCTCTCACTTCCAAGCCTCTGCTTAGCCCACCAATCAGAGGTTATGAACTGTGGGTGTACTGATGCAACAATTCCTAGCTTAGCAAACTCCCTCACCTGGTCCTCTCTAACCACAGATGCGTGCTCAACTCTATGCCTAGCCCTGCCAACGTCTCCAATCTCCCTATAGGCGTCAAGCACCATATCTATGGCCCTATCGCCAATCCCGTGAACAGACATTTGGAGCCTAGCTCCATGCACCTTCCTTACCAATGCCTTTAGGTCCCTGAGATCTATGTCAGGCCTGCCACATGTTGTTGAGTCGTCTGCGTATGGTTTTGATAGCCACGCTGTTCTAGCCCCCAGTGAGCCATCTGCGTATACTTTTATCCCCATTATCCTCAGAAAGTCGTCTCCAAATCCAGTTCTAAGCCCCACTCTCTCTAAAGCCTCTATAGCATCCCACGAGGCAGCCCCGTCTATGTACACCCTCACTCTTATTGGAAGCCTCTTTTCAGCCCATAGCTCAGTCAAAGCCTTTAACGCATTGATGCTGCAACCTACAAAACCTACTGTAGTTACGCCTTGTGATGCCATGTACCTAGCAGCATCAACTATGTACTTCTTGTAGTCCTCTACAGAAAGGGACGCTACTATCTTTTTCTTCACATACTCCAGGACCTCCTCTCTAACCACTCCCGTAGCAACCCCTCTAGCATCTCTTAGCACATTTGGCGAATCCAGGTTCTCCACACCAGCTATCTCAATAGCTCTGGAGTTCAGCACCGCTACATGCATACACACCCTAACGAGTATAACAGGCCTCCTACTCACAACCTCGTCCAAATCCCACCTAGTTGGAAACCTCTTCTCCTCGAAGAGCTCCTGATCCCAGCCAAACCCCATGATCCACAGGGTCTCAGCCCTCTTACTATACTCTAAAAGCCTCTGCTTAAGCTCCTCAACGCTCTTCACACCATGGAAATCGAGCATATTAAGCTTCATACCCAGCTGGTCTAAATGAGCATGGGAATCCACAAAACCTGGTAACACAGACTTTCCATTGAGATCAACAACCTCGCCGCCCAAAGCCTCTACAACTTTCTTAGCCCCTGCAGAACTCCCTGCATAAACAACCCTACCACTGCTATCATCAACAACTAGAGCCTCCACCTTCTTCAAGGGCTTGAAAGATACGTATATATTGCCATTTACAAAAGCGAGAGGCATGAAGACACCAAGTATATAATTAAGTTGCGATACATTAAAATGCTCTTCTGAGCCCTTGCAGTTTTGCCCTCAAGTAGACAACACCATTAGCTTATGCTCATTTGAAACCTCATTCACGGCCTCCACTTCACACAAGGCTTTTTAATGCCCTTTTAACAACACTAGCTTAATCTACAAGGAGGCTGTTGGCAATCCTCAGTAGACGGGCGGTAGCGCAAGTCGATGCCTACTCCTTTATGGTGTGAGGCTCTTAGTGGTAAGTAAGAGGTATAAAGCTATAGCTATCATGATAACAGATGCGCTAATCTTTATTATCTTTTGCCTGGATAGCACATAGCCGTAGATTCTGCTCACCCTTGTCAACCCTATTACTGCTAGCGATATCAAGATCAGTGGTAGGACGAAGAATGCTGTGTAAAGGCATGCCAGGGGTAGCCAAGCAGTAAAGCCAAAGCTCCGAGTTACAAAGTTAAACAATGCGTAGAGCTGAGCACTACAGGGGAATAGCGTGAAGGAGGCTATGAAGCCTAGAAGAGCAACTCCTGTAGCACCATGTTTGTTCGGATCAATAGTGTCAAGCCTTAGCTTCTTTGCTAACTTACACACAGCCCTGTCCTCCCTGCAGAGAGCTGGGTTAAACACTTCGCTACTTTCTAGGTGAGTATGGATAAGCATGGCAATGCCGTAGCCAAGTAAAACAATAGAGAAAATCCATTGTGGGATGCTTGCGAGATTAAAGATAGTCTTCAGCATGGCTCCAAAGAGCAGATACCCTAAATAAACACTTGAAATAAATGCTATAGCAATTTTAGAAACGTTCTTCAGTCCCCCTATTGAAGCCGAAAGCAGAAGAGAGGTATACAAAGCAAATATACAGGGGTCTACAGAGTCTGCAAGACCACCAAACACTGTGAGGTACAGCAATCGCCCCACATTCTCAAAGACCAAAGCGTAGCACCTAAGCAAGTAGCTCTCAACACTCTTTTACAGCATATATAAGACTTATATTCTTTTCGTTATGCTTTCAACATATCAATTCAATGTGGATATGCGCTGAGCAGGTATCCAAAGCACTTTTAGCATAGCTTTCACAAGGATTTGCATCAGCACTTCTGACCTTCGTCATCAAGGTTCTCGAGGGTCCCACTCATCATCTAGTATAGTAATTACGTGGTTAAGTAGTTTTTAAGAGCTCCTCACCTTAAAAGTTAGCTAAAACTTTTTCACGCGCAGTATACCGCAGTAGCATTTATAGCGAAATATTTATAAACTATGTAAGAAAAGTAGGCTACCAGAATAAAAGTGTTTGTGGAGACTTATATCATAGAGTGTGTAGAGAAATGTTTAGGTGTATCGAGGTAGAATCTTTATCACGTGTGTATGCCCGAGTTAGCAGTGGTGATAAGAAGTTTAGGGTAGCTTTGGTTGGGCTGGATCCTCCTACTCTTGTTGTTCTTGGCAAGGGGTTTTATGTGTGTAAAGATGTTGAGTTTCTTAAGAAGCTTGTGGAGAGTGCTCTTGATAGTGATTGCCTTAGTGTTGTGTACTTAGTTAAGAGTATTGATGAAGAGTGGCTCAAGCAGTACCTCCCAATAGCTAGGTATGGTGATAGCATTACGGAAGACGGTGTTGTAGCAACTCTTAGAGTAGAGCAGAAGAGGTTTAGACTTAGAAGAGCCTGTGTAGAGAAAGGAGCTGTAGTGTACGTTCTAGAAGAAGCGCTACGCAAACAAAAAGCAGAGGCCTTGCTAAACGCTTTGGAGAAGTCTCAAGCAGGTTAGTTACTCAACATCTGTTCATATTCTTCATAGGCATCTCTAAGCACTTCCACGAGCTTTTGCTTAGCGCCATAGGTGTAAAGCTTTTCAATAACTCTTATTGTGACTCCCCCTGGTGTCACTACACTATCTCTTACACTACTCACCTCCCTAAGCTCTAATAAAGCACCAACGCCTTGGAAGACCACCGCCAGGGCTTTCTTAGCTATGTGATAAGGTACACCAGCTCTAAGTGCTGAGAGTAGAAATGCGTCGTAGAGCTCTGCTACTACAGCTGGTGTTGAAGCTGAGAAGAAGGTGAGCATGTCCAAAACCTTCTCATTTACCCATGCAACCTCCCCCAGAGCCCTGAACACTCTTTCAACATCATTACTCTTCCTCTCCACAGGTGCTAGAGCTATGAAGCCTTTGTTGACCTCTACAGCTATATTTGGCATAGCCCTGTAAACAGATGCCCTTGGTACAAGGTTTTCGATGGTCTTCAGCTTTACAAGTGCTGCTACAGACACCACTACTTTTCCACTTACCTCCTCGGCAAAGCTCTTTATAGCCCTCTCCACATCCCCAGGCTTAACAGCAACTATAACTACATCAGCTTGCCTTACTGCTGATGAGGGGTTTTCACAAGTTTTAAAGCCAAGCCTTGAAGCCTCTTCTAAAGCCTCTGAAAGCACATCGTGGACAGCTATAGACCTTCTATCAATACCTGCTCTAGAAAGGCCTAACGCTATTGCCTTACCCATTCTCCCAAAACCCACTATGGCTATCTCCATAGCCTAGCACCTAGCTCAAAAATCCCCTCACGCTTTTATAGCCTAGCCCAGGAACTTTAATAGTTTTTGGTGTGTTGTTAATGCCTCAGCCACCAGCCATGCTGATTAGGGATATAGTCGAGGTACTTAGAGGGGAAACAGGCTTCATATACACAGCTCGCGCTAGAGAGCTCGCTAAGAAGGGGTTTAAGGTAGTGAACTTTGGAGTTGGGCAACCCGATGTACCTACACCGAGACACGTAGTTGAAGAGGCTAAGAAAGCTCTTGACGCAGGTTTCACAGGGTACACAGAGGTTGCTGGAATACCAGAGCTCAGGCAGTCCATAGCAGAGTACCTGAATGAGAGGTACGGCTCTGATGTGAAGCCAGAGGAGGTCATCGTTACTCCTGGAGCTAAAGCGGCTTTGTTTCTAGCTTTTGCAGCCTATGTAAGGCCTGGTGATGAGGTTGTGATCCCAGACCCATCGTACTACATGTACCCTGAGGTGACGAAGTTTCTTGGTGGAAAGCCTGTGTATGCTCCGCTTAGGTGGGGTGGTAGTGAGGAGGGTTTTGAGCTAGATGTAAAGCTTGTAGAGGGGCTAATTTCTGAGAGGACTAGGGCTATAGTTGTGAATAACCCTCACAATCCAACAGGGGCTCTTTTCTCCCCTAAGGAGATTGAGAGGGTGTTCGAGATGGCAAAGGAGAGAAAAATAGTTGTGATTGTTGATGAGATCTACGATAACTTTATCTATGAAGGGGAGCTCAAGTCCTTCATTAGCTTCCCAGCGTGGAGAGACTACGTGGTATACACAAACGGCTTTTCAAAAACCTTCTCAATGACCGGCTGGAGACTGGGGTACCTAGTGGTTAGAAGGGAGATCGCATCTAAGCTCACAAGACTAGCTGTAAACATGTGGACATGCGCTCCCTCATTTGCTCAAAAAGCAGGTGTTGTTGCGCTGAAAGGCTCTTGGGAACCAGTAAAAGAGATGATAGAGCTATTCAGGAGGAGAAGGGATGTTATGGTTGAGGGGCTCAGGAAGATCAGGGGAATTGAAGTGTGGAAGAGCAAGGGAACATTCTACGTGTACCCAAAGGTGAAGAAGCTCCTCGAAGAGCTGAACACAGATGTAGAGAGCCTTGCTGAACAGCTACTAAGTGAAAAGCATGTGGCTGTCTTGCCAGGCACAGTCTTTTCAGAAGGTGATATGGGGAAGAACTTCATTAGGCTCAGCTTTGCACTAGATGAAAAGCTCATTGCAGAAGGTGTGAATAGAATAAAAAGCTTTGTTGAAGAAAGGCTAAGTGAAAAGAGTGGCTAACACTAAGGATACGCAACCCTGAGTAGTAGGTGAACTGCGCTAGAGGAGCTTTCACACCTTTAGTGTGAAGAGGAGGCCAGCGCTAAGCCCGCATTGAGTGCTACACCCTTTAAACCTTGTTCACACCTTGAAACATTGTTTTACACCATCGCTATTGGGCTCGCCAAATCCGTTAAAGTTGCTACAAAACTCTACAAATACTTATACTTAAATACAGAAGTTACTTAACCCAAGCGCGAACACCAGGTGACAGCTATGGATGTGAGTAAGGTTGCTGAAGAGATGTGTAGAGATGAGTACTTCTCCTACTACTTGTACAAGTTCCTTGCTAGAAAATCGCTTGTTAGCAAAAGTTTGAGAGAAGCTCTTGAGAAGGCTGCTGAAGATGAGTATAGACACTACCTCTTTTGGAGGGGCATAGTTGGTGAGTGCTCTTCTAAGCTACTCATGCTTAAGGTGCTTTTCTATGTCGTAATGTTCTACTTATTTGGCTTAATAGTTTTGCTAAAGCACCTCGAGTCTAAGGAGGGAGATGCGGCAAAGATTTACAAAGAGGTTACAGGGCTGAGACCCGATATCAAGGATGTTGTTGAGGGCATTGCCATTGATGAGGAGAGGCATGAGAGTGTGTTCCTGGCTAGTATTGATGAGAGTAGGGTTAGGTACATAGGGTCTATAACCCTCGGCATATCAGATGCCTTAGTAGAGCTAACAGGTATTTACACAGGCTCTCTAGGAGCTTTTGAAAACACACTAAGTGCTGGTTTAGCAGGGTTTTTAGCTGGTGTAGCGGCGTCAATATCTATGGGGATAGCATCGTATGCGCAGGCAAAGAATGAAGGAAGGGCTCGCCCAGAGCTAGCAGCTTTCTACACATTTCTAGCGTACATAGCGGTTGCACTACTCCTTGCACTACCGTACTTCGTAATAAGCTCTCTCCTAGTAGCGTTCATAGTAATGCTGATTCTAGCGGTAGCCATTGTGGCATACATGACTTTTTACGTAGCAGTCTTGCAAAGTAGGAGCTACTTGAGGGAGTTCGCAGAAATCACATTGCTAATCTTCGGGGTGTCGATGCTACTCTACGTAATAGGCTCAACTCTGGGCAACGTACTAGGTGTGAAAATATAGTGAGCTAAGGGCTGTTGCCAAAAAGTTCTAGGCGCATTTGCTCCTCTACCGGGGTGTAGGAGGTGTGTGCTAGGAGTGGTTGCAAAGCTGCCATAGCGTAAGCTTTTTAATCAAGGGCGAGCACAAAGCTTTGTGGTGCAAGCCTTGCGAAGAATTGCTATGGACAAGCCCATTGTTGAGATAGATGGGGATGAGATGGCCAGGGTTATGTGGCACTGGGTTAAGGAGAGGCTTATAGAGCCTTACGTGGAGCTCAAGGTGGAGTACTACGACCTTCACGTGAAGGTTAGGGATGAGACTGGGGATAGGGTTACAGTGGCTGCTGCAGAAGCTCTTAAGAGGGTGGGGGTAGGTGTTAAGTGCGCTACTATTACTCCAAATGCTGAGAGGGTTAAGGAGTACAGCTTGAGGAGAGAGTGGAGATCCCCAAATGCGACAATAAGAGAAGTGCTCGATGGGACAATATTTAGAGCGCCAATAATTGTATCAAATGTTCAGCCTGCTGTGAGGTTCTGGAAAAAGCCCATTGTGATAGCTAGGCATGCTGTTGGAGATATATACTCAGGCACAGGGCTCAGAGTTGAGGAGCCTGGCGAAGTCTACATAGTATTTAAGAGTGCTAGTGGTAAGAGGGTTGAGGCAAGGGTTGGCTCTCTCAGTGGGGCAGGAGTTGCTCAAGCGTACTATGTCTCTGAAAAATCAATATACTCCTTCGCGAGGTCAGTGTTTCGCTACGCCTTAATGTTTGGCTTAAATGTGTGGTTTGCCACAAAGGACACAATATCTAAGGTCTACGACGCGAGGTTCAAGGAGGTTTTTCAAGAGGTTTACGAAAGTGAGTTTAAGGAGGAGTTTGCAGAGAGGAGGCTTACCTACGAGTACTACTTAATAGACGATGCATACTCTCGTGCAATTAGGTCAGAAGGGGGTTTTGTGTGGGCTACTAAGAACTATGATGGCGATGTTCTCTCAGACCTCATAGCCTCAGCATACTCAGGAAGCCTAGCCATGATGACCTCAGAGCTACTATCGCCAGAGAGTGTGTACATGGCTGAAGCTGCCCATGGGACAGTTCAAAAACACTACTATAGGTATTTGAGGGGGGAGAAAACCTCAACAAATCCAACAGCAATAATCTTTGCATGGAGTAAAGGGCTTAGGAGAAGGGGTGAGGTAGATGGTAATGAGGAGCTCATGGTATTTGCAAAAAGCCTTGAGGAAGCGGTTAAAAAGACCATAGAGGTGGATAGGGTGATGACACAGGATATTGCGAAGATTAGTGAACCCCCTGTAAACGCTGTAGTAGCAACAGAAGAGTTTATAGAGTGTGTGAAGAGGAACTTAGAGCACATACTTTCACGTCAAGCACTTACATAAACATAGATGCAATGGCTAATAAGAATCAGTTAAGCTAATGCTACAGCCCTTAGCCCAAATCCTAGTCATATTCTCTGCACCTAGCTAGAAGGTGTAGGGATTGAGCAAAAATTGCTTAGAGCCACACAACAAATATTGATAGAGCAGCTCTTCCACCACTAACCTTTTCCACATACACCCTAGCAAAGGTGAACATGTTTCTTCTATTATCTAGCTCTATAGATTGTACAGAGCCTGGCTCAACTATGCCAGAGCTGTAAAGCTGCCACTTAACGCTATGCTTTGACTCGATAAGCGCTGGCTGCCTTGTTACATGGAGGCTCCACCTAACCTTAGCCTCGCCACTGTTTACCAAATCCATGGCTACGAACTCTCTATCGAGTACCTCTAACGGAGGGTCTAGCAACACCCCATCCCCAGGGTCAATACCTAGTGCAAGCACCCAAGTAAGAGGAGTTCTGGGGATCTCCACAATCTCTATAACAGCTGAGCCTGCATAGCCCCTCCAGTCAATAGCCCCTATGGTTCCCCACAGTGTTGGAAACACGTGGGTGGTTTCAAGAAGCCCATATGTAGAGGGTCTGTAGTGAAGTACTGGTATGTGGGAGTATGTTGATGTTATCCCCCATCTAGGTCTGCAGTAGTAGTCTATAGCCACAATACCGCCACCAGCCTCTAAGCCAACTATTGTAAGGTTTCCACCAGCTTCAGCAAGCCCTAGCCTAAACGCGCTATGCGGTTTGAAAAGCCATATAGAGTTAACCTCTCCATAACTTTTGGGGCACTTCCACACAACCCTCCCCTCATCATCAAGCTCATACACCCCTCCAACATCAGAGTTCTGTGTGACAATGTAGTCTCCGCCAAAGGAGTTGCTATGAATACCACTAGCTGTGGAGCCGAAGATCCTCGAAACCTTTGCAGCGCCACTCATAGGCAAACTCCACTTAGTAACGCCATTGAAGTCAACCTTACGAACAAAGCCTCCTTCACCACCAGAGCCATAGTCTGTCACTATAAAGCCCTCTTCAATAGGAACGATATCGTGTGGCCACGCTGTATCCTCTAAGCTAAGGCTCCACTTCACCCTCTTCTCATCTCTGTCAATTAGGACCCACCTACCCTCTCTATCAGCACACACAATATCGCCAGCCCTACCACCAATCACTGAAATGTCTTCTAGTAGTATGTGTGCTATATGGGGATTTGGAATCGTCTTGCCGGGGACTACTAGCTCCTCCTCTATAACACCCTTACCCACATCGTATATCACAACACTGAACCTGTTGTGCGGATCCGCCATAACGAGTTTTTCTCTCCCATCCCTTGGGTCCACTACATGCTCAGCGTAGTGGACTGTGTACCCATGTCTGTAGAAGAGGGTTCTGAACTTAAAGCCTCTAAAACCATAGACCCCTCGCTCCATGCCATCACCAAGCTGTGTATTCACAAGATTTTAAATTGATAAAGATATATAAATTTGAGCAGGAGTATATGTGCTTGGTGTAGCTCGTGGATGTAACAGAGATTATAGCTACAATGCTCTCTAACCCCCAGAACTTTGTTGTAATAGCAATACAATTCCTACTGGGCTTAGCACTAGGTTACCTATCTGCGAAGGTGTTGAAGTACGTACTAGCACTAATAGCAATACTTGCACTTGGAACATTACTATCTGTATGGTCTCTCGGCACATCACCACAAGAAATTATAGCAAAAATAGGTTTACCATCAGTAGAGATCCTCAAAGGCCTTGCAGTAGTACTCGGCTTAATGACAGTGGGACCTGTTTCCATAGGGTTTATAATAGGGGTTGTAATAGCCTTTCTTAGAAAGTAAGTACTTTTTACTCCCCCTTCCATCCACCCTAGGGATTGCGAGATCTGGTGCTCACCTCCAGAAGGCCTGCAATGAGTAAGGCTCTGTCAATGCCTTAAACTACTCTTCAAAATATGCTATGGAATTTCTATTGCTAGTCACTATGACCTCAGCGTTTGCACCGATCATCACGCATTCAGCCCCGGACGTCACTCATCACAGTATTTAAGCTAGCTACTCGCTCAGATTAAGGGTTCCTGTAGTAAAGTACATGTGTAGAGGGTTAAAATAAAAGCACTGCTGTGTCCAATATGAGTGTGAGGTATGTTTCAATCCCCCCTGGTTTCTCCGAAATACCTGTAGACCTACAGCTAAATGCAACAGGTATTGCTAACGTTTCTGCAAGGGGGCGTGGATTGCCTCAGTACGCTCCGCTACTACCTAGCCCCGCTCAGATACCAAGTGGAGTAGTTGAACTAGTTCTCATAGTGTCAGCATTCCTCCTAGTTTTAGTCATGGTGTTTCTGTATATTAGAAGTAGCTACAGAGCCCGCGAAACCCTTTCTGTAATGCTGGGTAGAAGAGAGCTACATGAGCTCTTCCCCACCGTTAACTATGTCTATAAGGGGGTGAAGAGCACTCTGAGGAAGTACCTTATCTTGTTGAGGAGTAGAGTTGGGTGCTCTATATGTACACCTAGAGAGGTTTCGCATAGACTCGGCTTCCTCAAGAAGTTTGTCGAGGTTTACGAAGACGTTGTTTACGGGGATAAGCAGAGGCTAGATATAGATGAGGCTTTGCAGGAGGTGAGGAGAGGTGAAGAATAAGCTCCTAGTGTTTTCACTTTTCCTAATCTTCATACTGGTATTCTCACAGACAAGAACACCAATAGCACACGTAATAGAGCACGACCCCCCATCAGTATTCAACTTTGGTCCTGGAGGAATAACAACATTTTACTATAGGGAATCTGGTAAGAGAAGAGTGGGCATTTTGTACAACCTACAAGAACTAAGAGGCTTTGACCCGCAGAGCCATGTACTTATGCTACTTAGCCCAGATAGAAGAGTTGAGAATGTGAATTACTTAATTGAGTGGGTTGATAGTGGAGGTGTAGCAGTGATTTGCGATGAGCTGAATTACAGCATTGATGTGCTTAAGGTGCTGGGGATTGAGTATAGCAGTGATGTGAGTGGAATAGCTGTTGCAAGGTGCGCCCTAGGCAACGAGACCATTGATATTCTCATAGACGTTGCGAAAAAGCTCAAAGCTGTAAATAGTGATGCAAAGCCCCTATGCTTCTACGGGATAGAGCCCATAGCGTATAATGTGAGTCTGGGCAGGGGCTACGCTATTATCGTGGGGGATTCCAGCCTAGTGATAAATGAGATCCTATCGCAACCAACGATAGCTAAAAACAATACGAAATTCGTAGAGCTCTTAATTAACGATAGGAACATGCTCATATACGAAGGGTCTAGACTGTACACACCCATCTATGCACAGGTGATTGCTCAGTACATTGATGTGGTCTTAAATGGCTTAACCCGAGTCCTGAGGTGGGTGATTAGTGAGAGAGGTGCTGTAGGTTCTCTCGGAGTTGCCTTGGGGGTGACAGCCATGCTAATGATGTACATAGTTCTGAGGTTTGGTGTTCAAGCAAATCCAAAAAAATATTTACAGCTACAAAGCGCTATAAGAAATACAGCTGAAAGCACTCGGGAAAAGCTTTTAATAGGTGTTAGTGCTTGGGAGAAGCTGGAGATCGGTATGAAGAAGGAATGAACATAAAGTTTTACAGTGCAATGATTGAAAGAGTTATTGAAAACATTCAGAAAAAGGTGGTTGGTAAGAGAAAGGAACTTGAAATGATACTTGCAACACTGTTTTCAGAAGGTCACGCACTTCTCGAGGGGGTACCGGGAGTTGCTAAGACGCTGATAGCAAAGTGCATTGCAATGTCACTTGGCTTAGACTTTAAGAGAGTTCAAGCAACTCCAGACATGCTCCCCTCAGATGTCATAGGATTTATGATATTTGATGCAAAGGAGTCTAGGTTTGTGTTTAGAAGGGGGCCCGTATTTACAAACATCCTTTTTGTTGATGAGATCAACAGAGCTCCTCCAAAAACACAAGCAGCTCTTTTAGAGGCTATGCAGGAGCGGCAAGTCACTATAGAAGGGGTCTCCTACCCCTTGCCAAGACCCTTCCTAGTAATAGCCACTATGAACCCAATTGAGGTTGAGGGCACCTTTCCGCTTTCTGAAGCTCAGGTAGACAGATTCTTGGCTAAAGTTGGGATAGACTATCCATCACTAGGTGAAACTGTTGATATTTTGAGTAACTATGAGAAGATATCCACCTTAGACGACATGGTGCCTGTGCTTACAAGAGAAGATGTGCTGAATATGATAAGGCTTACAAAAAGTGTTTACGTAGAGCAAAATATCCTAAAGTATATAGCAGCCATAGTTGAGGCTACGAGGAGCCATAGGTACGTAAAGCTTGGGGCTTCTCCGAGAGGGGCCATAGCTCTCTACCTCCTTTCAAAGGCTATTGCGCTCATTAGGGGGAGAGACTATGTTATACCAGATGATGTTAAGTACGTGGCCTACGCTGCGCTTTCCCATAGGATTATCTTAAAGGGAGAGGCAAGGATATCAAATACAACTCCACGAGATGTAATTAACGATGTTTTGGAGAAGGTTGAGTCTCCTTGAAGATAACGCTCTATGGCGTGGTAAGCCTTGTTTTATCTGTAATTGCAATCCTCTATGGATTAGCTAGTGAGAATCTCCTTCTATACTCACTTGGCTTAGCACTTCTACTAATTTTCTACAAGGAGCACAAGTCTTTCACTAGGGTGAAAAAAGCTGTAGAGAAGCTGGCCATTGAGAGGAGGTTAGAGAGGAGTGTAGTAAGTGAGCTAGACGATGTTGGGATCACCTTAACAATTGATAATAAGGGGCTAGACGCCATACCCAGGGCTCTTGTAGTAGATATTCCACCAAGATATGCAGAGGCAAAGGCGAAGCCAATAGCAATTACCTCTATACCCCCCCAAGCATCTATAAGCATAACCTATAGAGTCACGTTGATGGCTCCTGGCACACACCCGTTTGACAAGGTGGTGATAATTGCGAGCGACTTTCTTGGGTACTTCACCGAGGAGCTCCACTATAGCGCAAAAGGCTATGTTACAGCACTCCCATTGGTAGCGAGGGTGGATATTAGCATGAAGACTATGCAGAAGGTTTTGGGGGTGAATGTGATGGGGAAGGCTATTGGAGGGCTGTACGATATAGCTGATATAAGGGAATACCAGCCTGGGGACAACATTAAGAAGATTGTGTGGAGTGCTTATGCAAAGATGGGGAAGCTCATGGTTAGAGAGGATTATGGGGAGTCTAGGGCAAGGATACTGCTGCTCATAGATATAAGGCCCTGGGTTTGGGACATAGGCTCTACACCAAATACACTAGCACATGTACAGCTGAGGTTTGCTTCATCACTACTAGCGGCTATGCTAAGAAGTGGATTAGTTGTTGATACAGCTATATGCAGTGAGCTCATGCCAAAGGTCATGCCCTACCAGGGAGAAGACTATGAGAGCACTGCATACAGGATATTCTCTGTATTGGATGCTGGGGAGGGGTGCCACTCTCCTATGAACGTCTTTACCAACGTGCCTAGCTATATTGGAAGGAGCACGACGAGCTACGACTTAGTTGTGCTCATCACGAACCCCCTTGCTCTAGCTCTTGAGAACCCAAGGGATTTTACTGCACTTGGTGAGGTGTTCAACAAGCTACTAATAGCAATGCCTATGTTTAGATATGAGGAGTATTTGAGTAAGGAGAGCATTTTAAAGCTCTTGAACAGAGTTGCAGAGGTGTTGGGGGGCTCGCTATTAGATATTGAGTTTTCTGAAGAGGGCTTTGAGGTGAGTAAGCGTGCTTGACTTCATCGCCATAGCCTCCGCCATAGCCATCTTAGTGACAATAATCTACGACCACGTAACTGGTAGTGAGACTGCGCCCTTAGCCTCTTTAGCGATAGCCATAGCCTCTATTATTCTAAAAAGCACTATGGGCTTGGCACTAGCATTACTTGCGATGCCTCTGTCAAGAGCCCTAGTCCTTGTAAAAATGGTGAAAACTAGCAGGGGTGCTGTATACCATTTGCTACTCGACTTGATACCAATTGCATTAGTGTTGCTAGCACCACTAATAATTGTGACAATGAGTTCCAAGGTGCTCTTCATTGGTATGAGTAAGTGGGTTTCACAACTACTTTTTGCAACAACCTTTCTTCTCCTGCTAGCAATCATAATAGAGCCTTCGCTTGCTCTAGAGACATTCAGCAAGTGGCTCTTTGTAAAATCAGAGACTGTGTCAAAAATTATGCGGGTTGCAGGCCATGCTGTGGGGTTAACCTCTATCCTTATTATGGTTAGCATTCTCAGCCCCTACGGAGCTCTAGCACTTCTCACGTGGATAGCTGTGCTGTTGCTAAGGAAGATGGTTAGGATATCTGTGAGAATACCTATGGAGCTAGCCCCCTACGTAATTGTTTTCACAATAGCTCTTCTCAAAGCTTTATAGCGCCTCTAGACTCTGCATAAAAATAAAAACCTTTGCAATACTGTTTCAGTAGTTGTAGGTGTTTTGATTGAGAAATCTTGGCACAGCTTATGTCACTGTTTTACTGGTGTCAGGGCTAGTCTTTCTATTCATGTTTCTCTACGCAATCTACACAGATAAGTACCTCCAAGCCCTTGCATCGCTTGCCATAGGCCTCATACTAGTGAGCAGCTCTATATCACTATTCAGAGAGTTAAGAGAGCAGAGGCAATGAGGTGTGCTAAGCATAACTCTACAGCAGCTTGTAGCTGTATCTAGATGTTATTGAGAGGTATAGGGCAAGCATAATTAGTGTAAAGCCAGCTATTTGAGCAGTACTCACGCTCTCATTGATTATGAGCATGGCGAAGAGGGGAGCTGAGGCGGGCTCTACTAGGTATATTGTCGAAGCTGTTGAAGCAACTACGTACTTCTGACCATGTAGCTGGAGAGCGTATGCAACAATTGATGCTATGAGTGATAGGTAGAGTAGGTGGGGTAGTACTGGAAGTATGCTACTTATTGTGGGGAGCTCGAAAAGCATTGCATCAAGTATTGATAGTGTTAGCGGGGGTAGGAGCATAAAGAACGCTGTGTCGAGAGGGTTTGCAGTAGAGTACCTATCTACTATGAGTATCTGTAAAGCCCATATGAAAGAGCCTACAAGTACTACTGCTTCCCCAAACCCAAACCCTGCTGGGCTAGTCATTATGTAGAGCCCTGCTAAAGCAATTATAACCGCTACTGCGAGTCTATGGTCGTACCTCTTACGCTTCAAAGCCTCGTAGGTGTGTAGGTAAATGAAGTAGAGATTTGTTATGAATGCAGAGTTAGAGGCCGTGGTATAGAAAGTACCCAGCCCCTGGAGCCAGAGGGCAAGTGTGTATGCAGACCCTATCAACAGCCCTCCAATAACAGAGCGCTTAGCTACTGAGCCTCTCCAAAGCCTGTAGGCAATGTACGGCACCATAGCTAAAACAGCTAAGAGGTTCCTAATCCACACATACCTAAAGCTATTCATGTGCTTCACAACAATCTTTATGATGGGAAATGTGGAGCCCCATACCACAGAGGCTATAATAAGCGCAACTACTCCTCGCACCCTCTGTTTGCCATGGGCACTCAAATCCTGCACCTTAATAAATTAACTAGTGACTACATGTACACAGATTTAAGCTATTGGGATGAAGAAACGCATCCTTATATGATCTGGTGATTGATACGAATCCCTCTGACCATAAACAGTTTTATCTTACTATTCAAAGCTATTCTAAGTTGGTGCCTAGACTATGGGGATACCTAGAAGTGACTTAGAGTGGGGTGTAAAACTACTTTCAGACATGATTTCCATACCTACTGTAAATCCACCTGGTGAAAACTTTGAGAAGTTCTCAAAGTATGTAACTGGGGTGCTGAAGAGTATTGGCATGGAGGTAGAGGTTGTGGAAGTACCTAGGAGTGTTGTTGAGGATGTGTGTAGAGAGTGTGTAGAGTACCCAAGGTACATAGTCCTGGGCAGGGCTGGCTCTGGTAAACCTGTTGTTCAGTTCAATGGGCATTACGATGTGGTGCCCCCTGGTAGTGGGTGGTCCTCTGACCCGTTCTCACCTAGGGTTTTAGGGGATAAGCTGTATGGAAGAGGGTCTGTCGATATGAAGGGGGGCATAGCTGCGGCAATGCTCGCTGTTAAAGCATTTCTCTCTAGGTACAGAGATTTTAGAGGGGCTGTGGAAATAGCCCTTGTACCAGATGAGGAGATAGGTGGGGAGAGTGGTACTGGTTACCTTGTGAAGCACGTGTCAAAACCGGATTACGCAGTGATTGCCGAGCCTAGTGGTTTAAAAGCTGTGTGGATTGGGCATAAGGGGGCTGTCTGGGGCTTTGTTGAGGTCTTTGGAAAGCAGGCACACGGTTCGACACCTTGGAGAGGCGTAAATGCCTTTGAGTACATGGCGAAAATCGCGCTGAGATTTGTTGATGAGTATAGAAGAGTGCTAGACAGTAGAAGAAGTAGCTATGACTACGGAGACCCTGAAGGGGCTAGACCAACAATAAACATAGGGGGTGAGGTGAGAGGCAGTGTAAAGACTAATGTTGTTCCAGGGTATTACGCGTTTTCATTTGATAGGAGAGTTGTACCAGAGGAGAATGTTAGTGATGTAGAGAAGGAGCTTGTGGAGCTTATAAATAAGGTTTCCTCTGAGTACCCAGAGATTAAGGTTAGGGTGTCCATAACCAGTAGGCTAACTCCTGCTCTCACAGACCCAAATTCAATAGTGGTTAAAGCTCTTAGCAAATCTGTGAAAGGAGTTCTAGGCTTTGAACCAAGGCTCGTTGTGTGCCTAGGGGGTCTAGACCTACACTACTACACAGAGCAGAGTGTAGAGGCTGTTGCCTACGGTCCTGGGCCAGATACAAGTGCTCACGTTGTTGACGAGTACGTTTCGCTAAGTGAAGTAGCGATGGTCGCTAATGTGTACACAGCCATGCTAGAGTCTATGCTTTTACCCACATAAAAACCTCTTTTCCTAGAGCCTCTCTCACAGCTTTTCTCACAGCTTCTCGAGAGCTAAGCCTAGGCCTCCAACCCACGATACTCTTAATCTTAGATATGTCGAGGAGCATGAGCTTCACATCGCCAGGCCACCCACGCCCATCAGGCATTGTTGTGACATACTTGTACTGTACATTCTCTAGACCCATCTCCTCTACAACAATATCGGCAATCTCCTTTACAGTCACCCAATCATCATTGCCAATGTTAAATACGTGTAAGCCCTTAGCCTCTTCAACGTAGCGCGTAATTGCTATGGTGGCTTCTACAGCATCTGAAACATGTAGGTAGCTTTTCCTCTGAGTTCCATCGCCAAGAATTTCAAGTATCTGTGGGCTAAGCTTGAGCTTGTTTATGAAATCCACTATAACTCCGTGGCCAGACCTATACCCAATTACATTAGCATACCTACCAATAGCTACGCTAAAACCGTAGAGCTTTGAATAAGCGTGGTAAAGAAGCTCACATGCTGCTTTAGAGGCACCGTAAACAGATATGGGTTTCAAGGGATGGTCCTCTGGAGTAGGTATCTTCTCTGCATCGCCATAGACTGTAGAAGAGCTTGCAAAGAAGTGTAGCTTTACATCACTTCTCCTCGAAGCCTCTAGGACATTGAATGTTGCAACAACATTCTCATCAAAATGCACTCTGGGCTCTACAGAAGATATCCTAACCTCTGGATTTGCTGCAAAGTGGAGAACAGCATCAGCATCTCTAAACATGTTAGCCCATGTTGAGTCAAAGTACTTCAAATCAGCCTTAATCAACTGGAAGTAGCTCTTACCAATATGATGCTCTATGTTCTTGACACTACCGCTACTAAAATTATCCACAACAACAACTTCACTAGCAAGCGATAGGGTGGCAATGTAGTCCACAGCGTGGCTTCCAATAAATCCAGCACCACCTGTAACAACTACCTTTCCCCATGGCGTGTATCCACTCCTAGGCATTGCAACCTCACGTAACTCTCTTAACAACACCCCTACTTAATAAATGCTACTTGGTAAGCAGTGTAGGGAAGTGGATTTGCTTAAAAAGATGATAAGTTATTAAAAGTGAAATGCACTGTATAAAAGTGCGTAAAGGGGTTTACTACCTAGCTGTAGAGAGCATCGCCTTGCCTATTTCGTAAGCTACTCTAAAGTCGAACACCCCTTTTGGCTCCTGCAAGGCCTTCTTAATGAGCTCCGCCTCTATTTTATTCTTAAGTGTGCCTATGGCTAGCGCACCTACTCCATATACCCCAGGCGCAACCTCCTTTCCATCCCACTTTGGGTTGAGTCCCTCTATACCATAGGGTGGAATTGCATTGCAATCAGCAACAACCTTCACCTTCTTTCCATATGTTTTTAGGACGCTTAGTGGAAGGAGTTGCACTCCAGGAGCCCCTGTTGCAAGTACTATATCCGCATCCTCTATAGCGCTCCCCACCTCCTCTGGGGCTCTGGCTTGGAAAGGCTTTACAGTGCCTGTCTTCAGCTCCTCATTTATTTTAGAGGCTACTCTCTGCGCCTTGGCAAAATCTCTTGATGTCACAACAACTTTTGCAGCTTTTTCAGCTGCGTATAGCCATGTAGCAGCAACACCTACAGGACCCGTGCCAGCTAGCACTGTAACGCTTTTACCCTCAATAGTGCCTAAGCCTAGTTTCTGCATCACCTCTAGCGTTTTTAATACAGCAGCACTAGCTGTTGTGTAAGAGCCTCTTGGATCAACTATTACAGAGAGTTCAAATGGTGGAAACATGCACTTCTTTATCTTTTCAACAATAGCATTTACAGACTCCAGGTTACTCCCATTAACAAAAAGCTTGGTAAACCCAACACCCTTCGGGCCCCTGGGGAATAGCGCATCATAGACAATCTTCTCAACATCTTCAGGAGTCACATTCTCATACTTTAGTACCACAACATCGGGCACAAGGTCTATTGTCATAAGGATGTCAAAGGGGCTTGCATGCTTATCAGTATCAATGAATATGAATACTGGTCTAAACCCCTGCTCAGGCAATGCTTGCACCCCTACTTCTTTCTAATTCTCTGCAACGCCTTTAGGAGCTCCAAGTCGCCCTGGTAGTCTCCTGCACACGTCGCGATAATTCCATCAACAATGCCCTCAAGCTTTTCAGCAAACTCAACAGCTTTATCAATTGTTGTTGTAGGGCTCCACCCAATCTTCCTCAGTATCTCCGCATTGCGAGGAGTCTCAATGAGGAAGTATGCGTATAGTGGTTTACCCATATTCTTCAGTTCCTTAGACACCTCCTCAAGTGCTGGTAGTGTCTCTGATGTGAGCCTTGCAAAGAACGCAAAGTCCCAGCCGCTCTTCACTCTTTCAACCATGTCTTGTGCAGTAAATCCTGCCCTCACTTTTTCACCATACCTCTCTCTCACAGGCCTTGGTGATAAGAGGCACCCGAGCTTCAAAGTCTTTACCTTAACCTTCTCTCTCAGGAAGTCTCTAGCACTCTCTGTTTTACCCCAGTACTTAGGCCCCAGCGGCTCTCCATATATAGGCTCATCGCCCATGGTCATAACTATGCCGTCTAGACCCACAGCATCAGCAGCTAGTGCTAGAGCCCCCACTTCTACAGGGCCTTTGTAGTTCAATATGAATATTGGTATTACTACCTTATCAGGGTACTTTGTCTTCAAAACACAACCAACTGCTGTACCGCTTGGCGCAGGGACCCCAGCTGCACTATCAGTTATATTCCAGCCATCAACAAAGTCCTTGGTTTCTTCAGCCATCTTTAGGAATTTTCTTGTGGGTACAAACTCATGTAATATTTTCATGGTGTTCGCCAGGGATAGTTAGAATAAGAGTTAAATTTTAAAAACTTATAGTAACATTATTACTATGTTTTTGTAATAAGACCCTTTTCAATTAGTATACGCTCCACATCTGCAACAACAAGTGTAGCATCACGAGCGGCATTAACCTCGGCGAGGATTCCCTTCCCCCTGTAGTACTCTATTACGGGGGCAAAGGTCTGCTTATACACATTGTATCTCTCTCTAACCACCTCAGGCTCATCATCTTTTCTCCGAATCAAGGGTGCTCCACACACATCGCATACTCCAGGCTTTTTAGGGGGCTTCCATGAGATATTGTATATAGCACCACATTTAGAGCATACTAGTCTTCCAGACACCCTCTCTATAATTACCTCAACAGGAGCCTCAAAGAGAAATGCAACATCTATTTTAACCACCTTGTCCAGCTCTTCAGCCTGCCTTAGCGTTCTTGGAAAACCATCTAGTATAAATCCCTTGCTACACAAAGGACTTTGCAAAACCCTTTTCACAACCTCTATAACAATATCATCAGGTACTAAAAGCCCCTTTTCAACATACTGCTTAACCTTTAAGCCAAGCTCACTACCCTTTGCTATCTCTTCACGAAATATATCACCTGTTGAAATGTGCGGGATGCCGTACTTCTGGTTTAGCATCTTAGCATAAGTACCCTTCCCAATACCTGGAGGTCCTATGAAAACTAGTCTCATAGGTTTTACCACAGTGTAGTGGTGTAGGAAGGAATTAAAAGTGTTGCTAGGAGATGAAGATGTGCTAAAGCTAAATGCCTTTGAATACTCTTTACAGCTTTTTGCCTCTGCTAATAGAACTCATTTGTAGCAGGCACACAGAGTCTTATAGGAGTATATGCTTGTCACCTTGCTGATATCATTGGTGTTTAAAAACGCTCTTTGTTTTCTTAGACATAGTTAATGTAGCGCACAGAGTTCTATAAAGTGTTTAAAGGATACTGTAGCGAGGTTCTTACCCAATTTAAATTGAGGATATAGTGTGTAATACACTTATTGTATACAATTAAAGTTTTAAGTTATTTATATTGTAATTTTCTAGAAGAGGGCATGTTAATGAAAGAAGGCGATATGCAACACTTGTTCAAGCCTAGGAGTGTTGCAGTGATAGGTGCATCAAGAGAGCCTGGGAAGGTGGGGTTCGCTGTACTAAGGAGTATTATTGATGGTGGCTATAAGGGTGAGGTATACCCAGTAAACCCAAAGGCTGATAAGATACTGGGGCTCACTGCTTACAAGTCTGTTTCAGATGTCCCTGGGGACATTGACCTAGCTGTCATAGTTGTGCCTGCACAAGCTACTTTAGATGTTATGGAGGAGTGTGGGAAAAAGGGTGTTAGATACGCAGTTGTGATAAGTGCTGGGTTTAAGGAGATCGGTGGTGAGGGTATTGAGAGGGAGAAGAAGCTCACTGAGACAGCGAGAAAGTATGGAATTAGAGTTGTGGGCCCTAACTGCCTAGGTATAATGGATCTGCACACACCACTAAACGCTAGTTTCGCTCCAATGCCGAAAACCAGAGGAGGTATAGCATTTGTTTCGCAGAGCGGTGCACTCCTCTCAGCAATACTAGACTGGGCTCCTAAGGCAGGGATAGGGTTTTCAAAGATTGTTAGCTTAGGCAATAAGGCGGATCTCAATGAAGTGGACTTCTTAGCGTACCTAGGGGAAGACCCTGAGACAAAGGTGATACTGCTATACTTAGAGTCCATAGTTGATGGCAGGAGGTTTGTAGAAATAGGCTCTACTGTGGCAAGAAAGAAGCCTGTGATACTACTTAAGGGTGGTGTTACAGAAGCTGGAGCTAAGGCTGCTCTGAGCCACACAGGCGCTATGGCTGGGGGAGTTACAGCACTTAAGGCGGCATTAAGAAAAGCTGGGATTATACAAGTGTCAACGATTTCAGAGCTATTTGACATGGCTATAGCGTTTAACTCTCAGCCCATACCCATGGGGAGTAGGATTGGCATTGTCACTAATGCTGGTGGTGGGGGTGTAGTTGCATCAGACTTGCTTGTATCGAGAGGGCTTAGGCTTGCAGAGCTGTCAAAGCAAACAATAGACTACCTCAGGAGCACATTACCTCCTGTGGCAAGTGTGTACAACCCTGTTGATGTCATAGGAGATGCGAAGGCTGATAGGTATAGAGTTGCTATTGAAGCACTGCTCAGAGACCCTGCTGTCGATGGGCTTCTAGTCATACTAACACCACAAGTTGTAACAGAGCCTGAGGAGACGGCTAAGGTTATAGTAGAGCTGAGCAGGCAGTATTCATCAAAACCTGTATTAGCTGTGTTTATAGGGGGAGAAAAGGTAGAGAAAGCCACAAAAATGCTGATAGAAAAAAACATACCAGTTTATGAAATGCCTGAAAGAGCTGTTGCAGCAATGTTTGGGCTTGCCAGCTATAGAGAGCTTAGAGAGTATGTGGCAAAAGTCTTAGAGCGTATGGAGATATTTGATGTTGATAGGGAAAGGGCTCTAGAGATTATTGAAGAGGCTAAAAAGCAAAACAGAAGAGTGCTACTTGAACATGAGGCTAAGGATGTTGTAAAGAGCTATGGAGTACCAGTAGCACCGACAAAACTAGCAACAAGTGAGGACCACGCCATAGAAATTGCAAGAAGGTTAGGATACCCAGTGGTTCTCAAAATAGCTTCTCCAGACATAACCCACAAGTCTGATGTTGGGGGCGTAATCATGAATCTGAAGTCTGATGAGGAGGTCGCTGAAGCGTTTAGGACAATAATATCAAATGCTAGGAGATACGCACCAACAGCCTCAATTCACGGTGTTGTAGTGCAGAGAATGGTTCCCAAGGGGAGAGAGGTAATAGTTGGCGCAACTAAGGATCCGACATTTGGCCACATAATAATGTTTGGACTTGGAGGAATCTACACAGAGCTATTTAAAGATGTTTCATTTAGGCTTGCACCTCTATCGCTGTATGAAGCCAGGGAGATGATAGCGGAGACTAGGGCCTATACATTACTAAGAGGATTTAGGGGAGAGCCTCCTGCTGACATAAATTCCATAGTGAACACCCTTTTGAGGGTGAGTAAATTAGTTACAGATGTTCCAGAGATAGTAGAAATGGATATAAATCCTCTATTTGTATATGAAGAGGGTGCAGGAGTTGCGGCCATCGATGTCAAAATAGTTATTGAGTAGGCGTTTAGGGGTGAGTAAAATGGTGAAAACAATATTTGTAATTGGCGAGAAAGGGAAGACTGTTTTAATATATGGATTGCTAAAGAAATACTCAGCTGAGGGAATGAGAGTAGGGTACTTCAAGCCTATTTCAAAAGCTAGATACAGACTCCCCTCAATGATGTACGTAGATCCAGATGTAATTGCAATAAAACAGGTGCTAAATTTAGAGGACAAGCTTGAGGATATGAATCCTATTACCATCACGAGAAGTACCCTAGACTTAAAGAACAGTGTAGAGTTGTTGAAGAAGCGTATTGAGGACGCGTATAATAGAATAGCTAGCGGAAGAGACGTTGTCTTAGTTGAGAGCTATCCAGAGCTTGAGGTAATGACATCTGTAGGAATGCCACTGCCTCACTTAGCTAAAATGTTTAATGCTAAAACAGTGTTTGTGTTAAACGCAAAAGACAGAGATGTTGTCGATGAGATGGTGGATAAGGTCATGTTGTACAACTGCTATTTTGAACACTATGGAGCTAAAATAGATGGTGTGATAATAAATAACGTACCCATTTACTATAGTGAGAGAGTTGAAGATATTATTGTGCCAGAAATAGAGAAGCTGGGGCTTAGGGTATACGGTGTTATAAGAGAAAGGGTGAGGCTAACTGCTCCCACAGTTAGTGATGTGGCTGAAGCTCTGAATGCAGAAGTACTAGAGAATAGGGATAAGCTCAGCAACATCGTTGAGGACATAGTCGTCGGTGCGATGGCTCCTGTAGCAGCTTTAAGATGGTTTAGAAGAGCAGTCAACGCTGCCATAGTTACAGGAGGAGATAGAGCGGATTTGATAATGACCGCACTAGAAACTAGGCCAAGTGTAGTAGTGCTTACTGGCGGGCTCTTCCCAGACATAGGCGTCTTGGTTAAGGCACGAGAGGTTGGCACACCAATACTTCTAGTTCCCTACGACACTTACACTACTGTTGAGAAGCTCAGGGAAGTGCAGTCCATGGTGACACCTAACTCCCTAAAGGTAAAGGAGGCTGAAATCCTTGAAGCCATTGAAAAGGAGGTCAGGTGGAAAGAACTTATAGAGTAAGGGCTTAACTAAAACTATAATTTATTTTCTATTCAGCCCCAAACTCGTGATAATGTGTGTAAAAAGCTTAGTCTGCACACACATATCCACTGCCTCCAAACTCAATTGCAGAGACATCCATTTTCATGTCCTTAGTGAGCTTTAAGATGAGCCTAGCTGTTAAAGCGCGCGCTAGCCCCAGCGATGCTTCACACACTGCAGAGGTCTCTTCTGACAGATAGTGTGGAGCTGATTTATCGAACAGTATTTCAGAGGATGGAGGTAACCCCTCTTCCCCAGCCCACACAGCTAAGACTATTGGAACTCGGGGCAGTGCATACACCTTTATGGCAGCGTCTCCTAAATCTACTGGCTTAAAGTTAAAGGGCTTTGCAGCCGTGTACAACAACTGTGGGTTTCCTCCAAAGATTTTTTCAACTGCACTGATATTCCTCCTAAGGTTTGGGCAGTGAATAAAGGGGCACAGCTGTCTTGATAACGAGATTAGCTCTCCGCTTTCCCCTACATCTATCTTTGTTTCAGCGTAGAGTGAGAGAATGAAATATACTCCAGCGGCTTCTTTTGGTGTTAAGTACCTATCCAAAACGTTATCATATATAGCCCCAGTTTTGAGATCTAGTGTGAGCCCAAAGAACCTCAGCTCACCCCCTTTCTCAAAGCCTAGTCTCCCAGGTAAAGACCTTATCTTAACGCTTAACTTTCCCCACGAGTACTGCTCCCAAAAAGACATAGCTGCAAACCCCTCTAGTAGTACTATAGGGGAACTTTATATCTCTATATATATAAGTAGAGCTAACTC
>Ga0105154_1000129_pt1 | contig 32206 bp, 32 predicted proteins | sample SSWtaG_FD_89672 | JGI IMG/M metagenome (GOLD analysis project Ga0105154, IMG submission 89672) | Hot spring microbial communities from Sandy's Spring West, USA to study Microbial Dark Matter (Phase II) - SSWsed_matched | ecosystem: Environmental > Aquatic > Thermal springs > Hot (42-90C) >... | reverse complement strand
GGAGCAGAGGGTCAGGGCCACTATAAACAGGTACAAGCTCTTCGACCCCAAGGACCACATACTGATAGCGATTTCTGGAGGCAAGGACAGCCAAGTCTTGGCGACCATAATCGCGAAAATAGAAAAGGACTTCCCGAGCGCGACTCTGAGCGCCCTGATAGTCGACGAGGGAGTCCCGGGCTACAGGGACTTCGGCTTGAAGAGGAGCAGAGAGCTTTGCGATGAGCTCGGCATAGAGCTGACGACGACTTCGTTCAAGGAGCTCTTCGGCTACTCCCTGCCCGAGATGGCATCCGCCGCCGAGAAGAGAGGTGTGTCGTTGAGGGCCTGCACCTTCTGCGGGGTCTTGAGGAGAAGGGCCATCAACATCAAGGCCAAGGAGCTCGGCGCCACGAAGGTCGCCACAGGGCACAACTTAGACGACGAGGCCCAAACGGCGTTGATGAATTTGTTGAGGGGCGACGCCCTCAGGCTTCTGCGCCTAAGCCCGAAGCCGGTCGAGGAGTTTCCGGGCTTCGTGCCGAGGGTGAAGCCCCTGCGCTACATACCCGAGAAGGAGACGACGCTCTACGCTTACTTCAAGGGCTATCCCCTTTACGAGGTGGAGTGCCCCTACGTCAGGGAGTCCATGAGGGACGAAATACGCTTCATTTTGAACGAGATCGAGAGCAGGCACCCGGGCACCAAGTACGCGATAGTCAGGGCGGTGGACAGGCTATCGACTATGAGCGCTAGCTTAAAGGTCCGGGTGAGGTCGTGCAAGTACTGCGGCGAGCCGACGTCGAGGGAGGTCTGTAGGGTTTGTGAGTTGCTTGAGGCGCTGGGTGTGATGAGTTGAAGACGACCAAGTACCTCTCTTACTACGTGGGGGAATTGCCGGAAGGGTGCAGGTTGTGCATGGGCGGCATGAAGCTCGTGTACTTCGCGACAGGCCTATGCGGCAGGTCGGGCTTCTACTGCCCCCTCTCGAAGGAGAGGAGGGGGAGGGACGTGGTCTACGCGGACGAGGTCCCGGTCAAGAGCTTGGAGGACGTTATAGCCGAGGCCAAGGCCATAGACGCTAGAGGGGTAGGGGTGACTGGTGGAGACCCTGTCTTAAGGGTCGACAGAGTCGTTGAGACCTTGAAGGCCTTGAGAGAGGCCCTGTCCAAAAAGCTCCACGTCCACTTGTACACGACGACCCAGCCCTACGTCAACGAGTTCTCTCTGAGCACGTTGCTCGACGCAGAAATCGATGAACTACGTTTTCACCCAAACCTCGAGGTAGTCGACGAGCTCGCCCCGCTCAGGCTGGCGGTCGACATGGGGTTCAAGGCTGGGCTAGAGGTCCCGGCCATACCGGGATTTGAGGACAGGATTTACAAGGTCATCGAGAGGGCCGAGAAGTTAGGGGCCTCGTTCGTGATAATAAACGAACTCGAAATGACCGAGTCAAACGCCTTAGCTCTTCAGGTCAGGGGCTTTAAGTTGAAGGCGGGCTCCGTGTCAGCAGTCCAGGGGAGTTGGGAGACGGCCATGGCGTTGTTGAGGTCTGTCGAGGAACTGGGCCTCAGCGGCCACTTCTGCCCAGCTTACATTAAGGACTCTGCGCAGTTCAGAAATAGGTTGAGGAGAAAGGCGAAGAACATAGCGATGCCCCACGAGGTCGTAACTCGAGACCCCCTACTCGTCAAAGGGGTCATCGAACCGCCGGAGGGCTCGTCACTCGAGGAGGCTCTTGAAAGGATCAAATCGATCGCGCCAGAGCTCCACGTCTACGTCAACGTCAGCAAGAGCAGACTTGAGTGCAATTACAAGGAGCTGAAGAAGCTGTCGAAGCTACTGAAGAGCGCGGGCTTCAAGCTGAGCGTAATCGGCGAGTTGCCGACGAGCTTTAGAGAGCAAGTCATGCTCAAGCCCATTTAATCCGATAGCCCGAGCTCCCTCTCGCCCCTCTCCTTAGCTCTGACTATCTTTTCAGTCACCCTTTGGGGGAGGGCGACGTCCTCTCTTCGGAGGGAAGTGGGGCCTATGACGACGATCCCCTTGCCGTCGACTATGTCGATCTCATACATCCGCTTGTCGTGAGGGGTCCACCTCATCTTCTCCACCATTACGAAGCGCCTCAGAACGCCGCCGCTGACGCTCCTCCTGAACCTGATTATGCCGTCGGCTACGTGCTCGACCCCGAAGCCAAAGGCCTCGGACGTCGTTATGGCGTACTGGCTCGTCATCAATATGGTCATGTCCCACTGGCTCAGGACCCTCTTTATGAAGTAGCTGTGCCTCCTAGCCATGGCTGGAGCGTCGAGCCAGAAGGCCGACATTGAATCTATCACCAACCTCGTGGGGCCGTAGCCCAGATACTTCTTCGCCTCTATGACCTTTTGGACCAGCTCCTCGGGGTTGAGGGCGCTGAGGGCCCAAGGGGCCTTCTCACTACGCATGAGGGCGTCTATTATCACCAGTCTCTTCTCCTCTTCCCCCCTCTTGAAGTCGAAGCCGAATTGAGATGCTTGGACTATGATGGAGCTACGGCTCTCTTCCGTGGTCACGAATATGCCCTTCTCCCCCCTCTTAAGCCCCTCAGCCATGAAGTGGATGCAGAATATGGTCTTCCCGGTTCCGGGCTCGCCAGTGACCGCTACGGCGAACCCCCTCGGTATACCGCCAGCTAGCATTTCGTCTATCTTTGGTATACCCGTCGAGATCCTCTCGATCTTTACCGATACTGTCGACATACGTGTTAAAAATGTTGGAAGAGATAATTAACGTTTGTCGCGATATGCGCGCTATGGAAGTGTGTTGTGCGAGGTCCTGATGGCCTGAGCGATGATGCAGGAAAGTCCTAAGCAGAGCTTGAAGGCTCCAAGGTAGCGAGCTCGTAGTTGCTCACAGCAATGTTAGGATTGATTTATTGCCTTGGAAGAGCCGAGACTAATATCCGCGACCTCCCTATAGATAATTACAATCGAAGGCCTCGTCCCTCATGTCAGGAAGAGGTCGGGATCGCTTGTCCTCTGAGGCTTTTATGAAAGGCCTAGAACAGGAGCACTACTCCAAGCGAGAGGTCTTAGAGGAAATAGCGAGATTCGCCAAGGGCAGGTGGGTGGGCATTCACTGCATCAAGAGGGACAGCAAAGGAGATAGGGTCATGGTCAGGTACCTTGACGAGAGGCCCATAGTCATAAATTCTCCGCACGACTTGCTCTTGTTGATTCAAAAGCTAGGGAAAAGGGGGCTGAGGAGCGTCTACGCCACGGCAGCGGTATATTCCAAGCTGTCATCGATAGACGACGTGAAGTCGTTGAGCAATATGATCCTATACACGCCTACGTGGGACATCGACAACGACTTCAAGAACTGGAGGTCGACGGTCAAGGCTTGCGCGGAGATAATTGAAGCTCTGAAGGAGGAGGGCGTTGAAAAGTCTATATTCGTGAAGTGGAGTGGCAACGGCGCCCACATTCACTTGCATGAGGGCTCTATAAGTGGAAGGGCCTTGAGGGGCAGGACGCCTCTCGACGTCGCATATGCTATAGTGGAGTACGTGAAGACGAAGGTCGAGCCAAGGATCCAGGAAATAGCCATGGCCGATGAATGTAGCGTGAGGGTTGAGAACAAAATCGATAGACAGCGTATGTTCACGTGTCCCTTGAGCCTGCACAGAGACCACAATAGAGTGTGCGTGTGCATGAGGCCGAGCCAGGTGCATCACTTTGACCCCTCGTGGGTCGACCCTCGAAGTTACGTCCACGACAAGAGCTGGGCCTCATACGAAGAGGGAGAGGCAGATGGATTAGCAGAGAAAGCCATCGACGTCGTGGGAGGCTTTCCGCTGAGGAGGGCCAGAAGGAGGAAGTATCCTCGACTCGATGAAGCTATAACGAAGTGGCTTAACATAATCAGCGACGAAGGAGATCAGGGGTAGAGGCCTCGCATCCTCGCCTCTGTATCGCATGCTGAAGGTCTTAGACCTCAAGGCGCCAACTGATCTCGACCATTCGATTGCAGGACTTTAATCAGCCGCATCAATTTCAAGGATGGTATTACGTCCCTCGGCATTTGAGTTGACAACAATGTTTAATAGGCTCGCCGCCGAGGAGCTCCATGGACTATGAAGCTTAGTGAATGTCTGAAAATAACAAGGGCGAAGACGCTGAGCAGAGGGAGGCATTGGGTTAGGCATTGGTACACGGTCTCTTCGATCGAAGGGGACTTCGACACTTACTTGGGCGACACCTATGCGCCCTTCCAATTCGATGACACGTGGGGGCTGGGTGAAGTAGTGTTCGGCTTAAGGGACAAGATAGGCTTTAGCAGTGAGTGCCTAGTCCGAGCTGAGAAGGACACCAGCGTAACCATAGAGTACGGTTGTGACGACGGCGCGAGGCTCTTCGTCTACGATCTCTTCGGAAACCTCCTGTACTCGAAGACCGACAGCTGGAGGGTACAGCCATACACGGTATATAGGGCATCCTTTAACCTGAAGGAAGGCGTTTACAAGTTAGTCTTCGACTTCTATGAGTGGACGGCTTACGGGAGGGTGTCTTTCAAGGTCCTATCGGGGGCCCTCAGGCCGATTAGAATATTAAGGTCTCTAGCTAGACCTCCTCTAGACAAGCATGTCCGAGCCGAGAATAGTGGTTTCGAAGGCCAGCGACTATAAGCAAGTATATGCCTCGGGGGCCTCGATAGGCCATACCCCCTTCGACTTCCACATACAGTTCTTTAGGGACAGCTTCGAGCCAGACGAGGAAGCTCTGATGGGGAGGAGACCTCCAACCCTCATCAGGGAGTTCATCGTTGAGATAGTCATGTCTCCGAACCAAGCCAAAGCATTCGCATTGCTCTTAATGAAGCACGTCGAGGATTACGAGAAGAAGTTCGGCAAGATACCTACTCCTCAAGCGCCTCCGTCGCAACCGCCCAGCGGATACATGTAGCTTAAGAGGTCTGCTTTAAGCCCTCCTCCTTTCTAAGACCGTCGATAGCCCTTTTACCCAAGGCTCAAAGCGGTGCATGACCTCGGGTATCTTGTCTATCACGTCCGTCGCGAGGATGTGATAGCCTTTCTCCTCAGCTGCTAGAGAGCCAGCCGCCCCGCATATGAACGAAGCCGCAGCGGCGGCCCTGAGACAAGAAAACCCCTTGCTCAAGATAGATGCCGTCAAGCCTGTCAAGACGTCCCCTGTGCCACCCACGGTCATTGCCGGGTTCCCAGTCATGTTGACCTTGACTCTAACGCCATCCGATATGACGTCCTCAGGGTGTGCCTTGACGAGAAGGGTTACTTCTTGCTCTTTGGCAATATTCTTGACCTTCAGGGCCTTCTCTACCCAAGAGCCCTCCAAGATTGTGCCGAAGAGCAACCTGAACTCCCCTACGTGAGGGGTCAGGACGGCGTTCGCCCCTCTAACTACGTCCAAGCTTCCCGCGAGGGCCTTTAGGCCGTCGGCGTCTATGACCATTGGCTTGCCCGAGCCCCTCAGCCTCTCAATGATGAGCCTCGTGGCCTCGAACACCTCCTCGTCGACCCCCATTCCGGGGCCCACGACCACGCAGTCGAACCTCTCGGCAGTCCTGACGACTTCGTCTACGTGCTTGGACGTAAACTTGAGCCCCTCGACCTCTTGAACTATTAGGTTTGGCGAGAAGCCCCTGATGACCCCTGAGACTGATTGAGGGGCTATTATAACTGCTAGGTCGCATCCCCCTCTGAGGGCCGCTAAAGCGGCCAGCGCTGGGGCGCCCGAGTACCGCCATCCCCCTCCTACGACGAGCACCCTACCCCAGTCGCCCTTCTTGGACTCTGGCGGCCTGCGCCTGACGGTAAACCTGACATCCCCTGGCCCGACGATTATCTCCGCCTCTGGCGGCACGCCTATGTTGGCGACGACGACTTCACCTGTGTACTGCTCGTTGCTCCTGAGCCCCCTCTTCGGCTTGTGCATCGTCACGGTCACGTCGGCTTTAACGGCGTCGCCGTGGACCTCGCCAGTCGAGGGGTTCACGCCTGTGGGGACGTCTATCGAGACCTTGAAGGCCTTGCAAGAGTTTATGATCTTGACGATAGACAGCAGCGGCTCTCTTAAAGGTCCCCTAAGGCCCGTCCCTATTAGTGCGTCGACTATGACTTCGGCCTCCTCGAGCTCCCTCCTAAGGACGTCGAGGTTTACGTGATCCCCGAGCTCTAAGAGCCTTATAGACCAATCCATCCTCCTTATAATCTCCCAGTTGTACTTAGCCTCGCGCCCCTCGATGTCGATCCCTCTGCCAATGAGGATGACGACGGGCCTCCCTCCTCTGCACGCGATGTGGCGAGCAGCAGCGAAGCCGTCTCCCCCTTTGTTTCCCCTCCCGGCGACTATGACGATCCTCTTGCCCTTGATGCCGATCCTCTGCTCGATGACGTCGGCCACGCTTCTGCCGGCATTCTCCATGAGCAAGAGCCTAGAGACGCCCAGGTACTCGGAGTTCTCGTCGACTATCATCATCTCCTCGGCAGTGAGCTCCTCTAGCTCACCTTGAAGCTCCTCTAAGTTCACGGCCCTCTCCTCGTGGTGGCCAACAGCTCTGCTAACGCCTCGTACACGCCGTAGGCCCTTATGACGGGGGTCGCCACGATCACGCTCTCCTCATTTAGCGTTATACCTCTTCTGTACTCACTCATGTGAGCGTAGCACACCTGCTCCATCAATATGACCTTTTCCTTAATGAACTTTTTAGCCACGCTCTTTAAGTCCAAGAAGTCGTTGCACCTACATATCAGGATCCCGTTGTGCCAAAGCGGAACGCTCTTCGTGATGTAACTGCAGAAGGCTATGTCCTTTACCTCTCTGCGCTCTAGGTTTATCACCTCTACGTCGTAGTCTAACCACTTAAACCTCAGGCTCTCTGCTCTGCTCATACGTCGCTCACCACTCTTGTCTCAACAACTAGCACGCAACGATTAGATAAACTTGGGCCTGAGTGAGAGCCTCCTTGGGAGCCAGAGCTTGGCCTTAGGTTTGTCCGCGCACTCCTTGCTTATAAGCTCGACGAGCTCGCTGAGCCTCATGGCGATCGTTTCCTTCTTCTCCCTGACCCTGACCGATAGGACGCCCTCCTTGACCTCCTTCTCGCCCACGACCACGATGAACGGGATCCACTCGACCTCTGCGTCCCTTATCTTCTTGGGAACGCTTTCGTCCCTATCGTCCACGTCCACCCTGATCCCGGCTCTCTCGATTTCGTCAGCTATCTTCAAGGCCTCCTCCAAGTACTCCGAGGAAACCGGGACGACCCTGACTTGCGTTGGCGATAGCCACACGGGCAACATCGGCGGCCTCCCTAGGGTCTTGTCTTTCTCGGCTTGCTCCAACAGCGCGTAGATCCACCTCTCTATGGATCCCATCGAGCTGTGGACTATGATGCAACCCCTCTTCGACCCGTCCTTGTCTACGAACTTTATGCCGTAGCGCTCGGAGTCCTCGACGTCCAGCTGAACCGTACAGAGCTGGGCATTGCCCCCAAGGGAGTCTATGAACTGATGCTCCTCCTTGACCACCCAGTAGTGCTTCATGGCCGGCAGGACCTCTATCAACAAGGGCTCCCCCACGTCTCGAGCTAGGGAGGAGAACCACCCCTTGTTCTCCGAGAAGAAGGACTCAACCGCCCTGAGGACTATCACGTAGTCTATCTTCATCGACTTCGCAAGCCTCATGTACTTCTTCAGGAGGTTGGCGAACTCCTCTTTGCCCTGCTCTAAGTCGGCGCAGAAGCAGTGTATGTCAGGCATGGTGAAGCCCCTGAGCCTCCTCAAGCCGACGCACTCGCCTCTCTTCTCTAGCCTGAAGGAGTGCGAGAGCTCGTAGACCCTGAGGGGTAGTTGCCTATAGCTCATAGTGACCCTCTTCATCATGCTGAAAAGGCCGAAGTCCCCTGCGAACCTCAGCGCGAACTCCTCGTTGTCTATCTTGAACCTGTAGTCCCTTTCGAGGAACCTCGACGCCTGCTCGGCTATCTCTGGGATGCTCAACCTGTAGATCATGGGGGTCTCGACGACCGTGGCCCCCACGTCGTTGACCGCTACGTCCATCGCCAGCTCCTCTAGCAGGTGCTTTATGAGAGCTCCTTTGGGGAGGAACTTGAAGTGCCCTACGTCGGACGCAGGCTCGTAGTCCACGAGCTCCAGCTTCTGCATGAGCCTGATGTGTGGTGGAGCGCCCCTCTCAGGCTTTGAGCCCCTCTCATTCATTATCAGCCTCCTAATCAGTGGGTACTTGGCGACGACTTCGTCGTCTTGAGGTCTATCTCGGCTCAGTACCCTCATCTCGCCGCTGGGCTCCACTAAGACGTAGTAGCCCTCTTTGACCTCGGCCCTCGCGACCTCGACGGGCGTAGCTCGAGCCTCGGGCTTTATTGTCTTCGAAAGCTCTGAAAGCGGGTGGCCCTTGCATACCAACTTAAAGGCCTTGTACCACCCAAAAGGAGCGCGCGAGACTCGAATGCCGCGCTCCCTTAGCTCCTCCTCCAGCTTCAGGAGGACGGCTAGGGCCTCTCTCGGCCTAGCTAAGCTAGAAGAGAGATGGGCGTAAGGGTACAGCAAAACCGAGTCGGCCTTCACCTTGTCCATCACGTCCGATATCTCCTTCGACGCGGCATCGACCACGGCGTCGACGGCCTTCACGTCCTCTTCCTCGACAGCCGTGAACACCACCAAGGCGTTTTCGTATGAGCCAGCCCTCGATCCCTCGTCTATTTTCTCGGCCTCTTCCAAGGCCCTCTCCTTGACCTCATAACTCATCGAGTCTGCGTGTATTAAGAGTAGCCTCACGTTGAGCACCTTCACGTCGGCTTCGTCGACGAGGCTACAAGATAGGAAATCGTCGAAGATATAAGGTCTTCTGTCTCTGAGCCCAGCTCATATCTTGCCCAGCTCTTCCGTGAACTTCTTGACCGCCTCTTCGTAGCTAGCGACGTCTCCTACGTCGTATACATCGCCGGTGAATTCGTACCCGTACACCCTCTCGCCCTTCTCCATCATGTCTCTGAACACCCTATCCATGCTGTCAACCCCTTCCAGTATGTAGTCGAATATCTTCGGCTCGAAGACGTAAATCCCGGCGTTGACCTTGAACTCCACTTCGGGCTTCTCGCGCCACGCTAGGACCCTCCCTTGGTCGTCGACCTCTATGACCCCGAACTTAATGGTCTGCCTAAACTTCCTCAAGACCATGGTGGCAGTGGCGCGCTTGGACTTGTGGTACCTCACGAGGTCCCTGTAATCGATCTTGGCGTAGACGTCGCCGTACACAGTTATGAACGTATTATCGACTAAGTCCTTTACGGGCCTAAGCTGGCCAGCCGTGCCCAAGGGCCTTTCCGACTTGACGTACTTTATGTTGACGCCAAGCCACGATCCGTCGCCGAAGTACGCCTCTATCAATCTGGCCAAGTAACTACAAGAGATCACAACATCCCTCACGCCTTGGTCCCTCAGGTCGATGATTATCCTCTCGAGAATGGGTTTGTCGCCGAGGGGGAGCATGGGCTTCGGGACCACGTAAGTCAGCGGCCTTAGCCTCACGCCTAGGCCGCCGGCTAAGATAACCGCCTTAATCTCGCTCAAGCAGGATCCCTAGTGTTAAAGCATGTCTTCGGTCAGCTTTTTACTCTTAAACCTCTCCAGCATGCTACCGTACTTCTCTTCGTACCTCCTGACCTCTTGCTCGAGGCTCCTGACGATCCTCCTCTCCATTCTATACTCTAGCCCGCATAGGCCATTGGGTAGCAAAGCGCTTCTGATGCAAGTGGCGTACTGGCACTTGCCCTCGAGGCACTCCTCACCGGTCTCCTTACATATTAAGGCCTTGTGAGCGATGGTCCTCGCGTGGGGGTTCCCGAGAGCCCTCACAAGAACTTTCCTCGCACATCTAAAAAATTCACACTTTGCCTCGCACGGCTTGGGCACGGCGACGACTCCCCTAATAGGGCACGGTCCCCTCTAAAGGCGTAAGAGGTATAGGGAACCTATAATCTTTTCCTCGGGGACAGCACGATGAACGTGGCCCTCTTGATAATAGACATGTTAAACGACTTCGTCTACGGCTCGCTCGAGGTGCCAGCGGCGAAGGATCTAATTCCGAGAATTAGGAAGCTGACGGACTTGTTTCGCTCGCACAAGAAGCCCGTTATATACCTAAGGGACAGCCACGTGAAGGGGGTAGATCTCGAGTTAAGGCTCTGGGGAGAGCACGCTATAGAAGGCACGTGGGGCTCGGAGGTAATAGAGGAGTTGAAGCCTCAAGCCGGTGACTTCGTGATCACGAAGAGACGCTATAGCGGCTTCTTTGCCACCGACCTCGATTTGCTTCTCCGAGAACTCAAGGTCGAGAAGCTAGTCTTAACGGGTGTCGTGACCGACATATGCGTAATGCACACGGCCGCGGATGCCTTCTTTAGGGGCTACGAAGTGGTAGTCGTCAGCGATGCCACGGCGTCTATAACGCCCGAGAGGCATGAGAGAGCGCTCAACTACATGAAGGAGGTCTATGGTGCGAAGATCTTGAGCTCCTCAGAAGTGGAGGCCATGCTCTCAAGACCGCAACCTTAAAGAGCCTCAAAAAGCCAGCTCCTCGCGGAGGTTTAAGTCTTGCCCAAAAAAGAGAAGAACTACTTCAGGTCGCAGATATACGAAATAGACTACAGCAGAGGGACCATAAAGCTGAAAAACAAGCTATGCCCTCGTTGTGGCAGAGTGATGGCGAATCACAAAAACCGCTGGAGTTGCGGCTACTGCCATTACACGATATTCTCGTCCTCCTAGACCCGTGACGGGGAAGAACCCTTGCTCAGTTCGCAGAGAATAAAGGGAAAGGAGCTAGTCGACCTCTTAGTGAAGCTCATAAGAGCCAAAAGCGAAAACCCTCCTGGCTTCGAAGGTGAGGTCGCGTCGGTCGTCAAGGAATACCTAGAATCTCACGGCCTTTCGTGTGCAATCTACGAAAAGAGCAAGGGCAGGGCCAACGTTTTGTGTCAAGTAGGGTCTGGGAGGCCAAACCTAGCACTCATTTGCCACATGGACGTCGTCCCTGCAGGTACTGGCTGGACTAAGCCGCCCTACGAAGGCGTGGTGGAGGGCGGCAAGGTCTACGGCCGCGGCGCCACGGACAACAAAGGGGCCCTCGCGGCCGTCTTAGCGGCGGCTACGAGCGTGAGCGACATCGTCGAGAAGAAATCTAACGGGACCGTGACCATTGCTGCAGTCGCTGACGAGGAGCAGGGCAATACGTACGGCATTAATTACCTGGTAAACGAAGCTGGCTTCAGGCCCGATTACGCGATAGTCTGCGAGCCAACTAGTTGCAAATCAGTAGTGGTTGCTGAGAAGGGGATCTTAAGGGTAAAGCTGAGGTCTAGGGGGAGGCCAGCCCACGGGAGCAGGCCGGAGGAGGGGGTCAACGCGATAGTAAAGCTCTCCAAGGTCTTGGCCAAGCTCGAGGGCTTCAAGATGAGCTATGAAGAGCACCCGCTCTTCACCGCCCCAACGATAAACGTCGGCGTGATACATGGCGGGGAGGCGGTGAACGTAGTCCCCTCAGAGTGCACGTGTATGCTCGACATAAGGTACTTGCCGAGCCAGACCCCCGAGAAGATCTTAGCTGAGATAAGGGCCTTAATCGAAGAGGTCAAGACTGAAGACCCTCAAGTTGATATCGAGGCCGAGATAACGGAGTTTGAGGAGCCCCTCTTGGTGCCACAAGGTAATGCCTTGATAGGGCTGCTAGAAGCATGTTCGATGAAGGTAGCTGGCTTCAAGCCAGTCATCAAGGGTATGAGCGGCGGTACGGTAGCCAAGCCCCTATTCAAGAGAGGGGTTTTGTCAATTGTTTATGGCCCTGGAGATGAAAAGCTCTGCCACAAGGCAGACGAGTACATAGAGATATCGCAGTTAGAGCTGGCATCGCAAATTTATGCCGAGATCATGCTGAGCTTCGGGGATTACTTGGAGGAATTTACATGTGTGAGTCGAATAGGCTCGCAATCCTATGGGCTCCGTGGAGGATAAAGTACATAGAGTCGCCCAAGGCCAAGACATGCATTTTCTGCGTAGAGGGGGCGGATGCGAAGGATCGTGAGAATTTAGTGGTCTACAGAGGGCGCAAGTCCTTCGTGATGATGAATCGATATCCATACAACACAGGTCACTTGATGGTAGCGCCATATAGGCACGTCGGGGACTTAGTGGAGTTGACCGAAGAGGAGCTACTAGATCTGGTGAAGAACGTAAACCTCTCCATAAGGGTCCTGAGAGAGGCCCTAAAGCCGGAGGGCTTCAACGTCGGGATCAACATGGGCAGAATCGCTGGCGCTGGGATAGAGGACCACCTCCACGTACACGTGGTGCCTCGGTGGGCTGGGGACACGAACTTCATGCCCGTGATTGCACAGGTCAAGGTCATGCCCGAGCTCTTGGAGTCGACTTACGACAAGCTGAAGATCGCTCTCTCCAAGGTCTTAGAGGGGGACTCTCTTAGTGAAGATAGGGATCTTTACGCGAAATGAACACTCTTGGTGCTCCCGCAAGCTAAGAGACGAGATAATAAAGGCGGGCCATGAGCCCTTCTCCATGAGGTTCAACAGAGTGAGGGTGAACGTAGGCTTTAAACCCTCCATAACTTACGACGGCGTCGACTTGGTCAACGAACTCTCGATAGTCATAGTTAGGCCAATAGGCAGGTGCTCCGTTGACGAGTGCTTCTTCAGGATAGACCTCCTCCACAAGCTCGAGAGGTCTGGTCTGCCCATAGTGAACAGGCCGTCGGCCATAGAGAAGTGCATGAGCAAGTTCACGACGCTGGCGCTACTAGAGGAACATGGGTTGCCTGTGCCGAAGACCGTGGTGACCGAGAACCCCATAGAGGCGTTGAAGGCCTACCACGAGTTGGGGGAGGACGTCGTCGTTAAGCCCCTCTACGGCTCTCGAGGCTTCGGAATCTCGAGGTTGAGGGATGAGGATGTGGCCAAGAGGGTCGTATCGGACCTCCGCTTCTTGAGGCACGTCCTGTACCTGCAGGAGTTCATCCCTCACGGTGGGAGGGACATAAGGGTCTTCGTCGTTGGGGGCGAGGTCGTGGCCTCCATGCAAAGGGCCTCGCCCAGCTGGAAGACGAACATAGCTCTGGGCGCGAAGCCAGTGCCCTTCACCCCGAGCGAGGAGCTAGCGAACTTAGCGCTAAAGGCCTGCGAGGTTTTGGGTTGCGACGTAGCTGGTGTGGACGTAATAGAGTCGCCGTCGAGAGGGTACTTGCTGACGGAGGTGAACAGCCAGCCGGGCTGGATGGGCTTGCAGGCCGTCACTAAAGTGAACGTGGCCGCCAAGATAGTGAGGTTCTTGGTATCTAAGGCGAAGAGATGATGGTCGGGGTGGTGAGATGGAGGAACTACATAGCGATACCGCTGAGATCTGACATCTGGAAGCCTAAGACAGACTTCAAGAATAAGATAGTCGAGATGGTGAGGGGCGTAGCCCTAGACGGCGATTACGTGGTCGTCTCTGAGAAGGCCCTCTCAGTCGCCTTGGGCCTCCTCTATGACGAGTCCTCGATAAAGAGCGATCTCTACAGCAAGGTCATGACTTACTTGACCACGAGGGTGTTGTGGGGTGCACTCTTAGGACGTGTGTGCAGGCTCTCTTCGGAGACGTTACACCTGCTCAGGAGCTACCCGCTCGCCGACGGCGCGCGCCACAAGAAGCTCGCCCTGAGGGTAGGCGGCTTGCTTCAAGCCTTCAAACCGACCTCAGAGGCCGGGATAGATACGACAAACATTCCGGGCTACCTCGTCTCCCTCCCCCTCAAAAAGCCATTTGAAGTCGCCCATGAGATTCGAGAGCACATAGCGGACAGGTTGAAGGTAAACGTGCGCGTCGTGATAGCAGACAGCGATAAGTGCTACAGGTTCAAGCCTATTCCCAAGCTGGTCTTGACCTCTAGGAAGACCGAGATGCCCTCCTCCGTGAACTTGGGCTTCCTATCTTTCTTAGTGGCGCGCGCTCTTGACAGGTTCTTTAGCCCCTACGCAACGCCTGTAGGCTTTTCGCCGTGCGACATAGACTTAGAGGAGCTCCTCATAGTCTCTGAGCTAGCCGACAGAGCTCGAGGACCTGGAGCTGGAAGGACCCTATTCGAGGTCGAGAGAAGACTTGGTATCAGGGCCTCTGAGGTCACGTGGGAAGCTCTAGACTCCCTCCCACACCATCCAGTTGTGGTGGTGAAGAAAGTTAAGAAGTCTCGGCGAGCTTGACAGCGTCTTTGAGGTATATCTTGTAGGGGCCCAGCTTGCCCCCATAATTACCCGCTGTTATCTTGAGGACGCCCTTGACGTCGCAAGCAGCCCTCACCCCGACTCCAACAGCTTTTGCGACGGACTCCTCATCGAGCCCATTGATAACTATTTCCATAACGCTCTTCACGCTTTCCGGGACCTTGGTGTCTGGAACTTTGTCCCTTATGGTCGGGCAGTACAAGTGATTTGTCGTAGCAGTCAGCTTGGGGTACTTCAAGGAGCCGACCTTGGAGCCGGACCTCACGATGCCTCCAGGGAATGGTAAGACTACGTTCCTGCACCTCTTGGAGATCTCTTCAACGGCCCTCTCGGCGGCCTCGAGGGCTGCCTCGCGGCTAGAGGCCATGATGAAGAAGTTTCCTCCAGCGACTGCTTTGACGACTCCGACGGTGTCCTCAAGCACGAACTCCCCTTCCATTACGGGTATCCTCCAGACGACCTTGCCGTACATAGCGTCCTTGACCTCGAACCCGTCTCCGAACTTCGCGAGCGCCTCGCCTATGTGCATCTTCCTCTTGGCCTTTGGTATCCCGTCGAAGAGTGCCGTCGTAGGACAAGTCAGAATGCACTGGCCGACTCTAGCTATGGTCTGTAACTTTAACTCGGGCACGGATCTGTGGTATATGTGTACCAGTACTCCGACTCTTCCGTCGGGCGTCTTCTCGGGAGGGACGAGCCTCTCAATGCCTGCCTCGGCAGGGGACATTATGATCGACGTCGCGAACCCTGTCGATACCCTAGCCGCGGTCAAAGCCCACTTCTCGTTTAAAGCGGTTATTAGAAGCCTGGTGGCGTACATGGGGAAGGCTTCAGCAAATGTGTCCTCGACCTCCACGTCTCCTATCTTGAAGGACAACCCCACCACCTAGCCCTAAACTCTCAACATGGTTGGAGCTAAAAACTTTTGGCTTTAAGGCCGGAGAAAGGCTTTTCTTCTCCCCAGGAAAAAAGAAGAAAAGAACATCGGAGGTCTTTGCCTTGAGCCAACAAACCCCCATTAGGGTAGGCATAGTGAAATTGGGTTGCGTCGGTTGCGCCCCTCTCCTTGAGTACCTACTCGACGAGAGGGCCGATAGGAACGACATAACCGTCAGGGTCGTGTCAAGCGGGGCCAAGATGACGCCCGAGGACGCCGAAGAGGTCGTGAAAGCGCTCGAACAGTTCAAGCCACAGCTGGTAATAGTTGTGAGCCCTAACGCCGCTCTGCCCGGGCCAACGAAGGCTAGGGAGGCGGCTAAATCGCTGAACGTGCCCGTAGTGGTGATATCCGACGCCCCAGCGAGGAAGGCCATCAACAAGCTCGAGGAAGGAGGCTTCGGCTACATAATAGTCGAAGCGGATTCCATGATAGGAGCTCGAAGGGAGTTCTTAGACCCCACGGAGATGGCCCTCTTCAACTCAGACATCATAAGGGTGTTGGCCGTAACCGGCGTCTTCAACTTAATAGTTAAGGCCATAGACGAGATCATAACTTCCATCAAGAAGGGAGAGGAGGTGAAGCTACCAAAGCTCGTCGTGACTAAGGAGCTAGCGCTGGAGAGCGCTGGCTTCTCCAACCCCTATGCTTATGCCAAGGCCATGGCTGCCTTCGAGGCATCTCGGAAGGTGGCAGACTTAACCACCGAGGGTTGCTTTAAGGTCCAAGAGTGGGAGAAGTACATACCGCTAGTAGCTGCTGGCCACGAATTGATGAGGTACGCGGCCAAGCTCGCCGACGAGGCTCGTGAGATAGAGAAGGGCGTAGATCAAGTATTCAGAATGCCACACAGGGCCAGTGGCGAGCTGGCCACTAAGAGGAAGCTGATAGAGAAGTTGCCTCCGAAGCGTGAGTGAAGCGCATGTTGCGTCTTGAGGTCACATTAGTAACTTGTAGGACTCTAAGACAGGGAGCGCAAATAGAGACCAGCCGCCACGTCAAGGACTATGCCGACGTAGCAGCTGTCTGCTTCATGAATCCAGACGACATGGCCGAGCTCGGGGTGAAGGAAGGCTCGAGCGTAAAAGTAACGACAGAGGCTGGCTCAGTAGTCCTCAAGGCGTCCGCCTACAAGGGGAACCCGAGGGGATTGGCCTTCATACCCCTCGGCCCTTGGGCCAACGCTGTAATACCAGCGAAGACCAGGGGCACCGGCATGCCCTTCTTCAAAGACTTGAAGGCAGTAATAGAGCCGACTGACGAGCCGGTCCCCTCAGTAGAGGAGGTGGTCTCCAGGAATTCAGGCAAGAAACCCCTCAAGGTACCAGTGGAGTACTTGATGAGCCCCATGGACTTCGAAGGAGAGGGAGTGTTTGAAGATCACGTATGCACGATATGCGCTTGTTGTTGCGACGACTTGGCGCTCGAGGTCAAGGGAGGGATAATAGCTAACGTCAGAAATGCCTGTGCAAGGTCTTTGGCCAAGTTCAAGTCCTACGCGGCTGAGAGGGTGAAGACGCCGCTCATAAGGGTTGGAGACAGCTTGAAGCCAGTGAGCTACGACGAGGCGATAGCCAAGGCCGCTGAGATGCTCGCGAACGCCAAGTACCCCTTGCTCTTCGGCTGGAGCGAGACCTCGAACGAAGCAACTAGGCTCGGCGTCAGGCTTGCGGAGCTCGTCGGGGGCGTGATCGACTGCTTAGCCACGTTCTGCCACGGGCCTAGCGTCATGGGCATCCAGCACTACGGGATAGTGACGTCGACGCTGGGTAACTTGAGGGACTACGCAGACCTCATGGTGTTCTGGGGCTGCAACCCCCCTGCTTCGCACCCAAGGCACTTCGCGAGGTACTCGGCTCTAGCCAGGGGTGCGAGGGTCAAGGGGAGGACCGACAGGAAGGTGATAGTGGTCGACGTCAGAGAGACGGAGGCCGCGAGGATAGCAGACATGTTCGTCAAAGTAAAGCCCGGGATGGACTACGAGCTCTTGACGGCCTTGCTGATGGTGGTCAAGGGGCTCGAGATAGAAGAGGAGGAGGTGGCTGGCGTGCCCAGAGAGACCATAGTGAAGATGGCCGACCTCATGATGTCGGCTAGGTTTGGGGTCATCTACTACGGCCTAGGGCTGACGGCCACGTCGGCGAGGAACAGGAACATAGAGGCCGCCATAAGGCTTGTTCAAGCGCTGAACGACTGGACCCTATTCAGCCTAAATTTGATGAGGGGGCACTGGAACGTGACTGGCAACAACCAAGTCTTAGCCTGGCTAACGGGCTATCCCTACGCCGTAGACTTCAGCAGGGGCCACCCGAGGTACAACCCAGGCGTGACGTCCACCATAGACCTCTTGGCAAGGGGGGAGGTCGACGCGGCGATGGTTATAGCGAGTGACCCGGCCGCTCACTTCCCCGCCCAAGCCCTGAGGCATTTAGCCAAGATCCCCCTAATAGTCGTGGACCCTAAGTGGTCGCTCACGGCCAGCATCGCCGATGTGTACATTCCCACGAAGATGGTCGGGGTGGACGCTGAGGGCTCTTGCTATAGGATGGATAACGTGCCCCTAAGGGTTAGGAAGGTCCTCGAGAGCAAAGGCTTGATGGATGATGTCGAGGTATTGGAGAAGCTCATAGAAAAGGTTAAGGAGGTTAAGGCCCGTGAGGCATGAACCTTTGATAATAAAAGGAGGTTACGTTATTGATCCAATGAATAATGTGAACTGCGAAGTCATGGACATAGGCATTGCTGATGGCAAGATAGTTGATCCATCCACCATAGAGGGCAAGGCAAAGGTGATAGACGCCAAGGGCAAGCTGGTGATGCCCGGAGGGGTAGACATCCATACTCACGTGGCAGGGCCCAAGTTTAATGCTGGCAGGATCATGACGCCCTACGACCACAGAAGGTCTTGGGTCAAGGCCACGCCAACGAGCAGGTCGGGAGTGGGCCTCACGGTCCCATCGACGACCTTTATAGGCTACAGGTACGCTCAAATGGGATGGACAACCATAGTGGAGCCCGCGACGCCTCCGTTTAAGACGAGGCATACCCACGAGGAGCTCGACGACATCCCGATAGTCGACAAGGCCTGCTTCCCGCTCTTCGGCTCCAGTAGAATAGTCATGGATTTAGTGAGCAAAGACGACCTCGAAGCGCTTAAGGCCTACGTCGCGTGGGCGCTGAAGTCAGTCAAGGGGTACGCGATAAAGATAGTGAACCCAGGCGTTTCTGAGCCCACTTGGTGGAGTAAGTGCATAGGCCTAGACCTAGACGATCAATTGCCGGAGTTCGGCATAACCCCAAGGGACATAGTGAGGGCTCTCTGCAAGGTCTCCATGGAGCTCAAGCTCCCCCATCAAATACACGTGCACTGCAACAGGCTCGGCTTCCCTGGGAACTACGCCTCGACATTGAAGACGGTGGACTGCGTATCTGACCTCTACAAGGGAGGTAAGCCCATAATCCACATAACTCACGTGCAGTTCACTGGCTATGCGGGTACTTCGTGGGCCAACTTGGCGTCTGGAGGCGAGGAGATAGCCAAGTACTTGAACGCGCACGAGCACGTAACAGTTGACTTAGGGCAAGTCGTCTTCGGAGACGCCATAACCATGACAGCCGACTTACCATTCGAGTTCGTTCTATTCCACATAATGATGGGCAAGTTGCACGGCACAATGACCGAGTCTGAGGTCACGGCAGGAGTCGTGCCTTACGCCTTCAGGAGGAACAACTACGTCAACACAGTGCAGTGGTGCATAGGGCTCGACGTGGCGCTGTTGACCAAAGATCCTTGGAAGATAGTCTTCTCGACTGACAACCCCAACGCTGGCAGGTTCACGAAGTACCCGATAGCTCTCTCTTGGCTCGTGAGCAAGAAGGCTAGGGAGGAGGTCATGGCGAAGGTCAATAGGAGGGGCCTAAAGCACGCGGTCCTACCGTCAATAGACAGGGAGTACACGCTCTACGACGTGGCGATAGTCACGAGGGCTGGCCCCGCGAAGATATTGGGACTTGAAAATCGCAAGGGTCACTTGGGGATCGGAGCAGACGCCGACGTGGCCATATACGACCTGAACCCGAAGGAGGTGGACGTCTCGAGGGACTATAGGGCCTTCGTCAAGGCCTTCAAAAGAGCTTACTACACGATAAAGTCTGGCGTGGTGGTCGTTAAGGAGGGCAAAGTCGTGGAGCCAAGCATGTACGGGGCCACTTACTACGTTGACGCGACGAAATTAGTCGATAAGGAGGTCTACGATGGGACTGTCAAGCGGCTCAAAGAGACGTTTAACCAGTACTACAGCGTGTCCTTCAGCAACTACGTGATAGAGGATAGGGAGCTTAGGAACCCCATTAAAGTGGAGGTGAGTTAAATGCCCGTCTTGACCTTGAGCCTCGTCAAGGACCCAGGGGTCCCAGTAGAGATCGAGGCCGTGATACCAGACAAGATAGCTGGGCTCTCATTAAGTGATGTGTCGAAGGTGTTGATATGGGTGGGCAATAGGCAACTGAAGCTCGGAGACGTCTTCCAAGTGGAGGGCGAAGTGGGCTCGAAGCCAGAGGAGCTCAAGGTGGTCTTCAAGGGCTACACCAACAGGCTCCGGCGTGTCGGCGAGAAGATGAGCGCGGGGGAGATAGAGGTCCTAGGAGACGTGGGGCCCTATACTGGCAGGAAGATGAAGGGAGGCAAACTAGTGATCAGGGGCTCCACGGGCTCCTGCTTGGGGGCGAAGATGTTCGACGGCGTGATAGAGGTCTTCGGGTCAGCCGGAGATCGAGTGGGCGGGGCCTATAGGGGCGAGCTACCGTCCGAGGGCATGAAGGGCGGGACGATAATAATCCACGGCGACGCCGGGGCTGAAGTTGGCTGGGGCATGAAGGGCGGGACGATAATAGTCGACGGCTCATGTGACATCATGCCCGGCTTAGAGATGAAAGGCGGGACCATACTAGTGAAGGGGGGCTGTGCTGGCAAAGCTGGAGCGAGGATGACCGGAGGAAGGGTGATAATCGCCGGGAGGGTGCCAGCAATACTGCCGAGCTTCTATGTCGATGAGATAAGGCCCTCGATAAAGGTCGCGGGAGAGAAGGTGGAAGGCCCCTTGCTCGTGTTCGTGGGTGACGCCGTGGCGAGCGAGAAGTGCGGTGGTAGGCTGATGGTCAACCTTAAGAACAACCCTCATCTTAAGAGGTACGAGGAGCTTATAGCAGAAAAAGTCGAAGTTGAGCTATGAGGGGTCCGCCCGAAGCTCAACCTCTTCCTCCTTTTATTGAAAATATTGAAGGCTAATGAGGATAAAACTACTGAAGATAAATGAGGATGGGAAAAATTCTCATTTAAAGGCCGTTATTATCTTCTTTCCTATCATCTCCATGGCGGCTTTCTTCTTGGGGCCTAGGGGCGATCCAGCTACGAACTGCGTTACCCCAACTTTTACCAGTTGCTCGATCCTCGCTATGCAGTCCTCAGGGGTCCCTGATATTGAGAACGCGTCTAGAGAGGCGTCGGAGACAGCTTTGCTAGCCCCAGGAATATCACCTTTAGCTAAGGCGGACCTTATAGCTTCGACCTCTTCCTTCTTGATCCCGTGCCTCTCAAGAACTTCGTCTGGCGCGCCAGCCACTATAAAGGCCACGACGGTCCTGGCCGCATCCCTCGCCTTAGCAGCGTTCTCGTCGACCGACAGGGCCGCGTAAGCCACGACGTCTATTCCCTCAATACTCCTACCAGCCTTTGCCGCTCCTTCCTTGATGAATTTTATGGCCACCTCGAAGTCCTTGGGGTGAGAGGCGTTGATGAGCACGCCGTCGCTTATCGCTCCTGCGAGCTCGAGCATCTTTGGGCCCTGAGCGCCTATGTATATCGGTATCGGGGTCGTAGGCTTGAAGCTCAGCCTGGCGTTGGACAAGCGGAACACGCTCCCAGCGAAGTTCACTGTTTCGCCAGTCCACAGCCTCCTTATTATCTCCACGGCCTCCCTAACGGCCGTTAAGGGCTTGTCTAAGCTTATGCCTATTTGGCCGAGTGTAGAGCGGTCGCCAGGGCCAAGCCCCAAGACAGCTCTACCGTTGCTGACCTCGTTTAAAGTCGCTATTGCAGAAGCGGTCCAAGCTGGGTGTACGTGGAACGGGTTCGTAACCCCTGGGCCGAGCTTTATGCTCTTTGTGTTTAATGCTGCAGCCGTTAAAGCAATGTAGGTGCACCTGTTGGCGTAGTGGTCAGTTACCCACACGTAGTTGAAACCCAAGTTCTCGGCTTGGACTATGGAGCTTACTAGTCCGTCTATCGTAGTTGTTGGGACGAACTCCACTCCAAACTTAAGCGGCAATTATGATACACCTCGCTAAGTGTCTAATGATGCATAGCACTTAAAAATTTCTCTTCCGCCATGACCTTAAAGTTGCTTAAAGCAATGGGCTCAGCGCTTCGCTCCCTATCTTCCACTTTCGACCTCATAGCTTTGGGAGGCCTAACACAAAAAGTGGTGGAGGGGGGAAGCTTACAGTTCTATGGCCTTCTTCAATACCTCTGGGTTCACTCTCCCGCCCACGTAAGTCTTCCCGCTCTTCCTGCTGGTCAACACGAACTTGCCGATGGTGAAGAACGAGGGGTCAAGCTTTGACCAGTCGAAGTCCACCGCCTTCAACGCTTCGTATGATGTCTTCCCGTAACCTGGCCAAGCCGTCGCAGGGGCTTTATTCGCGTATTCCGCCAGCTTGGGATCCTCTTCGTCTATTACGTAGCAACCGACACCGCCGTATATCAAGGCGTCCTCCTCCTTGGCGGTTGCCACTCCTGTGTCTGGATGCGGAGGCATTATGGGGGCCGAGCCGCTGGCAAATGCCACTTTATTGGGGTCGAGCCCTAAGTACTCCAGCCTGTAAAGGCCTGTTTCGGCGACTCTTCCCGACACCTGCACAGAGCCAGCCATGGAGGCAGTCGTCGTCAAAAGGATGTACAGGTTCTGCGGAGACACCTTGCACTCCGCAGCCACTTTTTGGGCCACTTCATCTGTGGGCTTTCTGGTCGTCTCCATGACTATGACCGCTTCGTTGTGCTCATCCCTGTACCCTATCTTCTCAAAGACCTTCTTGGGCTTCAGGGCTAGGGCTCGCGCGGGGCCAGAGGACGCCGCGAAGAAGTCCCCGACCTTCACCATCCAACCAGCTAGCTGACACCCCAAGAGCGACAGCGCTGGGTGGTCGGTGGCCACGACTATTGCGGGGAGCTCGAGGTCGCCATAGACTTGGTAGGTGAGCCAGCACTTGGCCAAGCCGCCTAAGCATATCTCCGTCAACTTGAGCCCAGCCATGTAGCCGCCTGCGGCCTCTAACCCTGTGTCTATTATCGTAGCCCCGCAGGCGAGCTTCTCCACTTTTACTCGGTACTCCTCTTGGTTGTCGATGAGCTCTTTGACTAACTTCATCGTCAAGCGGTTGACGCTGACCATATCAATCACCGACGAGTGTTTATCTACAAGTAGCACAGCTAATAACTTTTCATTACGCTCTCGAGCTAAATTAACCCGAGGACTTTGAGCTCTTGAGCTCTAATCTTGCCCGAGTGCAATGCCGAGGCTACTAGGGCGCCAGAGACCCCTATATCGCGAAGGGCTATGAGATCACTTAAGTCCTTAACGCCGCCGCCGACGTAGACCTCAAAGCCCTCTCCCACGAGCTCTTTGGCCCCTTCAACGTCCGGCCCCGAGTAAGCCCCTATTCTGTCGAAGTCTATCAAGATGACCCTACGAGCGCCTAGTGCCTTGAGGAGTTTGCGGCCCTCGCTTAGAGCTTTGCCAGAGATTTCAGGGGCTCTGCTGACGATTTTCCCGTCCCTCAAGTCTAAGCTGACGAAAGCTCTATCGCCATAACTCTTTAGAGCGCTCGACAGGAAGCTCAGACTAGGTATGCTCTCGGTAGCTAAGACCGGATGATCAGCGAGCTCGGCGGCCTTCTTTAACGTTCTCTCGTCTGTTACGCCTATATCGGCTATCAGTTCGACTCCAAGCCTCTTCAAGGACCTGAAGACCTCTTCACTCACCTCTCCGCCCATTATTGCGTCTATGTCGGCGACGTAAATGACTCTAAACCCCTCGAGGAGCAGTTTGGTCGCCAGCTCCACGGGCTCGCAGGTCCCGTAGACGCTATCGACCACGGGCTCGTAGAGGTCTCTTAGCCCGAGGACTGCGCGAACAACGCGTCCGCCCTTCAGATCGATGACCGGCACCACCTTCATTGATCGCACCACGCGTAGTAGCTACTTGAGATCCCCTCGTATTATCCCTTAAGGTCTACTTAAATCATCAAATTCTGGAAAGATTTATAAATTGGTGTTACCAGAAAATGCTATTGCTCACACCAAGAGGACTTGCCTTGACGGGGGGCCGTGGCAGCGGATAACGCTCGACGCCGCCTTTAAACTATTTTTACTACGCTGACCTCAGTCATGTCGGTGGAGGGCTGTTGTTCTTAGCCTTAGACGTCGGGGGTGCAAACATCAAAGCCTCATTGCTCAAAGTCAACGCCTCTTTCGCTCTGACGTCCGCTAAACTCCACTACCCCATCTGGCTCAAGGGTGTCGATGGGCTTTCCAAGGCCATAGAGCAGGCAGTGGCCCTACTAGGTTGTGACCTTAAGGGCTTGAGCGGCATAGCCCTAACCATGACGGCTGAGCTCTCAGACATCTTTAGAGTCAAAAAGGAGGGCGTCATCAAGGTCTTGAGCAAGGCGGAGGAGGTCTTAAAGAGCTTCAAGGTGATCGCGAATGACGGGTCGTTGCTCGACTCTCGCGAAGCCGTCGACCGCTACATGGACGTGGCTTCTGCCAATTGGTGGTGCGTCGGCTGGCTCGCCTCCCTACTCGAGAGGAACTGCATAGTCGTGGACGTTGGGAGCACGACGACTACCATAACGCCCGTCGTAGAGGGAAGGGTCGCGGCCAAGGGGCTCAACGACGTCGAGAAGATGACATTAGGCGAGATAGTCTACGTCGGCGCTCTCAGAACCCCCATATCGTCGGTCGTCTCTGCAGTTCCGGTCGGCGGGCTGTGGTGCAGGACGTCCTCCGAGTACTTCGCCAACGTCGGCGACGCGAACTTGGTGCTCGGTTTGTTGAAAGAAGAGGAGTACGACGTGGTCACGCCCGACGGAAGGGGCAAGAGCGCGGAGGAGTGCCACGAGAGGCTTTCGAGGGTCGTCTGCGGCGACGGCAATATGCTGAAGCACCTCCAGACCAAGCTGGTGGCCCGCTTTATATACGAGAAGGTTGTAGAGAGGGTCTTCGAGGGGGTTTTACAAGTGTTAAGCAGGCTGGCCTCAGAGAATCATTGCCTCGACGTAGGTTTTGCGGCCGGCCTCGGAGACTTCATAGCGCTAGACGCTATCGAGAGGGCCGGGCTTCGAGGGGTGCCGTTGAGGAGCATATTGGGCAAGGACAACAGTGTGGCCCTTACTTCTGCCTCCCTCGCGCTATACCTAGCCCACAACACGGGGGTTGACGTCGAGAGATGGATCTCGTCGTTAAGATAGGAGGCTCGCTCTGCAAGTATCCTCAGGAGCTTAAGGAGCTTTGCAGAGGGCTATCCGAGTGGCTTAGGGGCGAGAAGTGCATAGTCACCCCTGGAGGAGGGCCCTTCGCAGACGTCGTGAGACAGGTGCAGAAGGTCCACGCCCTTTCGGACGACGTAGCGCATGAGATGGCCTTGCTGGCCGTCGACCAATACGGGCTAATGTTGAGCGAGCTGATAGAGGGCTCGGTGCCCGTCAGGGCATTGGCAGAGGCCAAGAGGGCATCGGGCCGCGCCATCCCGGTGCTCCTACCAAGCAACTTGATAATAAGCTCGGACCTGCTAGAGCACTCCTGGGATGCAGGCTCTGACTGCATAGCGGCCGTGGTGGCCAAGGCGTGTAACGCCAAGAAGCTCGTGCTCGTTAAGGACGTCGACGGGATACGCGACCCAGAGGACCCAGCTAATGTTCTTCCGAAGGTACCTCTAAGTCTACTTGAAACCATGAAGACGTGTCTCGACCCAGCACTGGCACGATACCTAAAGGGCTCTGGCATAGAGTGCGTGGTCGTGAACGGTCTCGTACCTCACCGGGTGAGAGCCGTTATCAAAGGCCTAGAGGCGCTCTGTACTACCATTGCGACAGTCTAAAATTTCACTAATTACGGCCTCGGGCACTACTTAGTACCAGTTAGACTTGTAAACGCTCACCAAAAGTCTCACGCAGTCCCTTGTAACCTTGCCCCTGACTCTATTGCCATTGCAAGCAGCACCTCTGAAGCCCACCACGTCCGGCCCTACTTCATGCACCGCTTTGGCGTGCTCCAACCGTAGCGATCCAGCTAAGGCGAAGAGCATTCCCTTCTCGTGAGCGCACTCCTTAATCTCTAAAATCTCGGCCAGGCTTAAGTGATCGAAGGTGGACCTTCCATTCTTGATGAGCGTATCGACCATAAACACATCATAGTCAGATCTATAAGCGGCATCCAAAACCTCCCTAGGGCTCAAGCACTTGGCCATCCTATAGTCGGCGTAAGCGACCGCAACGAGCTTTAAGCCCTTGACGCTGCCTTTTAAATCTCTATATGCCCTCATGGCGTCAGCGATGCTCTTGAGCCCTAAGCTTCCAACTTTGGCATACTCAACGGCCATCTCTTCAGCAAGGAACGCCACTTCCATCGCAACCCCGCTTCTCGGATCGTCGCCCAGCGCAACGCTGGTCGCGACGTCGTCGCGCACAACGTCGCGTAGAGCTCGAACTATTAATGCGAGGAGGGGGGCGTCGGGCGCGCCGAGAGAACCTCTGGATGGATCCTTCACGTCTACTATGTCAGCTCCTCCCTCGACTGCCTCAACAGCCTCTTCAGGCCTCACGACACTTATTAAGATCTTCATTGCGCTCAAGCTCGGGGAAAAATTTCTTCTGCGCCAGCCTCAAAAGCTTTAATGAGGAGGAGTACTTGAGCCGAGGGAGGTAGCTTGTCGGGCTGGAAAGACGAAATTCTAAACTTCGTAAGCCAGGGCAAGGGGTTCGAGGTCCGTTGCGAGTGCGGCGAGATCAAGATATCTGAGGCTAAAGGGATATCGAGGACGTCTATAAACCTGAGGGAGATAAAGGGGGTTAGGAAGGGCAGGGGTAAGCCGCCATCGGCCAAACTTAGAGACCTCGTAGTAAAGTTGGCCTCGAGGCTCGTGGAGGCGGGGAGGAGCTTCAAGGTAACTTTCGGGCAAGGAGACTTCACGCTGAGATTCGACTTAGACCACTACGTCAGGGTTGACTCAACGTCATCGAACGTCGTCGGCTTTAAGAGCCTAGATGAAGACCCTATAAAGATCATAGCCGACATTCTTGAAGAGCATGGCGAAGTGAGGGTTCTGAGGCCGCTAAAGTAGCAGGGTCATGCGAAACCTCCTTCATCACAATTCAGGACAAGGACTCCCAATCATCCCCACAACAATACTACAGAAGCCCCAAATAAAGCGTCGCTGCACCTGTAGCCGTAGAATCTCGACACGAAAGGTATATCGTCGCCCAAGCCAATGGTTTAATCGTCGTTCCGGGTGGCTGAATTTGCCAGCCAACCTGCCAGCCGAGGCTAAGGCGAAGTGGCTGAAGGTCCTCGAAGCTAGAGATCCCCATGAAAAGCTGAAGGCACTTCAGGAGTTCCTGTCTGCCGTCCCTCAACACAAGGGCACGGAGAAGCTCCGCGCTCAAGTGAGGGCTAAGATGGCGGCCCTTAGGAGAGAGATAGAAGAGAGAAAGGCCAAGAAGGCTGGGGGAGGCCTAAAGATATTCCCAGAGAAGGAGGGCGATGCCCAAGTGGTTCTCGTGAGCGTGACAGGGGCTGGCAGGAGTAGCCTGCTACGGAGGCTGACGAACGCTAGACCCGAGATAGCCTCGAGGCCCTTCACCACAACCAAGCCCGTTCCAGGGATGTACGTGAGCGATGGGGTGATGTACCAGCTGATTGAGGCCCCTCCGATAACCAAGGGGGCCGCCGGGGGAGAGGCGTGGGGACCGATAATAATGACGCTGGTGCGCAACGCTGATGGTATCATAGTGCTCCTCGACGCCTCCAAGGACTTACGGGAGCAACTCAACCTCGTGGTCGAAGAGCTCGAGGAGGCCGGGATAACGCTGAAGAAGCCTCGGGCCAAGGTAGAGATAGCCCGCGGGACGGTCGGCGGGATTCAGGTGATAGTCAATGGTGACCTCGTGGACTGCACGATTGACGACGTCAAGAAGTTGCTCATGAGCTACAAGATGTTCAACTGCCGGGTCCTGATAAGCGGCGAGGCGTCTTTGGACGACGTCGAAGAGGCCATACTGGGAGGGAAGGTGTACAAGCCAGCCATAATAGTGGTCAATAAAGTCGACTTATTGCAAGACAGGTCAGCCATTGATGAGCTGAGGGGAGTTTGCGATCACATCCCAATAATAGAAGCATCGTGCTTGACCGGTGAGGGCTTGGACGAGATAGGAAGGGCACTCCTCCAACAGCTAGAGCTCATAAGGGTCTACACTAAGGAGCCTTGGGAGGAGAAGCCGTCGCCTAGGCCCTTAGTTCTGAAGAGGGGCGCCACAGTACAAGACGTGGCCGAGAAGATCCACAGCAAGCTAGCTAAGAACCTGAAGTACGCCAGGGTTTGGGGGCCCTCAGTTAAGCACCCAGGCGAAAAGGTTGGTCGCGATCACGTCCTAGCTGACGGAGACGTAGTGGAGCTCAGGGACTAGCCTCACCTAAGGGCCTCCGCTATTGCGAATCGGGGCCTGACGCTAACTATCTTAACTCGAAGCCTCTCTCCGGGCTTAGCATTTGGAACGAGCACGACGAAGCCCCTTATTCTCGCAACACCCTCGCCTCTCTGATTTACGCTCTCGATGACTACTTGATGAATTTCGTTTTCCTTCACCGGAGGGCTCTTGGACTCCCCTCTCTTACCCCTCTTCGCCAAACTAGCTAAACCTCCGTTTAAACCTCAAGGCATAATCCACTGCTCTTGAAGGACTTTTAAGGGCACTCTATATTTAAAGCGTTCTGGCTCTAGGTTCACTTCGACTAAATCTTTTTATCTCTTTGAGGCGTGATAGGCGTCCAACGAGAGGTAGGGAGAGGGCCATGAGGCTTCACAGCCCGATGTGGAAGACGCATAGGGTGAGCGAGGTCTTCCAGCTCCCCGAGGAGTTTGCAGTGAGAGTGGCAGGCTGGGTGCACGCTGTCAGAGACCTAGGGGGCATAGTCTTCCTACTGCTTAGGGACTCTGACGGGCTAATCCAGGTGGTTGCGTCTAAGTCAGAGCTTGGTGACGAGTCCTTCGGCAAGTTCAAAGACCTAAGGCCGGAGACGGTGGTTTCTATCGAAGGCAAGGTCAAGAAGTCGCCCAAGGCGCCGGGCGGCGTCGAGGTAAGGGCGCGCACTATCGAGGTCCTCAACAAGGCCTCCGTGCCTCCGCACTTGGAACCCGCCAGCAGGAGCAAGCTAGCCCTCGACGAGAGGCTCGACAATAGGGTCGTAGACTTAAGGAGGCCCCGCAACATAGCCATATTCAAGTTCCAATCCGCCCTCTTGAAGTACATGAGGGAGTTCTTGAACAGAAACGGCTTCGTAGAGGTCTTCACTCCAAAGCTCATAGCCACCGCCACCGAAGGAGGGGCGGCCTTATTCCCCATAGCCTACTTCGACATGGAGGCCTTCTTGGCCCAGAGCCCGCAGTTGTACAAGGAGCAGCTCTCGTCGGTTTTCGAGAGGGTCTACGAGATAGGCCCCCTCTTTAGGGCTGAGGAGTCGCAGACTGACAGGCACGTCTCCGAATACGTGGGGGTCGACGTCGAGGTAGCCTTCGCCACCTACGAGGAAGTCATGGAGCTTCTCGAGGAGCTCCTCGTCTACAGCGCGTCGAAGGCCTCCGAAGAGCTAGAAGGAGAGTTGAAGAGAGCTGAGCTGAGTTGCCTCAAGCTTGAGAAGCCATTTCCTAGGATAACTTATGACGAGGCCTTGTCAGTGCTAGCCAAAAACGGCGTTAGGGTCGAGTGGGGCGAGGACCTGTCGACTGAGGCCGAGCGGAAGCTCGGCGAGATATTCAAGGGCCCCTACTTCATCGTCGACTGGCCCACAAGAACCAAGCCCTTTTATATAATGCCGAAGCCCGAGAACCCCGACGTCAGCCTCTCCTTCGACTTGATGATAGGGAGGATAGAGGTGGCGTCCGGGGGGCAACGCATTCACGACAAGGATCTTTTAATGTCGCGTTTAAAGAGCTCGGGGCTTGAACCTGAGTCCTTTAAGCACCACTTGAAGTCCTTCGAGTGGGGCATGCCTCCCCACTCGGGTTGGGGCTTGGGCCTGGCCCGCTTGGTTATGGTTTTGCTGGGGCTGAGCGACATACGAGAGGCGATACTTTATCCGAGAGATCGATGGAGGCTCGTCCCCTAATCGTGCTCAAGTTTATAAAGTTCCTGCGACAGTGTTCTAAGCGTTTTGCCATAATCTGACACTCAAGCCGGGAGGCCATAGCGTTGAAGGGCTTCACGCAGCTCTCAGTGTCTGACTGGTTCTATAGGAACAGGTGTATAGCTGGCTTCAGCAACCCAGCGCGATCCCTCTATCAGGCCGTTCGAGAGCTCGTCGAGAACGGCTTAGACGCTTGCGAAGCGGCTGAGACGTTGCCCCACATAACAGTCGACTTGAAATTAGTGAGCGAGCGAAAGAGCCCCAAGGTCTACGTACTGACTGTATCAGACAACGGAACTGGCATACCTCCCGAGTACGTCCCGCAGGCCTTTTGCACGGTGCTCTTCGGGAACAAGTTCGTCCTCAAGCAACACCGAGGCCTGTTCGGGCTCGGGGCCAAGATGGCGGTCCTCTACTCTCAAATAACCACGTACAAGCCCATAGAGGTGACCACCTGCCACGACGGCCAGAACGAGCACACCTTCCTCTTGCAGATGGACCTGAAGAACAACAAGCCGATAGTTCTCTCGATGAAGGCAAGGAGGCTTAGGAAACCCAGAACTGGGACCACCGTCACTCTGTACTTAGTGGGGGACTACGACCGCAAGCTGGGCTCGAAGACGACGGGCGAGCTGATAGTCGAGTACCTGCGGCTGACGGCGGTAGCGAACCCCCACGCCACCATAATATTCTCAGACCCCAATGGCGTCGTCCATAAGTTCGAGAGGTCGGTCGCGAAGGCCCCTCCGCCGCCCAAGGAGGCGGCTCCGCACCCGCACGGCGTGGACGCCGAGATGCTCAAGAGGATGATTGAGAGCAGTAGGAACACGAGCCTCCAGGCGTTTTTGTCCAAGAACTTCGACAGGGTCGGCCCAAAGAAGGCCCTCGACTTCCTGAAGTGGGCTGGCTTCGACCCCAGCAAAGACGTCAAGGAGCTGACGAGCGAAGAGATAGTCAAGCTCGCCAACGCCCTCAAGGCCTACGACAAGTTCCTCCCGCCCTCGCCGGACGTCTTGAGCCCCATAGGGGCCGAGGGGCTGAAGGCCGCTATAACGAACTTGTTCATCCCCGAGTTCGTGGAGACAGTCACCAGGCCTCCCAAGTCCTATTCCGGCTATCCATTCCAAGTTGAGGCTGGCATAGCCTACGGGGGCCCGTTCATAGAGAAGCTGTGTGCCGAAGAGGGCAACTACAGGTTGCTCTACAGGTTCGCGAACAAGATACCCCTCTTGTTCGACGAGAGGGGGGACGTCTGCAGGAAGGTCGTGGATAGCATGAACTGGAGGCAGTACAAGATAGACGACAAGACCCCGATAGCCATCTTCGTCCACGTGTGCTCGACGAGGGTCCCCTATAGGACCGCTGGCAAGGAGATGATAGCCGACGTCGAGGAGATAGAGGACGAGATAAGGCTCGCCTTGATGGACTGCGCTCGCGCGGTCAGGAGGTACATAAGCGGGAAGCTGAGGGCGGAGAAAGAACAGGAGAGGCTCAACCTCTTTAGGGCGTACATAACCGAGATAGCCGAAGACCTCGTGAGGGTAATCAACGAGGACAAGGAGAAGCTGGTCGAGCTCATGTGGAGGGTGGTGACTAAAGGTGTCAAGCCAAGCAGGTCGAAGTAGTGGAGGGAGGGAGTGGATAGCGGACAAGATAGTCCAGCTCTTTGAGAAGTCGATCCTGAAGCCCCTCAGGGCGGAGAAGGCGCCCTACTTCGAGATGCTGGCTAGGACGAGGGACAACGTGTACTTAGACCAAGAGCTCCAAGTGATAAGCCTCGGAGGCAAGAAGGTGAGGAGGAGGCTCAACGACGTCGAGGAGGCGAAGACGTTCATGAGGACCGTGCTGATAGCGGCGATAATATACGAGGCAATAAAGAACGGCAAATATCCAACGATTAGGGACGTCTTCTACGACGCCAAGCACACCATACCGGGGACCGACATAGACACCGTCAACGAGCAGTCGGAGTCCGACGCCATAATAGAGGATCTGGAGGTGATGTTAGGGGCGAGCCGAGAGGAGATGGGCCTCCAGACCGACGTGAAGTGCAAGGTGGTGGGCCTGATGAGGGTCAGGAGCGGGAGGGACGTGATAGACTGCTCTAGGCAGGGGGAGGGAGGCGCCTACACCCCGCCCTCCAACGTCGATAGGCTGGAGTTCCTCGAAGTTGATGCTGAATACGTCCTCGTGGTCGAGAAAGATGCCGTTTTTAACACCCTGAACATGGAGAGGTACTGGGAGAAGAACAAGTGCGTGCTCGTGACCGCTGGTGGCCAGCCGGACAGGCCAGCTAGGAGGCTCGTGAAGAGGCTGAACGAGGAGCTGGGCCTGCCAGTCTACGTCTTGACGGACGCCGACCCCTACGGGTTCTACATATACAGCGTCTACCGCATAGGGTCGATAACGCTCTCCCACGAGAGCGTCAGGCTGGCGTGCCCTCGAGCGCGGTTCATAGGGGTGACGGTGAGCGACATCTACGAGTACAAGTTGCCCAAGAACGTCATAATCAAGGCCAAGGATGC
>Ga0105154_1000128_pt1 | contig 32217 bp, 32 predicted proteins | sample SSWtaG_FD_89672 | JGI IMG/M metagenome (GOLD analysis project Ga0105154, IMG submission 89672) | Hot spring microbial communities from Sandy's Spring West, USA to study Microbial Dark Matter (Phase II) - SSWsed_matched | ecosystem: Environmental > Aquatic > Thermal springs > Hot (42-90C) >... | reverse complement strand
CTGGAATGCTGACCTGTCGAGTTTGCTCGAAGGGGTGCGGTAGCAACTAACATATTACAAGGATTTCGTTCTGTACTAGCCCCCACTGCCCTACCACCTGTAAGCCCCCAAGGGTGGGGTACGGGCCGGTGGCACGCGTGGACGTACCGGCCTGTACCCCCTTGAGTGGGGCTGCCCGCCCATTAAAGGGGATCGTGAGCTGGGTTTAGACGCCGGCCAGGTGGGAGTTCGTTTGTGCTTAGAGACGAGACCAACGAAGCGACCACACAAGCATCAGGCTTTTCCCCACCTGCCGGCGGAACAAACCGTCGTGAGACAGGTCGGACTCTACCCACGGGGGGCGTCGGCCGCCTGAGGGGAAGGTGCCCCTAGTACGAGAGGAACGGGGCGCCGCGGCCTCTGGTCTACCGGTTGTCCGGCTGGGCAGCGCCGGGCAGCTACGCCGTAGGGGATAACCGCTGAAAGCATCTAAGCGGGAAGCCCTCCCCGAGACGAGGCGGCCGCTCCCGCTTGGCCCTCGCGCCAGGCGGGACGAGGGCACCCGTAGAAGACGGGGTTGATAGGGCGGGGGTGTAAGCCCCGAGGGACCTCTGGTTCCGAGGGGTGAGCCTGCCGCTACTAATAGCCCGAGGCCGCAGACGCTTCTCACCCTGGGGGGACGGTCCGTGTTATGACTGCACCGTCCTCCCAGCGAGGGGGCTTTGCCTGGAGCTTTGAGCCATTGCCTACTCCTGGCACCTAAGGGTGAGCTCCGCTCGAGAGTCCACACCTGGAGGCTCCTGTACGCGGCTACACCCCCTTCTCCGGAACCTCTTCCTCTAGAAGCGGTCTTATAAACAGTCTGAACACGGGATGGTTTACGTCTATCTTAGCATAGCTCAGGGGTGGATTCCAGGAGGGAAATATCGATCTTATCTCGTAGAGCGATGGGCGAACCGTAAAGACTTTTGGCTCGAGAACCTCTATTGCAACGGCCACAGCGCTGCCCTCAATGTAGCGTCGCGCATCCCTTCCAACACCACTGTCCCTGTTGCTGGTAACGATCCTCCATATCTTGGCCGGAGGTCCACGGTATATTCTGCCAACTATGAACCTGCCGAAAATCCTTTTGACCCTGCCACTAGCATAGACTATCGCAATATCGCCCTGCTTCAGCTCCTCTCCGGAGCCTCTTCTCAGCTCGAACCTCTTTACGCCAGAGAATATGGCGGTAGCGTACTCTGGTCTGATCGAGAAGAGGAAGTATTCTCTCAAGGTGGCCACCAAAGGAACAGCTATTGCAATAGATATTGGCATGGATCTCTAATATTTTAGAGCTGGAAGTACCAGCAGCGCTCGTGGCATGGGAGTGGCACGCCCTTAGGGGTGAGGGCAGGGGTATTGCTGGCATCTGGAACTGGCAGGGGGCTGCAGGACGCCCGAGAGAAGGACAAAGTGCTTTCACAGGCCACCGACAAGACAGTGCTGCTAGACTACAGATCTCGGCAGTGATAAAGGCTGGCGCGAAGAAACTCGCGATCGTGGCTCCAAGGGGCTACGCTCAAGAGGCGCTCGCACTCTACAGCACCATGCCCCTCTGGCTATACGCTATTGAGAGCGCTAGAGTGGATCTTGGGGATGCACGCTCTGCTTCCCTTCCTCGAAGCCCTCAAGAGGCAGCGGGCCTACGTGGCGTGCTGCAACACGACGTCTGTCCGCAGGTTTCTCGAGAAGCTAAGCACTGGTGCAAGCAGAGAAGAAGACGCTCTAATAGCCATTTCAGAGGGTGCAGAGTACGCCAGCTGTGGCGAGGCGTAGAGGGCGATGGTAGATAGCAGTCGGAACGCCATTGAAATCGAAAGCACTTTGAGGGCCCAATGTACATCGATACTGGAGGTTTTCCTCGTTTCGAAAAAGCCTACTGGGAGTGCGAGGACGGCTAGAACTCGAGAAAGGAATCCACCTCCACCAGCTCTTCGATGCTGTAGTGAAAGCAGGTCACAGTGCGAGGCCTCGACGCTCTTACTGACAGACCAGCCGGCATTGCACTCTACCTTGACCCCCACATGAGGCTGTGCGGTTGGCCCGAAAAACGGAGCTCTGCTCGTGCCCCCGTTCCATCCTAGAGGTAGAGGAGGCGGGAGAGTCGACCAAGCGCCCGTGGGGGCCTCCAAGCGTTGCACGACGCTCGCCTGTTCATCTCGTTTCTAGCCACAGCTGGCGAGCTGCCGTCAAAGGTCTAGCTCTAACAGTGGTGCTATCCTGCGCGTATGCCACGATCAAGACAGCGGAGACAACAGCCTACGCGAAAAGGCAAGAGCACTTAAGCACACCTGCAGGAGCCCCCGGAAGAGCCTAGAAGGAGGACCGAATCGACCCGAGAACCAAGACCGTAAACCCTTCTCAAAATCTCCTCGACGAGGGCCTTGCCTGGAGAACCAAAGTAGAAGACCTCTTTGTTCAGCAGGAGGACCCACCTCGTCTGCTCGAGCAGTATGCCCGGATCGTGCGAGGTTACGACGAGCAGCAATCTCCTCGAAAAATCTCCCAGCAGCTCGGCAAGCTCTAGCCTGCCCTTGGGGTCTATTGGGCTTAGCGGCTCGTCGAGAAGCAGGATGTCGGGCCTGCAGACAAGGGCCCTTGCGATCAAGACTCTCTGCCTCTCGCCCCCGCTTAGGTTGCTAACAGGCCTCCTCCAAAGGCCTCTGTCGAGACCCACCATCTCTAGAGCGTTCGAAACAGCAGTCGTGGAATCGAGGTCTCTCGAGACCCTAGGCCACCTCGAGCTCTTCAAGAGAAACTCCTGCTCCACAACATCCCATGCTGTTAGGGGATAGCCGACCTCAAACCCTTCGTGCTGTGGCACGTACCCCATGAGCCTACCGGCAACATCGGGCCTTCCAGTAGCGTTCACGCCACTTACTAAAACCCTTCCCTCCACGGGTGCGATCAAGCCCAGAATCGCTCTCAGAAGAGTGGTCTTTCCTGCACCATTCGGCCCTAGAACCTGCAAGAGCCCGTGACCGCTAACACCAAACTCTAGCCCCTTGAGGACGGTCTGCCCTCCAACTCTAACGGTCAGCGATTCCACGCTCAGCGATGGTTCGTCCATGCGTTGCAGCCTCCAACAACATTATATTCGTGCACGCTTTAAATACATTCATCATGGGGGGTGTGCACGCAGTGAGAGTCCCTTTGGTGCTGCTTGCACTTCTGGTAGCGCTTTTCCTACCGGTTCTCGCACACTCGGAGCGTAGCGGTCTAGAGGAGGACGGTATACTAGTGATCGCGACTCTGACTAGCTTTGCAAAGGATATCGAATTCCTGTGCGACGACAGAGCACAGGTACTTTCCATACCGCCAGCAGGCGTGGACCCCCACACGTACAGCCTGAGGCCGCAAGACTATGAGCGCCTCAGACGAGCGGACGTTATAGTGACAACCCTGCACACGCCATTTGAGTACGAGGTGGACAGGCTCGTAGCGCAGGGGGAGCTGAAGCCAGAGGCTTACATCGTGGCTTACGAAGTTCCCGGAATCGCGCTACTCGAAAATCCCATGGGAAAGCCAAACCTTCACGGCTTTCTGTACAGTCCGGAAAACTACGTTGCGGTGATAAGGTACATCGCGGGCGTTCTAGTAGAGCTCGATGAAACGGGCCGGAGCCTTTATACCGAAAGGGCAAGGATCCTCGAGACCAGAGCCCTGGAGGCCATGAGAGCCCTGGAGGCTCGAGAAGAGCTGGTTGGGATAGCATCTACCCCAATAGCCCAGTACGTGGGAGAAGCGCTCAAGATACAGCTTGCACTTATGCTCACCTGGGATCCCGAGGTTCCACCAACCCCCAAATCTCTCGAGCACGCACGCAGACTCCTCGAGAGCGGCACGGTTAGCGTGGCGCTCATAAGCGGTGTTGCTGAGAGTCAGGGCGAGGTGCGACCCTACACTGCATACGACAGAGCACTTCTAGAGCTCGCACGCACCGCGAAAATCCCCATTATAGTAATACCTCCGCCTACAGTCGACAGGCCTCTAGTCGAGATCATCGAGCAGATTGCAAGCAGTCATGCTAGCGTTACCACTTCTAAGGGAGGGAGCATGCCTACAGGCACCCGGCCTAGCACGGTAGCCCTGCTCGCTCTGGGAGCAGCGGCTGTACTAGCAGCTGCAAGCGTGGTGTACAAGACCCGTTCGAGGCGAGGGATGTGAGGAGGGAGTTCAAGGCGCTCTCCACAGTGGGGATGGTTGTGCTGCCAGGAGCTCTCGCACTAGCTACGCTAGCCATGGAGGGAGCACATGCACTACTGTGGATTGCGGTTCTGGTTGGTGCTGGACTAGCCTATGGGTCTCTGAGCCCCATACTCGTTGCCAGAAGAGCACTGTTTCTTGGAGGAGCGCTACCGCACTCTGCCCTGCTTGCAGCAGTAGCTGGAGTGGTGCTTGAGTGCAGGACTGGTTTGAGTAGCGCGATGGTATCGATGGTAGCCAGCAGCTCTCTCTCAATAGCGGTAGGGCTAGCACTCTCCCGAACAAGGCACCCAGACAAGGTAGTTGCAGGGTTCGTGGGGGCTACCAGCTCTCTTAGCGTAATTGCCCTCTACTATGCAATGTTCTACGGGCCCTCGGTGGCTCAGGCTACCACGCTGCTTGTAGGTGATCCCCTTCTCGCTGGGAGGAGAGAGGCAGTAGCGTCAATCGCGCTTGGAGTTCTGGCCCTGGGGGTTTCGGCTGTCACTTTGAGAGAGAATATTGCTATTGGTGTTAGTCGCGAGCAGGCAGTGCTATGTGGCCTTCGAGTGGGCGTGTACGATATCGTGTTCTACGGCGTTCTTGGAGCCGTAACGGCAGGACTTATTGAGAGCGTGGGATTCATTCTAACACACGTTCTTCTCTTGATGCCTGGAAGCATTTCAACATCGCTCTCAACGGGAGTATACAAGCCTTTTTTTACCAGCATAGCCTACTCCTTAACTGCAGTCACGCTTGCACTCCTGCTTGGACTGCTAGCAAACATCTCGCCCAATGGCCTTGCAGGCCTAATCCTTGCCGGAACATATGTGACACTCGCAGCTACAAGACGGGTGTAGGAGATGGGCAAGAAGAGATTCGGTGTGTCTGTTAGCAGTAGCCTGTATGCATTGCTCGAGGATGCTGCAAGGCACTATGGCGTAACGCTCTCTCAAATCGTAGAGGAAGCACTAGGAGAGTACCTAAGCAGGCTCGCTCACGGCAGGGAGGAGCACTGGTGCAAGGCTGTACTTGTTGCAATAGCAAAAGGCCGGGAGGAACACGATCTCATCGAGAGGGCTGTAGGCGAGCATGGAGCCGCAGCACGCAGTATGCTCCACAGCCATGTAGGCGAGCTATGCGTTTTCTTCGCATATCTTGAGGAAAGCTCGTCGAGCATAAACTCCCTGCTCTCAACGCTGAAGAGAGGGAGAATACAACACGTGTTTGCTCCAATAGAACACCAGGCAGGAGGCAGGGAAGCTCTCAGGAGAGGCCCCCTCTCATCACGCGTCAGCTAACTTCAGGTTCTTCATATATTTTCAATTCTAGTCTGTGGCAGCTTAAAAACAAACTCCAAGCAGGGAAGGTGCGTAGATATATAAGAGGAAAGGGGAGAAAGAGGGAGGTGCGCTCAGCGAGGTGACCCTAGCTTGAGCCTCAGGCTAGGTGTGCCAAGACCTGGAAAGAGAGAGGTAGACCTACTGGTTATTGGAGGGGGACCGGCTGGTCTCAATGCAGCGCTGTATGGAAGGAGGTACATGCTCGAAACACTAGTTGTAGCGGAGAGCATCGGGGGTCAGGTGGCTGTTGCAGACGTTATCGAAAACTACCTCGGCATTCATAGCATTCGGGGCATCGAACTTGCTGACAGGTTCAGGAGGCACGTGGAGGCTGCGGGTGCGAGCATCGTCATCGATAGGGTCGTTGGGATCGAAAGGGATGATAGTGGAGTGTTTCGAGCCAGAACGCTAAAGGGGCTGGAGGTCGTTGCCAAGAGTATAGTCGTGGCAATCGGCGCCAAGAGGAGAAGGCTTGGAGTTCCAGGGGAAAGTGAGCTTGCGGGCAGGGGGATCAGCTACTGCGCGGTCTGCGATGCACCCCTATACCAGGGCTCTGAGAATGTTGTTGTCGTTGGAGGGGGAAACAGCGCTATGAAGGGAGCTTTGCTGCTAAGCCAGTACGCGAAGCGCGTCACGCTGGTTCATAGAGGGGAATCCTTTAGGGCTCAGCCCCTCTTGGTCGAGTCTGTTAGAAAGCACGGTAACGTGGAGTTCGTGCTAGGTAGCGTCGTTACCGAAATAATTGGGGATAAGAGAGTTAGGGCGGTCAAGGTGAAAAACCTGAAGACCGGCGAGGAGAGAGTAATAGAAGCCGATGGGGTCTTCGTTGAAATTGGGTACGAGCCAGACGTCGAGTTTGCTAGGATGCTTGGAGTGGAGATCGATAGCGAGGGGTATATTGTTGTCAACGAGCTCATGGAGACAAGCCGGCCTGGGATCTTTGCAGCAGGAAACTGCACGAACAAGTGGAAGGAGCTGAGGCAGATAATAACAGCAGCTGCCCAGGGAGCTATTGCGGCCTTTAGCGCATACAACTACATCAAACGGGCGTTTGGAGTGGAAAGGGGCTGAGTCATGCCCTCTTCTCTATTCTAAGCGCGATGATGTACAGCAGAATGCCAGCTACGATTAGAACAGCATAGTAGATCTTCCTTGGCTCAGTAGGCTTGCTAGCCCCACCTCCCTCAGGTGTTGTTGCTAGGGGGGGGCAGAAGCACAACACTCCCGTTAACACTGGCCTCTTGCGCGATAGTTGAAGTCGAAGCTCCCACGAGCCCCTCCGGGCCCCTCTCTTCCGGAACTGAGGGGGTTGCGACTACAAGGTCTTGCCACGAACCCCAATTAACAACAACGATCACGAGATCGCGCGAAGATGGGAGCTCTGGAGGGAAGGTGTTGCACCTTGCGGGAGGCATGCTTATAGCACCGCTCCTCCACGCAAGCTCCAGCAGGCTTCCGGTGTACGCTCTCCTTAGGACCTCCCCGCTATCCCTAACGATCAGCATCAAGAGGCTCTCTGGAGGTCTGGTAGCAGTGCATGCTATCTCGAAGTAGTGCTTTCCGGACTGATACCCACTACAGGGCCTACTTGCAACGGTGATATTAGTGCTCGAGCTGGTTACGATTAGCGTAGAGCTCCCTACGAGAACGCTGCCACCGTTCTCGTCAAGGGTAACGCTTACCAGAACAGAGCCCCTGTGTGCTATGGTTATGCTGCTAGCGGTCAAACTCGAGTTGCATGGAATTTTGGAAGAAGGTAAAAGCGTTGTATTGTCAGCGAGCACTAGCAGGGAGTAGTAGCTTAGGGTGCGGTTTAGCACAGCATGTCCCCCACTACAGTACAGGTGTGCCGTGGAGCCAGAAGCGCTGGCTTCAAGTGGTAGAGCGTACGTGACGTGAGCGTGCACCAAACTGCACAACAATAGCAGGGCTAGCAGCACGAGTACCGGCAAGTCGCGCCTCAAGGCAATCGAGAGTTCACCTTGAAGTCTGGGAGAGGGGCTTTGCTGTTTTATATTTGTGCTTCTATAGGGCAATTCTTCCTATTTGTCTAAATCCCTTTTAAACCTGCTTACTAGGCTATCAACACTCTGCTTCCAGGCCATGAGACCCTCTGGGCTTTCGGGATAGCTCTCGTAGAGTGCCCGAATCTCTCTAATAGCCTCCACAAGCCTCGTAATTTTTAGCAGCAGAGAGGGCCTGCTGGCAAGCTTTAAGGCCGCTTTTAAAACATCGCCAGCAAGCTTCAACACCCTTAAGGCCACACTCTCGTCTAGCAGGGCCTTTCGACTTAGAAGGTCCACCTCCTCCTCTGTAATAATCCTCCTCTCCATGATGAACTGAAGGTCGTTGTTTGAGAGCCTTTGAAGAAACAATCTAGTCAGATCAAGCGAAGCCTGCTTAGCGCCAGTTGTTTTCATGTAGCCTAAGTTAGCCTTCCATAGACCCCGCGCGCTAAAGTCTCCTGCTTCAAAGGCATCCTGAATCGCGCTTGAAGCGTAGAGCGCAGCATCCATAGCATAGCCTATCCCCCCGCCATGGAGGGGATTGACGTTAAAGCCAGCATCACCTATAACCACGATTCCATTCCACACGAGAGTGCTCAGAGGCCTTCTCGTAGGAACCAGCGCCCCGCCAAGCGACAGGTACCTCCTAATGCTAGCAAGCCCCCTCCTTTTGAGCAGTCTGTCCAGGAGCAGGTCTTTGAGGTTAACGATACTCCGGCTGTATTGAACGCCTAAGCCCACGTTAGCTCTTCTCTCTCCGGAAGGGAAGAACCACCAGTAGCCTCCGGGGGCTATCTCTTGATTCAGATATATCCTAAGGTACTCGGGACTCTCTATCTCCTCCTCTAGGATCACGTCTCCCCGAAATGCGAGAATGGCATCCTCCCTCTCAAGGCTCTCGGAGACAGGCCAGCTTTGCGGAAGCCTCCTCTTGATTGCAGAGGCGGCTCCGCTAGCGTCTACCAGAACGTTGCACCTAAACTCTACAGCCTTGTTGTCAACTCTAGCAAGCACTCCAACAACTCTGTCGCCTTCAATAATGGGCTTGAGGGCGTGAGAGTTGAGGTATAGGTCGACGCCCCTGTCTAGAACAGCCTTGAGAATCTGCTGACCATACCTCACTCTATCGACAACCACCCCCCTGCCGTGAACTTTGAAAACGGAGCTCTCACTTGGACTGTAGATCCAGATCCCCTCGACCTCTTGCAGGAGCGCCTCTCCTTGCGGCAGAGGCATTTTCTTCTCGGTGAAGTGGTGCAGCCCTATAGCGTTACCACAGGGCTTGCTCCACACGCTGCTCCATTCCTTCGACTCGATAACGGCAACCCTAAGCGACCTGGTCCCAGATAGAAAGTATGCGAGAGAGGAGCCTGCAGGGCCCGCTCCTACAATGACCACGTCGTACCTTAAGGGGGAACCCCCCTCCACGCCCCCTCAACTCCACCAGAACTAGAACTATCATTCACTCGGTACAACGTCTCTCAACCAACTTAAAAGCTTTGTCTCTAATCTCGACAATCCTTTCAATTTCGATCCTGTCTCTGCTCAAAGCTCTCACGCTTACCAGCTGCGGAAGCTCGATGCCCTCTACAATCACAAACACAAGCTCAATGCTGCTAACACCAGTCCACCCCTCAAGGTGCTTTAGCCTGAAGTACTGCAGAGCAGTCCTTCCAGACTTTAGCGTATACACGTGTTCTAGAATCTCTACGGGCACTTTTCTGCATTGGAGAAAAACGTCAATGGAGTAGAAGCACGAGGTCTCGTCGCACACCTCGACGACGCGCTCGTGATCGCTAATCCAGTGCTCCCAAACCGCCACTAAGAGTGCCTACCTCCACGCCTAGTGTAAGAACCTCATCGACACGCCTATCCCTTCTTGGTTGCTACAACCAGCCTCTCCCGGCAATAGGGGCACTTATAGCGTAGTAGCCTAGCGTCAGCCTCACAGAAGTACGCGTCAAAGTGCTTTGAGCACTCCGGACACCTGTAAACCACGCGCCTGGTTACATCCATTTTTGTTGCGCATACAGCACACTTTACAGTTACCCATCCAAGATGTCCTTGCGCGTTAACGCCAAGTATCCTACCTATAGACACGACGGTCAGCCCCTCTACCAGCAGCAGCACCAACATGTATGTAGCTGAACAGCTTATAAGCATTGAACTTTAAGGCACAGCATCCGAACATTAAATGCACGGTGAACTGCTTGTTGAGGATTGCAGTACTAGGTGGAGGCGTGAGCGGAGCAGCCTTTGCCCTTGCAGCTTCGGTGGCGAGCGGGCTCGATATTGTAGTGTACGAACTACACCAGGAGTACACAAAGCCGTGTGGCGAGGCCGTGCCCGTGGAGGTTGAAAGAGCCTCTCCCGTTGAGTTGCACGTGCTAAGCGAGATCAAAAAGTTTGAGTTTAGAGTACAGGGCGAAACGCTAGCACAAGTCTCGTTTAGAAGGCCCATCTGGTACATTATTGATAAAAAGTCCTGGGTAGGCTCTATGCTGGCTGAGGCTGCGAGAAGGGGGGCGAGAGTGCTGAAGGGCAGGTACGATCAGTGCGCGTGCACTAAAAGTGCAGATATCGTAGTTGAAGCCAGAGGCCCGTTTGCACCAAACGGTCTCAGGAAGTTGCACATAGCGCGAGCGATTGCCAGAGCGGAGTGGGATGAAGAGCTTGCAGTCTTGGACTACGAGCCGGTAAAGATAGGATTCAGCTGGATCTTCCCATACGGTAAAGGCAGAGTGAACGCTGGAGTATCGGTACTAGGTGTAAAAAATCCTCAAAGCATCCTCTCAAGGCTTCTACGCGATAGACTTAAGGTCGCGAAAGTCGATGACACGAGAACCTCTCTGATAACAGTGGACGGACCCGCACTCTCGGCTCGTGGAAGGTGCTTCCCGATCGGCGAGGCAGCAGGACTTGTTCACGCGCTTTCAGGCGAGGGCATCAGACCATCGCTTTATCATGCACTATCGTTTGCAAGGGAGCTCGTCAGAGGAGAGAGCGCGAGCCGGGCATACACCAACGCCAAGCGGGAGATTGGCAGCCTTGCATCTCAGATTGGGACCCACCATAGAGTATTCAAGCTCATGAGACTGCTAGGCGAAAAGTGGAGGCTTCGGCTTCTAAAGTGTATTGACGAGAGATTCGTGAGGGAGTATGTAAGAACGGGAGCCATAAGCTGGAGTGCTATTGCACTTTCGCTTCTAAAGCGGCTTAGAAGCTCAATGGCACCAACAGCAGGCAAGCGTGACGTGCTAGTATACGATTCGAAACTCGCTAAACTCCCCGGTATACTTCTGCCACTCCAAGACAACCCTTTCGACCCTAGCTAACGGAGGCCCCCGTAAGGCCCAGCATACAACTCGCATCACGCTTTCAAGGTCTCCCTCGATTACAGCCTCGACGCTGCCATCTGGGTTGTTTCTAACCCAACCGGTAACACCATGCTCTAACGCTTTATCTCGCATATGCGCTCTGAAGAAGACGCCCTGCACCCTTCCGTAGATTCTTAGGTGCGTTCTGACCTTTTTAGCCATGCTGGGATCCACCTCGAAGAACTGTCGTGGGAAGGGTCTAGAGACCGAGACGAGTAGTGTAAATTGCCGTTGTAGAACTATTAATGTTAAAAAAGGTTAAAAGTAGAGTGCGAGGAAGTTCGAAGGGAGCGACGCACTTTGAGAGAGACCGAGATCAAGGCGAGAGTAGACGACAAAACCCTCGAGAGCCTGCAGGCCTTTCTCGGCTCGGAGTGCAGGAAGGTGAGGCAAGAGAGACAGGCAGACACGTACCTTCAACACCCATGTCGTGATTTTGCAGAAACGGATGAAGCCCTGAGGGTTCGCGTTGTGGAAGATGGCAGCAGGGTGGAGCTATGCTACAAGGGTCCCAAGGGAAAGGTGTTAGAGTTCAAGAGAAGGGAGGAAGTAAAAGTCGAAGTCGACAGCGATAGTGGCATAATCGAACTGCTGAAGAGGCTGGGCTTCACTCCAGTAGCTACGGTTGTAAAATCGAGAACGGTCTTCGATTGCCGGGACTTTGAGGTATCGATCGACAGGGTTGAAGGGCTCGGAACCTTCGTAGAGTTCGAGCTTAAGAGCGAGGGTCTAGAGGAAAGGCTGCTAGGCCTCCTAGAAGAGCTAGGCCTCCTAAACCGCATAGAGCGAAAAACCTACCTAGAGCTGGTTCTCGAGCGCAAGGACTCAAGCTACTAGAGCCAAGAGATGACATCGTGTGTGCCTATGAAGGCTCTTATCTCGACAAGGTCCTTGAGATTGCTTGTCTCGAGCTTTGGTAGCATGACCTTCTCCACCTGAAACACTCCAGCACTCTCTCTCATGTAGACGTTTATTGCTACTGGCTTGCTCCTCCCGTGGCCAATCGTGACTTTTTCAATGCTGAGAGCGGAAACAGCATGGATGTCGTGCTTTCCAAGCCTGTAGGGAAGTCTGGCACGCCCCCCAGCCATGTCGGTCCCGTCTCCAAGCTTCACCGAGCCTGCCTCGACCGTTAGGCACTCGATATCGTATGCTGTCGAAACAATGGCGTTGAGAACCTCGCTTCTAATCATGTAAGCCTTCCTTCTGTCGTCTGGAAAGAGCCTTTTTAGCACCCGATCTAGTATGGGCTTTGAGAGAATCGCTCCAACGAGCTCATGGTGCTCGCGGTGAACGCTATTGCCTATATCGTGTAGCATCGCTCCGAGCAAGACCACGAGCAAGCTCTCCTCGAAGCTCGAAGCGGTTTTGTGCGCTAGCGTTGTCGGAGCTCTTCCACTCTTTACGATGCGAGTGAAAATCTCCAAGCTAGCACCAGCAGCTATCTTAGCATGAACTATACCGTGATCGTTGTACAGCATTCTCTTGACAGCCTGAATGTTGCTCATCTCTGTTAAGACCGAAAACTCGGGATCCCTGGATAGAAGGAGGTACGCCCCCTTTAGCAGTGGGTACCTGTCTAGGTGTCTCGTCAGAAGCTCTACCGAAACCTCAACCTCCTCCGAGGGATCGGGAGACCCGTCACCGACCATAGCACGCACCTCAAGCGAAAGCTTGGGCAAGATACTCTAGAGCGCTAGTACTAAATTAATTAGCAGGCACTTGAAGGCAAGCGGATACATTATATTTAAACGAAACGATAAGACAAATAGCACGCATGCTAGACTGTAAGCAGAAGAGTGAAAAACCGAGATTCAACATACTCTCCTTAAGAGCCTCCAGAGAGGTCTTAGGGATGACTAGTGTGTTTTCGCCAAAAATCAAGGAGAAGCGCTGGGATCACGCAAAAGAGCTGGAGCTTATAGAAGACTGGGAGAAATGCAGAATTGGTAGCTTTTCAAAAAGCGATATTGGCAGGAAAAAGATAATCGTAATAGACACCCCTCCCCCATATGCTAGTGGAAGGTGGCATGTGGGCGGCCTAGCGCATTACATTCATCACGATCTGATAATAAGGTTCTTTCGGATGAGAGGCTACAGCGTTCTTGCACCATTCTACGCTGATAGAAATGGACTGCCGGTAGAGGTTTACGTCGAGAAGGTCTACAACTTTAGTGCGCACGAAGTGGCAGCCACACCCGAAGGACGAGAGGAGTTTTTAAGGCTTTGTAAAAAGCAGCTCGACAAAGCAGAGAGCGAGATTGTCAAACTATGGAAGCGTGTTGGATGCAGCTTCGAGTACTGGCCAGAGGGAACAGATAGCGAGACCTACAGGACCTTGACGCAGTCAACGTTTATCGAGCTGTGGAGGAGGGGGCTGATCTACCTAGCAGAAAGACCCGTTAATTGGTGTTCGAGGTGCAGAACGACACTAAGCGATGCAGAGCTAGAGTACAGGGAGGAGGACGGCATACTGTACTACATTAGGTTTGAAATCAAGGAGGCAGGCGAGAGCGTGACAATAGCTACCACGAGACCCGAGCTTCTCGCTGCGTGCAAGGCGGTGATATTCAATCCAATCGATAGTAGGTATAACAAGAGGCTTCATGGAAAGCACGCCGTTGTCCCGCTCTACGGTCACGAGGTCCCGGTTATTCCACATGAGCAAGCAGACCCAAATTTTGGAACGGGACTGGTAATGATATGCAGTTATGGAGACCAAACCGACATTAGGCTCTTTAGAGAGCTCGGGCTCGAGCCCAGGGTACTGATAAACGAGAAAGGCGAAATGAACGAAAATGCGGGCATTCTAGAGGGGCTGAGGGTGGATGCCGCGCGAGCTAGAGTAGTACAGATTCTTCGAGAGAGGGGGTATCTTGTCAAGACCGAGAGCATTAGGCAGAGCGTACCCGCCTGCTGGAGGTGCGGAACCAGAATAGAGTACATTCACAGGAAGGAGTACTTCTTAAAGCAGCTCGAGTTCAAGCAGGAGCTCCTAAAAGTGTTGGACGAGATCGCATTCTACCCAGAACACCACAAAAGGAAGCTAGTCGACTGGATAAACTCCATAGCAACAGACTGGCCAATCTCGAGGGACAGATACTATGCAACCGAAATTCCAGTTTGGAAGTGCACGAAGTGCGGCAGAATGCTCGTTCCAAAGGAGGGAAGGTACTACAGGCCGTGGAAGGAGCCTGCACCTTGGGATCGCTGTCCTGAGTGTGGGGCGCCAAGGGAGCACCTTGAGGGCGAAAAGAAGGTATTTGACACCTGGTTTGACTCGAGCATATCGCCACTGTACGTTTCAGGGTACCTGAGAGACCACGAGCTCTACGAGAGCGTGAAGAACAGCATAATGAGGGTTCAGGGATACGACATCATTCGGACGTGGTTGTACTACAGTATCTTAAGAGTGTACCAACTGACTGGAAAACCTGCTTTCAGGTGGGTGCGGATTACCGGCATGGGGCTAGACGAGAAGGGCGAGGCAATGCACAAGTCCAAGGGAAACATCATAGACCCCGAACCCGTACTGGAGGAGTATGGTGCCGATGCTATTAGGTTCTGGGCAGCAATGGCATCCAAGGTAGGTTACGACTACAAGTTCTCACCGCAGCTCCTAAGGGCCGGAAAGCTGTTCGCAACAAAGCTGTGGAACATCGCAAGGTTCGTTTCGATGTTTCCGGTCTCGAATCTAAGCGTAACCGAGCTAATGGAGCTGGATCAGGCCATACTAGAAAAGCTCAACGCGACAGCAGAAGCGTACATTAAGGGCTTCGAGTCTCTAGAACACTTTGACCCGACGCTCTCGATCTACAAGTTCGCATGGGATGTTTTTGCAAGCAACTACATCGAGACCGTAAAGGACAGAGCGTACAATGCAAGCGGTAGCTGGAGCAGAAGAGAGCAGGAGGCAGCGTGGACGACCCTCCACTTGGTTCTCAGAAGCGTTCTGAAGTTCCTAGCCCCAATAATGCCTTTCGTTACGGATGCCATATGGAGAAGGCTCTACGGGGAGGAGGGTAGAAGCATTCACGAAGAGCCGTTCGAGGCACCGAGACCCGAGTGGAACACAGGAAAATCTCATCTCATGGATCTGCTCATGGAGATTAACAGCGAAATCTGGAGGTTTAAGAAGAGCAGAGGAATGAGGCTAAAAGACCCGTTAAATGCAAGGCTTTACATACCGCGAGAGGCCGAGCCCCTTGCAAAGCACCTTAAGGTGCTCCACAACGTAAGGGAGGTTGTCGTGGGAGAACCCTCGGGAGGAACGGTAGAGAGAATTGGTGTGGTCTCGCTCGAGCTTTACTAGAGACAGCGTAGCAGAGGGATTGAGCACCTTGTTTGACGTTTACGAGGTTAGAAAGGACTTTCCGATACTGGAAAACACATACATTAATGGCAAAAAGCTAGTTTATTTCGACAACGCGGCTACGACACACAAGCCAAAGCAGGTAGTCGAGGCCGTCAGGGAGTTCTACTACTCCAGGTACTCTAACGTTCATAGAGGACACCACTATCTTAGCGAGGAGTCTAGCAGGATATACGAGGAGGCACACGAGCGCATTGCAAAGCTTGTCAACGCTAGATCGTGGGACGAGATAGTGTTTGCCTTCAATGCCACGACGGCCATAAACTACATAGCACCATCGCTTGCCGAAAAGATTGTGCGTGAGGGCAAGAGAAAGATAGTCTTAACCGTAATGGAGCATCACAGCAACATGCTGCCCTGGAGGCGGGTCGCAAGGGCCTTTAACTTGACAGTAGAGTACGCACCCGTAAGAGAAGGCGGGGAGCTAGACCTAAGGAAAATGTTCGAGCTGATCGACGAGCAAACTGGTATAGTTGCCGTAGCTCACGCGAGCAACGTCACCGGCATCATAAATGATGTGAGAGAGATTGCTAGGTACGCGCACAAGTACGGTGCGTATGTCGTGGTTGACGGAGCGCAGTCTGTGCCCCATCTCAAAGTCGATGTTAGGGAGCTCGAGGTGGACATCCTTGCATTCAGCGGGCACAAGATGCTAGCTCCCGAGGGGACGGGAGGGTTTTATGGCAGAAGAGACCTTCTAGAGGAGCTCGAGCCTTGGGTCGTTGGGGGAGGCATGGTCAGAAGCGTTAAGCTGGACAAGGTGAACTACGAGGACCTTCCATGGAAGTTTGAACCTGGAACTCCAGATATTGCGGGAAGCGCAGGTCTGATCAAGGCAGTAGAGTACCTCGAGAGGATAGGTATCGAGAATGTACACTTGCACGAGAAGCGCCTGCTGGAGGCTCTGAGAAGCCGTTTAGGCGATGCGGAGTGGCTGGTTACATACAACCGCATTGACCCGGAGAGGCAGACTGGAATTTTCTGCTTTAATGTTAGAGGACTAAACCCACACGTAGTAGGCAGGCTCCTGAACGACTTCTACGGGATAGCAGTTAGAACGGGACTTCACTGTGCCCACCCCTACCACACCGCCCTCGGAGCCCAAGACGGTACAGTCAGGGCAAGCTTCTATATCTACAACACTATAGAGGAGGTAGTGTACTTTACGGAGTCTATAGAGGAGATAGCAAAGAAGTATGCAAGCCCGAAAACAACCTAAAAAAGAGTGCGGGGTTGGATCGGAATGGGTGTTGAGAGGATGCTCGAAATTGCAACAAGAAATACAGTCGAGGTCGTAACGCCTGACGAGTTGAAAGAGGCGTTTGAGACCGGTAGAAAACTTAAGGGGTACCTGGGCTACGAGCCAAGCGGGCTTTTTCACATAGGCTGGGTTATCTGGGCCAGCAAGGTCAAGGACCTAGTTGATGTTGGCGTGGACTTCACGCTACTCGAAGCCACATGGCACGCCTGGATCAACGACAAGTTCGATGGGAACATGCATGCTATAAGGGATGCTGCGAGGTACATTAGACACTGCCTGAAAGCGCTAGGAGTTCCAGTGGAAAAAGTCAGGTTTGTTGATGCAGAGAGCCTGGTATCGGATAGTAGCTACTGGGCTATGGTGTTGAAAGTCGCTAAACACACTACCCTAAGACGCGCTAAGCGCGCACTGACAATAATGGGTAGAAGGGCTGACGAGGCGGAGCTGGACTCCTCTAAGATAATCTACCCATTCATGCAGGTAACAGACATACTGTACATGGATCTCGACATCGCTCTTGGCGGTCTCGACCAGCGCAGAGCACACATGCTGGCAAGGGAGATTGCAGAAAAGCTTGGTAGGAAAAAAGTCATTGCCTTGCACACTCCTCTCCTCACATCCCTAGAGGGAATCGGTAGGGCTGGTGGCGGGGAACTGAGAGGAGCGGGACAGGAGCTAGACGATATTGTTGAAATCAAAATGAGCAAGTCAAAGCCCGAAACAACAATCCTAATACATGAATCACCAGACGATATTAGAAGCAAGATTAAACGAGCCTACTGCCCGCCTAGAGAGGTAGAGTTTAATCCCGTAATGGAAATCAACAAGTACATTCTATTTTCAAGGGAAAAGTTTCACCTCGTAGTAGAGCGCCCTGAAAGGTATGGAGGGAATGTTGAGTACTATAGCTACGAAGAGCTCGAAAGAGACTACATTGAGGGAAGGCTCCATCCAGCAGATCTAAAGAGAGCCACGGCAGAGGCGCTAATAGAGGTGCTGGAGCCCGTCAGGAGGTACTTTTCTAGCAATAGCGAGGCACGAGAGCTAGCGCTTAAAATCGCAGGCTATCAGGGAGTTAGCATTTCCATTTGAAAAGAGCCAATGGTCTGTTCGCTTCCATTCACAGCTTCAGCTTCAAACCATAAAACCCACTCGTAGCAGAGTGGGCTACCGTGCCCCCGTAGCCCCATGATGTCTCACGGGGAGGAGGATTTTGAGAGAATAGGGGGAAACGCAACAAAGGTAGAAGGCTCCAGTCTAGGGCCTCCGGCACCCTCTTCGATCAGAGTCTAATCCCCCAAATCACAGATGTAAGGCATTCGAGAAGCTCGTGCCTTGTATTCACGCTACAGGTACCTCAAGTAAGCGAGCAGTCTTCTGGTCACGAGAAGAAAAAATATTTGGAATTGTACAAGGAGTTATGTGGTAAAACACGCTGAAAATGGCGAAGTGAACCCGCTTGTAGGGGCCATAAGCGCCTAGCGAAGAGCGAACTGCTTGCGACACGTCGAGCTCGACAAGAGGAGCTGGGGGCTGCAAGAATGAAGTACCTAATAAGGGCAAGAATCGAGGTAGAGGGTATAGTTGATAGGCATGACGTTATTGGGGCGCTTTTTGGACAAACGGAAGGTCTGCTTCCGGAGCTAGACCTAAGGGAGCTGCAGGAAAAGGGAAGGGTAGGGCGCGTACATGTAGACATAAAACCCGAAAACGGTAAGATGAGGGGCGAAATCAGAATTCCATCAAACCTAGACAAGACTGAAACAGCACTTGTAGCAGCACTTATTGAAACGGTAGACAAGGTAGGCCCATATCCAGCAAAAATACAGGTGTTTAAAATAACCGACCTAAGACTCGAAAAGCTTCGAAGAGCCGTTGAAAGGGCTAAGGAGATTCTTAGAGAGTGGCAGGAGGTGGGGCTGCCAGATATAAAGGAACTCGTTCGCGAAATTGAAGAGTCAATAAAGCCAGGCGAGCTAATTGAGTACGGCAAGGATAGGCTTCCAGCAGGCTCTGGCATCGACAAGAGCGACACCATCATTATAGTTGAGGGGAGGGCTGATGTTATCAACCTGCTAAGGTACGGATACGATAACGTTATTGCAATAGAGGGTGCACGGGGGGAAATACCAGAGACTATTAAGGAGCTTGCGGAGAGGAAGAAGACCATACTATTCGTTGATGGAGACCATGCAGGAGAGCTCATAGCGAGAGATCTCGCTAGGACACTTAAGATAGACTACATTGCAAGAGCGCCTCCAGGCAAGGAGGTTGAGGAGCTAACGGGAAGGGAGATTGCGAGAGCGCTAGAGAGGAAGGTGCCCACCTCTCAGTTGCTGCAGATGCTCGAAGTCAGGGCTGAAAAGAGGCAGGAGGCACTTGAGGCCAAGGCCGTCGAAAGAGAGGAGACCGTTTCTATCGACATACCACCACACGTTATAGAGGAGACAAAGAACCTTAAAGGGACGCTCGAGGCAATAGTCTACGACAGGGACTGGAAGCCCATAAAGAGGATCCCTGTTAGAGATCTCTACCAGGAGCTAAGAAACATGAATCCCGGTAGCGTTGGCGCCGTTGTGTTCGATGGCATTATTACCCAGAGGATTGTTGACGTCGCTTCGGAAAAAAAGGTAGGTTTAGTGATTGGTGCGAGAATAGGCAACATTGCAAAGAGAGAGGAGGGTGTAAACCTCCTAACGATAGCCGATATTGCGGAATGAGAGGCCAGCCTGCGAGGGCGCTTCAGGCTTGAAAGACGAGGACAAAGCGCGAGGAATATATGTTGCAATTGAGGGCATCGATGGTAGCGGAAAGACAGCTGTTGCAAGGGCCCTTAACAACACTCTAGCGCTTAAGGGCTACACGACGGCCATTGTTAGAGAACCCTATAGCGAGGAGATCAGGAGAATACTAAGTCTCTTTCCAGACCTAGACCCCCTTGTCGAAGCCTACCTCTTTGCAGCCGATAGAATGCTGCTACACTATACAGTCCTGAAGCCCCTGCTCGAAAAGCGCGAGATTGTGATATCCGATAGAAGCTACGTGGCAAGTCTCGTGTACCAAACGGTGAGGGGGGCTCCGAGAGAGGCTGTCGAAGCACTTAACGCTCACTGTATCAAGCCCGACGTCGTCTTTCTTCTAGACCTGCCTGTCGAGGTTGCAGTCGAGAGACTTGAGAAAAAACGGGGGAGGCAGCTAAGACATCTAGAGAGGAGGGAGCTGCTGCCCATGCTTCGAGAGGGCTATCTAAGACTTGCAAGAGAGTGGGCAGACAAGATTAAGATTGTCGATGCAACGAGACCTGTAAGCGAGATCGTCGAAGCGGTGGTCAGCGAGATTGAAGTAATGGTTCGTAGAGCAGAGAGCCCAAGCGTGGAGTGATGCTATAGGTGCACATATCCGTTTTTGATCTTTACCATCTTGAATTCTAGGAGGTCATATAGTATCTTGCGCGCTTCCTCTTTTCTCACGTTGAGGGTTGCCGATAAGATGTTCGTGGCGTCCTTAACGGTTATGGGGCCGTACTCGGCCATAGAATCTAGTAGAATACTTCTTGCCATGGCCAGAAAGTCGAGCTTTTTATCGCTAACAACCTCCCTCACGCCATCTAGCATCACTCTTATGGTTGCTGAGCCTCCAAGCGTCATGCTGGCTCTGTAGAGCTCTCGGGGGAGCTCAACAATTCTAATTACGGGTGCCTTAAGAACCAGTCCAAGTTTTTTGGCAGCATGAGAGAACACCACCCTCACCCTCAGTCTAAGCCTTTGCAGCTCCGAATAGAAGGTGGTGGGATCCATTCCAACGGCATGAACTACAATAGGACCCTCTGGAGAGACCTCGTTGAAGCTTTGGACAATCCTTCCCCTCCACTTCACGCCTCTCAACTCCAAAACCCTTTCGAGAGTATCGTGGTGAATGGGAGAGAGCTCCACGAGGTCTGCATGCTCGCCCTCACTGGAGAGTATGTTTGCAATCGAATGGGCGGCAAGGACTACAGTTATCTGGCTTTTGTGGCACACCACCACTGCGCGAGCGCAGCCAAGCCTCTTCAGCACCTCAACGACCTTCATTAGACCTCGCCTCTCGCTTTCAATACCAATTCCCTAATATATGAGTGTAATAGCATGCACGTAGCCTTAATACTGAAAGTATCACTGGAGTGCCACAAGGACCTAGAAGCCTCGAGGCCGATATTTAAATAGTGCCGCCATTATGGAGCTGTTCCCTATTCACGCTGGAGGCATTAGTATATTGACAGTGTCGACCAGTACTAGAAGCCCTAGAGTCTAGAAGGCATGAAGAGCGCTAGAGCGACAGGAAAGACAAGCCAATCGGTAGGATGCCGTAGCTAGAAGCCAGAATGCCGTAGGGGCTGCGATACCCTGCTTTAGAAGCCGTTCGTGTAGATAGGCGCTGCTAGCAGTACGAGCAGAGGTGCTGGAGCGCCTGTTGGAGGCTCCACAAGAAGGCTGCCTACACCAACACCCACTCTGCTTGTAAACGTGGTGTGGAGCTTGGCGTATTCGCAGGCCTGCTTGTAGTATGCCATGCAATCGCACTTGCAGCTTCGCGGGGAATCTCGCTCAAGCCAGAGTGTAGGATTAGCGACAGGTAAACGAGCACCTCTACAAGCAGGGAAACGTCTAGGAACTGTAAGAGCAGTTCTCGAGGGCTTCTGCCTCTCAACTCGAGTAAGATACGGAGTCCTACTGGCAGGAAGAGTCCGCTAAACTTGACTATTGTGGCTATCGAAGCGAAAACTAGTGCTGGTAGTGTCCCGTTTCTCAGCATGGCCAGCGTTGTTGGTGCGAGAGAACGCAATGTAAATGTCGAGCATTGCAACGGAACTAGGCTTGTCGAGACTTTATCGAGGGACGCAGCATCCGCCTACAAAGCTGCACCGAACACCCCAATGTGAAATCCGACGAGGCCTACAATGAAAAACCATTAGAGAAGCCCGGATTGCACTGGGTAGCCTCTACGCGATAGGCGCGTTCTTGCTTGAGACTACTATTGCTAGCTCGACAATGTATCTGCCAAGCGGGGGATGCTCGAAGTTGCAACACTCTCGAATGTCGCTCCCATCCGGATAGGGATACCTCGAAAGAACTTTACTTACACTCTCAATTCCTGACAAAGCCTAGAGACTAACGGATGGCCACGCCGACAGCGTTCTCTTCCTTGTAGTAGCTCTTTACGATCGTGCCTCCATTTGTGAGAACAAGTTGTCGCACGCGATTAATAGCCTCGCTCGACGATGCAGAAAACAGCATAGACCCTCACGCCGTCACGGTAGAACTTGGGCTCTGCTCCTAGAACTTCCTGCAAGATCGCTCTCGCACTAGTAGCGTACCAGACCCCGTCGCTAGCATAGCCCTTTACCTTAAGCGCTCTCTCGTAACAGAAGTGCACCTTATGGGAAGGTAGGACTGCTGGGATTGGAATTGCCGAGAGAGGAGCTTTCTTGCATCTGCCTTCAAGTAGGGAACTCGAGTAGCCTCTTGCTAGCTGGTAGAACCCGCACCTCACTGTGAGCAGCTTGTTTGCTCTCCATTTAAGAGTACGCTCGACCTCGAGGGGTTTTTGGCTACTCAGCGATTAGCCTCTGGGTTCGATCACCAGCATCTTGTACTCTCGTAGCTCTGAAATGGGGATTTCTGCCCAACCGTTTTTAGCGACAATGATATCTTCACTGCCTTCTATTGCATCGCGTACGAGAACCTTCTCGCTCCCATCCCATCGAATCGAGATGTAAATTCCTCTTAGAGGAATGATGGTGGTTATGGGATGAATGCTGTAGTATGGATCGAATGCTGGAATGGTTTGCCTGCTAGGCCACGATGGAGCATCTAGCATTCTCTGATTGAACGTGTGGTTTACTAGGTGGACGATCATTTCGTCTTTACCCTTGTAGACCTCTACTTGCACTGTGGGAGGTGCATTTGTTTTAAGTGGGGTTGCAACTAGCGCCTCTAAAGGCCTCCTAAAGAGCTCCAAATAGTCTGGATGACCAAGTCTGTCGTAGTGAAGGCCAAGTCTAAACGCGTAGTATAGTGCACGCCCTCTACCATGCTCGTTTAGGACTATAGCTGGCATTCCCAGAGGACGCCCAGGAGCGGGAGTACTTCTTCCAAGCGTGTACTCGTACCCATAGGCGCTTTTAGCAATTCTGAAGAATGCTAGGGGCTTGGCAGATCTTGCTACTAGCCTAACTGACTCTCCCAGCATGGGATCCGCTCTCTCTCTTCTAAAGACGCTGCTGGCATCGCCTAGGGGAATGGCCTCTGGCAAGCCGTTCCACAAGCTGCTTCGAAGCTCGCTGTCTATCTCATGTACCAAATCGAGGTAAATGTAGCCCCACTTCAACGGCCCCTCGTAGCTCACTCCAAAAACCTCGTCTAAAGCAAGCGCCTCTCTATACGTGAGGTCCTCCCTCAGAACTCCAACCTCGTGCGTTCCAATAATGGTGCCCCCACTTTCGACGTACCTCTTGAGGGTCTTTTCGGCCTTCTCGCTTAGAACGCCTGTATTGGCAAGCACTATACATTTAAACTCCGCTAGCTTTGCAAGGTCCTCTAGATAGCTGTCTGGAATGATCTCAAATGGCATGTGAGAGTGCATCATCATGAGCGAGAAGCCTATCGTCTCACCGACATAGTACTCTGGATGCGCGTGCAGGTACCAGTCGTGTGTCACGTTGCTAAACACCAACCCTACGTGACGAAGCGGTCTTTTTCCAACCATGTACTCTCCAATTCTATCTATTGTCTCGTAGACCTCTCCCACAGCCTCTAACGACCTCGGATCGGTAAAGAGCTGGCTTGAAAACACCGTTACCCACGGCTTTCCTCCAGAAGCAAAGATCTCCCACAGGCCCATCTTGACGTGTAGCGGTGGAGGAGACTGGGGAACCCTCAGCATGTAAAATGCGTTTCTGCTAACGAAAACAGGCTTTTCCCCTCCTACAATGCCTCGATTGAGCTTTGTTATGAACGTTAGAAACCCTGGACCCTTAAAGTCCGTCTCGGTAGCCTCGGCAAACACGCCATCAATTATGTCGGCTACCCCCTCTAGAACGCGATTTCCTCTGCCAGCCCAGCCTCCTGGATGGCTGTTGTAGAGCAGGGGCGTCTCAGGCTTTACTCTAGTTACGGCCTCCTTTATCTTGCTAATGGCCTCTCTCGTAATCTTGTACCTCCACTCCCAAGCAAGCCTGTAGGCCTCGTCCTCCTCGTTAAGTCTTCTTGGAAGGTCTAAGCCTGTTTCTCTCTTGAATCTCTCTCTACAAAAGCTGCAGAAACACGCCTTCTTGGAGTCAGGCAGGTATCTAAAGCTGTCGAGCAAGACTCCATCGGCATCAGTAATCCTAATAGCCTCCTCGGCCTCGGGCACGAAGAACTTTTCTAGAGCCGGACTATTAGGGCATATTTGAGGCCAGTGGGGATCTCGAACCCTCTCTTCAGCTGGATAGTGTTCTAGAACAACGACCTCGCCGTCTATATTGACCTGGGCCCAGCTTGGATGCTTTCTGTAAATGAACCTGTTTGCCGTATGGTCTACCATTATCACTACTTGTATGCCCTTTCTCCTAGCGTGACTAACCAAGTCCTCCACGTAAAGCGACGTCCTCCTGTGGAGAGGGTATATAGCGCTTCCCCGGTAGAACACCCTCCCCCAGCTGTCTCTAGCGAAGACCACAAGCACGTTTGCCTTCAGACTCTCTGCAAGGCTCACTAGGCTCTCTGAGGTAATTCTATCGGCAAAGTATCCGTAGGGATCCTCTATGTTGACTTGAAGAGCCCTAAGATTCTGGTTTAACCACTCCAATCCGGTTTTACACCTCCGACTCAAGCTTACGCCAATCTGCAAGAGTGCACTCTGTTCTGTAGTAGATTGTTCTGTAATAAATCTAAATAAAATCTAAGTAAAAGTAAAAAGTAGCCGACAACAGAAATCAGTAGCGAGAAGGCAGTCTTCCTAGCAAACTCGGTGGTAGAGTGAGTGGTAACACGTTCCGTATGACCTATTCTGGACTGGGGGTTCCCACACGGTCTAGGTGAGACTTAAGTTGCTAATCGAGAAGCTTGGAGACTTTGAAGACTTTGGGTCGCTTAGGGTCTACAAGCCCATTAGGATTATAATGCTCGATGCAATGGGATATGAAGACCTAAGTGGGAGTACTACAGGGGCAAATGCCATAGGCTATAGTAGCATGTTAGAGGTTGCCCGTAGAACGGCTATAGCGGTTCCAGTTAAGGACGAGCCACTTTTCAAGTTCAAGGGGGTTATTGCAGGGGTTCCACGTGCATCGCCACTAATCGTCATTTCAGCATCAGCACGAGAACGCGGAGACAACTACGAAAACGAGGTCGAGGCTGCTCGAGACCTTTACGAGAGAAGCGGTAGGAAGATAATACTCACCTGGCAGAGAGATCCGGCATGGGGGGAGGCGATCAAGGGCACGAGGCTGGATGGACTTCTTGAAGAGGACACGGGGCTTGTAAGGTACGGAAAGGGGGAAGGAATGTTGCTGGGCGTTCTCCTGGCAGCATACTACGGACTAGACTATATTGGCTTTGTTGACAGCGACAACTACACGCCAGCTACCGTACACGAGTACGTGTGGGCGTACTATGCCGGTTTCGTGCTATCGAGGTCGAGCAATTGTATTGTGAGGTTGAAGTGGTCTTACAAAGGCAAGCTAGAATCTAGCGAGCTTCCCTACCTAAGAAGGCGGGGTAGAGTGTCAAAGTACACGAACGAGGCTTTGAACTACGCCATCAGCCTGGCTAGGAAGGTTGAAACAGACATCATCAATACAGCAAATAGCGGAGAGCACGCAATTACACTGAACCTGGCTCTCAACATGGAGTGGGCAGGTGGCTACTCGGTTGAGCCCTACCAGCTGGTCTATCTGCTAGAGAAGTGCTGGATGCAGCGAGAGTTCCCAAGCTGTGTGGGAGAGGGCAGGAACGTGGACGTTATCCAGGTAGAAACTCTCAGTCCTCACATTCACGAGGAGAGGGAGGAAGAACACCTGCTCGACATGCTCAAGCAAAGCTTGGCAACAATAATGTACTCAGCGCTTTGCAATGACATGGTCAGGGAGAGAATTAAGAGCATACTCCGCGAGTACCTTGGTGACAAAACTCTAGACCTTGAAAAGCCCAGGGTGTACCCGCCTCCAGGAAGGGAGCTGGCTATTGAAATAGTCGAGCGGTACATTTCGAAGAGCAGGGACTTCGTGATATTTGGATAGGAGCTAAAGCTAAAACAATAAAGGTCACGAAGACACACCATAAGAGGTTGGTGTCCAAGTCGAGGCGATTGCTAGTAGCAACAGACCTGGATAGAACGCTGCTTTCATCGAACTTCGGGTACCACGGGGTAGTCGACACCCTAGAGAAGCTCAGGTTGCTTAAGGTGCCGGTCATTCCAATAACGAGCAGGACGTTTAAGGAGCTAGAGCTTTACATGAGAGACATTCCTATAGGAAAGCTTGATGGCGGCATTGCAGCTGTAGTTGAAGTTGGAGGAGCCATACACTTATCTGAGCGCTTGGTAAGAGGTCCTATACGTGTAAGCAGCAAAACGCTAGAGATCCCACTAGCACAGAGACTTGAGAATGTAAGCGGGCTCATAGACGAGAGCGTCAAGGAAGCGGAATGTTCAAGCGAGCCTCTGGCGTTTACCAAGGCGACAGTAGAGGAGATCGTGAGGGAAGCAGGGCTTGCTCCAAAAGAGGCTTTGTTTGCCAAGATGAGAAAGTACAGTGAAACTCTAGTTTTCAACGACGCAGAATGTAGGAAGAGGTTTATCAGGGCTGCACTAAAACGTGGATTGGACGTAGTCGAGAGCGTCAGACAGGTTCACGTAGGACTTGGAATTGGAAAGGAGAGAGGGTTACTCAAGCTAGTAAACGTTTTACCCCACTTTAGAACAGGCAGGATAGTAACAGCGTGTCTCGGAGATGCACCCATGGACAAAAAAATGCTAGAAAGCTGTGACGTTGCAGTGGTGATACCTTGGAATGATGGAAGGTGTAGAGTGATGCCCCGCAATAAACGCGTCTTGGTAAGCCCCTACCCAGCTCCTAGGGGCTGGTCCTGGGCCATTGAGAGGGTGCTAGCATTACAAGGCATACTTTGAGGATGCCAGAGATGCCTAGGAAAGCGAGCGAGAAAAAGTGCATTGACGATACTGATTTGAAGATACTTTCCCTCTTGGTAGAAAACGCAAACGAGAGTGTAAAGGGAATTGCTAGAAAGCTGGGCATGCCCGTCTCCACGGTCTTCACTAGAATTAAAAGGATGAAGGAGCGAGGTGTAATAAAGGGGTACACTATCAAGGTAGACCCGCAGGCTCTAGGATTCATGGTTACGGCCGTAATTCACTTTTCCGTAGAGGGTCCTTACCTCGAGGAAATCGAAGAAACGCTCAAAGGACACCCCAGTATTGTAGCCCTGTACGATACTACAGGCGAATTTGATATAATAGCAGTTGCTCGCTTCAGGTCGATCTCAGAGCTGGACAGCTTCATCAAAAGCCTCCTTAAGAATCCTAAGATTAGAAAGACCACAACAAACGTGGTGTTGAGAGTGGTCAAAGAAGAATACCCAGGAAGACTGGTATGAGTGGTGCCGAAAAAAGCTTGAAGCACGGTGCAAGGCTTCTGCGACTCGTGGCTTTGGTGCTGCTAGGTTCAGCAGTGCTACTAGGGCTGCTGGCATTTGCAAAAACTCACAAAACCTATCACATCGCGACCATGGTCTTGTGGGCTACCCTCTTCCTGGTTGCATATAAGATGAGAGTGTAATGAGAATTTAAAGCGTGGGAAGGAGCTTAGAGCCGGTCCCGGCTTGGGGTCCCTGCGAGCCCTCTCGGAGCTCACGGGGAACCCCAACACGGCTGGCTTAACTTCTGGGATCTGACGAGTCCAGGTGTTGCCCAGCCGCTATGGCCGGGCCGGCATAGAGAATCTTCCTCAAGCAAGCTATTAAAGCTTTCCTCAAACCCTTTGGTGAGGTTAGAAATAGAACGAAAAGCGGGTGGGATCGTTTACCTAATTCGAGTACCCAAAGCTATCTTGGAAACTGTGGTAACCCCACCTTTGCTATGACTTTTAATAGCTAGTTGGCGTTTTCGAGCGCAGTAGCAGGGTTGCTTGACGACGTAAGTGTATACGTGCGGCTAGATACCAGCATCACTAACACTCTTCGGTCCGTCACTGCGGTTAATATTAACTTAATAGATCACTTCTAGAGGCAACTTCTAAGGAAGCCTCGAGAAGGATGTAGCCTCTTGACATCAGAACGCCATTGCCAATAGATTAGGGCTCCGACGATTCTAAGAGCGCTGAGGACGAATCTCTTCTAAGCACAGATATGGTCACAGACACGATTGATAACGTTCACAGGCATCCAGTAGATCGACATTGCTGGAGAAGGTTTCGGAATTGCTAAAACTGCTAAAGGGAGGTGTAAGGTTTTGGGATTCGAACTTTGTACACTCCGTGAAATCTTCTTGAGAAACGCGAAGAGAACGTAATTGTGCCGATGCTTCAGGAGGTTAGGGTTGGTGCTGAGGGAAGGTAGAGCGATATGGCTCTAGGTTCTAGCATGGTTTTTGAGCTCAAGGCTCACGAACACGGGTTTGCTAAGGCAGAAAGCTACCAGTAGAAGTGCAGGTCTGCAGTTTCGAAAGCCGGGTTATCTATAGTGACGGGTTGGCACAGATGGAAGATATGCGTACACAGAGTCTCTGGATGGGATCGGAGCTTGTCGAGGAGTGCGATGTGAGGGGAGCTGAAAACTATCGGAAGTACTGACCATCCTGCAGCTAAAGGAGATATCGAAATCCCGCCGATACCGCAGAACGTTGAGAAGCTGTACAAGCTTAGCCGTGAGCAGATTCAACGAGAAGCGGTCGAGGCTTTTTCGATGCTCCGAAGGATAGCCCTAAGGTTAAATCTCTGTGTGAAGCATGCGAGAGCATTGTGGGCACGCTCTATGGCGAAAGCTCTAGGGGTACTGAAACTTCGTTTGAGGGCTAGGGAGATTCTTCTAGAGACAACACCGTCTCTATCCCTAAAACTTGTACCTCTTGCTAAACATAACTGAAGGGCTCATTACCGAACCGAAGTCTTCCGACAACCTCCGAGAGGTCTACTCCTCTCTGTTCGAGACGTGGAGCTCTACGACCTCGTAGGCTCTGAAAGCACGTGCTGAAGATGAAACCCCAAACCCGACAAAGGGGAAGCCAAGCAGGTATCTAAATTTGGGGCAACAAAGAGAGAAAATAATGCACGAACAAACAATCACTATCAAGCGAGTGTGTAGCGATCTTGCACGAGGCTATTAGGAGCAGGCTCAAGAGCATTAGGTTCGTGGCAACAGATCTCGATGGAACGCTAACGGTAGATAGACAATCCCACCTGATACCACCAGAAACCATTGCGGCTTTGAGCCTCCTACGCGAGCACGACGTAAAGGTCGTAGTCGTAACTGCCAGCGGCTTTCCAATAGCGCTCGGAGTATCAAGGTATTTGGGGGTCTATGCCGTCATTGCAGAAAACGGGTGCGTACGAGCTCGAGTGGAGCCTCAAGCAAGTAGCGATATCCTCGTAGAGTGTAGAGAGAGCTTTCGGTGGCTCGCAAGGGAAGTTGCTAGGGCCTGTAGTGAGTACCTGAGGGAGTCGTGGCAGAACGAATACAGGAGGTGTGACTTTGCACTTGTGCCTAAAGGTCCTGTTGACCAGAGAAGCCTCGTCGAGAAGGTTAAGGAGATAGTAAGCTCCCTAGGACTAGAAGACAGAGTGAAAGTCTCCACAAGCGGCTATGCACTACACCTAACACCGGTAGAGTGCTCGAAGAGAGGTTCGCTACTGAAGTTGCTCGAAGAGGAAGGAGCGAGCCCCAGAGAGGTTCTAGGAATCGGGGACAGCTTGTTGGACGTCGAGTTTGTAAGCTCCTGTGGGGTTTCAGTTGCAGTAGCCAACGCTGACGAAGAGCTCAGAAAAGCTGTTCACATTGTCACAAAAGCTCCCAGCGGATACGGCTTCCTTGAAATAGCTAAGGCGATAGTTGAGGCTAGGAGAGCACGCTGACAAGGCTCGTAGCACCTTTTCTAGTAACTCGTGATACCTTAACTAGAACTCTCGGATAGTACTTCAGCCACAACGACTCTACTACATCTGCAACTTCCCAGCACTTCTCGCTATCCGAGATGGCAAAAACTGAGGGTCCGGCACCACTTATGTTAAACCCGTACGCGCCTCGAGATAGAACGCGATCTTTCAGCTCCCAATATCCCCTTATGAACTTCGAGCGCACCTTTTCAACCATCCCTCCATAGCTTATAGCTTTGCCTATTAGCTTCAAATCACGCTTTAGAAGACCATAAAGAAGTAGAATGGCATAGCTATTGTAGACTGCATTCTCGCAAAGCCCCACGGCTTCTGGCAGAACCTCTCTCATCCTCCTAGTCTTGCTCTCATGAGGCCTCTCGACCTCCTCCTCAAAGGGAATGGCCAAGACGATGAGAAGATCCTCGGGCCACTCGAGCGAGATTGCAACGGGCGTGTCCAGGTCCAGCCCTCCAAGCAGAACGAGGCCTCCAAGTAGAGCAGCAGAAACATTATCGTAATGCGGAGACTTGGCGAGCAGTCCTTCAAGCATTCCAGCAGGCTTTAGAAGCTCGGTTTCCGAGATAGATCTTTTGGAGAGAGCAATAGCTAGTGATATTGTAGACGCTATCGTCGCGGCAGAGGAGCCTAGACCCTTTCCTACTGGAACGTTCTTCTCGAGAATGAGCCTTGCTCTAATCCCCCTAAAGCTCAAGTCACTTAGCTTGAAAGCCTCCTTTAGAGCATGGAAGGCAATATTGCCCTCTCCCTCGGGAACAAGCTCCTTCCACGTGCCTCGAACCTCTACTTGGATGCTCTCGTTGTTGGATTCCTCGATTTTAACGATCACCCTATCCCAAAAGGCGTCGACAGCAACCCCTCCAAGATCAAAAAGACATCCCAGGTTAGCTATTGTTGAGGGGGCTTGTGACGAGACTAAAATGCTCATTGCGAATCACCACTTATAGTGCTGGCTACACTCTCTCTTGCTAGAAGCAAGTTTAACCTTTTGCTTCAAAGCGTGGGATGGTGTGAGTAAAGGTCTAGGCTTTTTCTCCTCGTTTGGAAAACGCCCTTGAGAACAGAGAAATTATCGTGTTCTTAATGCTGGACTTATCGCTAACGTTCAGGCTTGCTCCTGCAGCTTTTTTGTGTCCTCCCCCACCAAGAATGCGTGCTATTTCAGCTACATTAAGCTTAGCGCTCCTCAAGCTGACGCTCTTTCCATAAACGAAAACGTACACATCGGCTTTCTTTTCAACAATGTTTTCCAGGTAGTGTTGAAGGTCACCTGGGTGAACCTTCTGGTCTGGGTAGACAAACAGTATGCGCGTACCCTCAACACTCGCATCCTCGACGCTTTCAACTGCCGCGTATATAAGTCGCTCATACTCCTTCCAGATCTTCTGAAACTCTATCTCGGCCCACTCGGGCCACACCAGCCCATCAAGCCAATACTCAAGAGTTCTGTACCTGAGGCCCCAGTCGCCCCACCTTAAGAGAACTCTCCACTTGGATGTAAGCGGAATTTTGTTCGAGTACGTGTCGTCGTCTATCGCCATGTCTAGAAGAAGTTTGTACTCTTCCCTTAAGGGTGCGCTACTCAATATCGAGTCGTGCACGAGTTTTGCAGTGCAGGGATAGGATGAGCCGAGTATTAGCCTTAAGTTGTGCAGGCTTTCAACAAACTCTAGCGTACTCTGGCTCCACTCATGATGGTCAACAATGGTTATGCCTATACCTCGCTTTCTGGTCAGCCTTGCAATATCTCTAGTGACCTTCTCGTTTAGATTCAAGTCTAAAACGAAAATGTGGTTCAATCCTATTGAGACCAGCTCTTTTACAAACTTGTAAACCCTGCTCGTGCTTGAAAGCCTAATGTTGTCTATGGGAATGTTATAATGCCGGGCAATAAGTACGGCAGAAGCTATTCCATCGATGTCCCAGTGTGCAACAATTCCATCGCTTCTAACAAACGTCAACTCTCGTGCCCCATAAGGCAGTAGAGGAGTATATAGTGCTACAGTAAGTTATTGTGAAGCGCGGTTTATCAGTTTTTCAGTTTGGAACGGGTAGGCGTTGCAGTCACTCAAAATCTGTTTTCCTTGACATTTGGAGTGTAGAGCAGTTGCACCACATACTGTAGCATAGCAAACGGTAATAAGTCCTCAAAAACAAAACATAATGTACAAGCTACACACGAGCGGTGCTAGGCTTTGGATGCTATAAGGTACTGTGATGAGCACGGGGGATGAAGCGAAGCCTGCGGGCAATGAGCTTAATGGTAGCCGCTGAGTGAACCCGTTGTCGGCACAGCTACAAAGCACTGTGCTGGAACATGCCAGTCCTGCGTGTCGACCTCTCCTAACAGCCTAGCAGCTCTACTAGATTAGCACTCTCGTACATGGGCCGTTTCGGCTTTCACAATCGCCTGCCTCGCCTGCTTGATTGGGTTCTGTGACGTGCTCGTACTTTCTGGTAGGTGGGGACGAGCTCCGTGAGCCAGGCGGGGGGTACTATGAAGCCCTG
>Ga0105154_1000122_pt1 | contig 33280 bp, 33 predicted proteins | sample SSWtaG_FD_89672 | JGI IMG/M metagenome (GOLD analysis project Ga0105154, IMG submission 89672) | Hot spring microbial communities from Sandy's Spring West, USA to study Microbial Dark Matter (Phase II) - SSWsed_matched | ecosystem: Environmental > Aquatic > Thermal springs > Hot (42-90C) >... | reverse complement strand
CGCTGAGAACAACCGCCTCCACAGGAGAATCGAGGATGGCGCTTCCCGGCTTCACGACCTGCTGGAGCGCATCCAGGTGGATCTGCTCAAGCCAGTGGGACGTAGAGAGCTGAGAAAGCTTCTGAGGGAGCAACCAGTAGCTAAGGATGCCCGGAGAGCCATCATTTGCGATGCCCTCTACACCTACGCCGTGCTTTACGCAGTCCTCGCGAACCCCTTGAAAGCTCCGGAACACTTGCTCGAGAAAGCTGCGAAGGTGAGGAGGACGTTCACCGGCTGGCGGCTTGTAGTGTGCGTGGTGCTAGCCTTAGCGTCCGTAATCGCGTACACGCTGCTGGCACTCGCCCTGCTGAGCGCGAACGTCTACCTTCTAGGCGTAGTGGGGTGTCCCTGCCAGCTCTCTACCCCGCGCTGAACGCTTTCAGAGCGCTCGCGCAGCCTCGACACTTTTCTCCGCAGGCTGTGGGCAGCTACGGAGCACAGCCTTCTAGTGTTTCTGCTCCCGGCTTTCTCCGTCGGCTTGGCGTACGCATCGTTCCTGCTCCCAGCCTGCGCATTCACCTTGCTCACCACAGTACTGGTGCTGGCCCCCCACCTTTCGAGCGCACGTATGCGATGAGGTAACTTTCGCCGATGGGTGTTGCGCATATAATCCTGGTATTACGGCTGGAGTACCATGCAACTCCTTGCAGTCGATGAGGAGCTTTTGAGCGATCTCACAGACACTGAGAGGCGGATCGTGGAGGCGTACCTCAGGTACGGGGGTAGGGCTAAGGACATCGCGAGCCTGCTAGGGGTCTCGGAGCGCACTGTCTACAAGGCTCTCTACAAGTACAGGAAGCTGGCGCGCGAGAAGGGGTTAGATGCCTCAGCCTTCTACCTGAGGGGTGGGTCTCTGGGAGCGCTGCCTAGGTTTGAATCCCAGCAGCCTCGCCTGCGGCAGGCGAGGAGCCAGGGCGTCGACGTGGAGGAGTTGAAGCGCGAGATTCTAGAGGCGCTGATCCCAGTAGTGGAGGAGGCTGTGCGGCGGGGCTTAGAGAGAGCGCTTGTGCTCGGGGGCTGGGGGCGAGGAGTGGCCTCTCGCTCGGAGCTGGACAGTAGCACGGCTTTGCTGGCGCGGCTTGCCGAAGGTATAGAGCGGCTCAACGAGAACATCGTGAAGCTGAATCACGCTCTTATGAGCTCGGGGCAGGCTAGGGCTTACGGGGTGCCAGCACCCGCGCCACCGCAGCCAGCCCGGGAAGCCGGGGGCGACAGAGAAAACGGCCTGCCGAGCTTCGTCGTGGGCAACCCCTGGGTGGAGCTGCTCTCCAAACGCGCTTTCTCCTAAGCGCGCCGCGCGGCGGAGTCGTAAAGAGCGACTAATAGCCCCACAACAGCAAGCGCGATACGCGCAACAGATATAGTCATCCCTGCCAGCGCCTGTACTCGTGCCCGCGCAGGCTGTGCTCGAGGTTCTAGCTGAGTACGGCAGCAGGATAGACAGCTTGATGGAGCAGTACTTGCTGAGGCACGCAGACCCTGAGTTCGCGGAGGCTGTGCTCTACCCTGTGAGGGCTGGGGGGAAGAGGGTCCGCCCCGCCCTGGCCATTCTCTCGTGCATGGCGAGCGGGGGGAGGGAGGAGCAGGCCTACCCAGCCGCCATCGCTGTGGAGCTCGTGCACAACTACTCGCTGATACTGGACGACATAATTGACCACAGCGAGCTGCGCCGGGGTAAGCCTACGCTCTGGAAGAAGTACGGCTTGAGCACGGCGATCCTGGTCGCGGTGCACTACCGGGAGACGATCTCCGAGGTTCTCAACGACTCGCCAGACCCCAAGCTCTTCCACGAGGTCGTAGCCAGGGCTGTGAAGCTGCTGGTGGACGGCGAGCGGCTGGACATCCTCTTCGAGCAGGCGGGTCGCGAGGACGAGCCCTACGTCGTGCAGCACAGGCGCAGGGTGGTGAGCCTGGACGACTACATCAGGATGATCGAGCGGAAGACCGCCGCTCTCATCCAGGCGGCCTGCGAGCTCGGAGCCCTCTCCGCGGGCGCCCCGCAGGCGCACGTGCAGGCCCTGAGCGAGTACGGCTACAACCTGGGGATAGCCTTCCAGGTGGGCGACGACATCATCGACATCTTCGGCGAGGAGGAGAAGACTGGGAAGAAGGTCGGCGGGGACATCTACGAGCACAAGCTCGGCAACGTGGTGCTGCTCCTGGCAATGGAGGAGCTCGGCGTCGCGCTCGCCGAGGTGCTCGCCAAGAGCGAGGTGACACCTGAGGACGCCGCCCGCGTCATAGATCTCGTCAAGCGCACATCCGCTAGGCAGAGGGCGGAGGAGCTGAGGAACAGGTACGTTGAGAGGGCCCTGACCGCCTTGGACAGGCTCCCTGAAAGCCGGTACAAGGACCTCCTCAGGAAGCTCGCAATATTCATCAAGGAGCGCGAGTTCTAGCGCCCCGTGCTCCTGGTAGTCAAACTGGGTGGGTCGGCGGTCACGGACAAGGCCAAGCCGTTCCTCTTCAAGGAGCAGAAGGCGGAGCTTTTCGCGCGAGAGCTGGCCCGGGTGCTGGACTCCGGCGGCAGGGTCGTAGTGGTGCACGGGGGAGGCTCCTTCGGCCACCCCGTGGCGTCGAAGTACAGGCTGCAGGAGGGGGGGCTCGCGCAGGAGAAGCTGCTGGGGTTCGCCGAGACCAGGTACTGGATGAACGAGCTCAACCAGAGAATAGTCGGCGTCCTGCTCGGGCACAGAGTCCCCGCCGTTGCTGTGCAGACATCAGCCATAGCCCTGACGGAGAACGGCTCCCTCCGCGAGATTAGCACAGCCCCCGTCGAGAGGTTCCTCGAGATGGGGTTGGTCCCAGTCCTCTACGGCGACGTCGTGCCTGACCTCAGCCGCGGGATGGCTATACTCTCCGGGGATGTGATCGCCGCGCACCTTGCCTGCGCTCTGAGGGCTTCCGCGCTGATATTCCTCGTGGGCTCAGGCGGTGTTTACAGCAAGCCGCCTGGCATGCCTGGGGCCCAGCTAGTGAGGGAACTAAGAGAGGAGGAGGTCGTCGACGTGGGCGACTCAAAGGGGGTTGATGTCACTGGTGGTCTGCGGCAGAAGCTCGAGTGCGCGTTCAAGGCGGCGAGGTGCGGCGCCAGGGTCGCCATCGGGGGTGTGGATTACCTCTGGGAGATGGCCCTAGGTGTTGACGCGCCGTACACGAGGATACGCGTGGGAAGCGTGCGCGACACCCCGTAAAGCATTCATGCCCGCCCTGCCTCGTCTAGCTGTGCGCGTTCACGTCAAAGTGCTAGAGCTGAGGACGAGCGAGAGGTTCCAGATAGTGGACATCACGAGGGAAGTGGAGCGAGTCGTGGCGGAGAGCGGTGTGAAGAACGGCATCTGCGTCATCCACGCTCCTCACGCCACAGCGGCAATCGTTCTCAACGAGCACGAGTCGGGCCTCATAAGGGATATACTGGGCAAGCTCCGCGAGCTCTTCCCGCCGGATGCAGAGTGGCTCCACAACAGGATTGACGACAACGCCCACGCGCACGTAGCGTCCGCGTTCATAGGCTCCACTAGGGTTCTCCCCGTGCTGAACTCCAGGCTTGTCAGGGGGACCTGGCAGAACGTGTTCTTCGTTGAGATGGACGGCCCCAGGTCTAGGAGAGAGGTCGTCGTGGAGGTGCTAGGGGAGTAGCGCGCTAGCGCTGCAGCAGCGTCACTTTCACGTCTACGGCGAGGCCTCCCTTCCCCGCGTCGTAGACGAAGAAGGGGTTGATGTCGATGTCCTCGACCTCGGGTATGTCCAGCGCCAGCTTGGAGAGCCTCAGCAGCGTCTGCACAACGGCGTCGATGTCCGCCGGCGAATCCCCTCTGTAGCCTCTGAGCACCCTGTACACCTTGGTCTCCTCGAGCATCTCGTAGGCGTCCTCGAGGCTCAGCGGCGCCACCCGGAAGCTGACGTCCTTCATCAGCTCGACGAGAATTCCTCCGGAGCCCACCATGACGAGGGGGCCGAAAGTGGGGTCTCTGTGCACTCCCAGGGCTACCTCCCTGCCCTTCTCCGCCATCTTCCTGACGATCACCCCGTCCACCCTGGCGCTGGGCATCTTCGCGGCGACGTTCGAGAGCACCTTGTGGTACGCCTCCACGAGCGCGCTGTCGCTGTCCACGTTCACCACTATCGCCCCTACGTCACTCTTGTGCAGGACGTCCGGGGACTCTACCTCGACGACGACCGGGTAGCCTATCTCCCTCGCCACGCGGAGCGCTTCCTCAGCGCTCTTGACCAGCACCTTCTGGAGCGTGGGTATGCCGTAGAGCGACACGAGGCGGGCTGCCTCGGAGGCTGTCAAGGCGCTCCTACCCTCCGAAAGAGCGCTGAGCACGATTTCCCGGGCTTTCTCCCTGTCGCCGCTCACCTCGACGAGCGTTCTGTGCTCAAGCTTGCGCCTGGCCTCTGCGTACCTGTAGAGAGCCTTCAGCGCGGAGACAGCTTTCTCAGGGCTCTCGTAGCACGGCACACCCCCCTCGGTCAGCTTGCTGCAAGCCTCCTGTACCTCCTCACCGCCTATGAACGATGCTACCACCGGCTTCCTCACCCCGGAGGCCTTTATCGCCCTGAGGAGCGACTCGGCTATCTCCAGGGGGTTTGTGATGGCTGTGTGGCAGTACAGCACGACGACCGCGTGCACCCTCTTGTCGAGGAGCAGGTCCTTCAACGCGCCGTAGTAGCTCTCGGCGGAGGCCATGCCCGTGAGGTCGATGGGGTTGAAGACGCTGCCGAAGGGGGGCATGTGGTTCCTCAGCTTCTGCGCGAGGTCCGGCGGGATATCCATCAGCTTGAGCCCAAGCTCCTCCGCAGCGTCCGTAGCCATTATCCCCGCGCCGCCCCCGTTGGTCAGTATCACCACCCCCTCGCCCTCGGGGAGCGGCTGGGCGCTCAGAGCTAGAGCCCAGTCGAAGAGCTCGATGAAGTTGCTGGCCGCTAGAACCCCGCACTGCTTGAAAGCCGCCTCATACGCAGCGTAGCTACCCGCGAGAGATCCTGTGTGGGACTTTATCGCGCCCACCGTCCTTGCACCCCTACCCGCCTTCAGGATCACTACCGGCTTGGCGCGGGCGGCGCGGCGCGCCACTTCCATGAACCTCCTGCCGTCGTTGATCCCCTCCAGGTAGGCTGTGATGACCTTCGTGGAGCTGTCCTCTGCGAAGAACTCGAGGAGGTCTACCTCGTCCACGTCGGCCTTGTTGCCTAGGCTCACCACATCGGAGAGCCCGATGCCCTTCAGCCTGGTCCAGCCGATGAGAGCAATGCCCAGCGCACCGCTCTGGGTTATGAAGGCAATACTCCCGGGCTTCGGGGAGCCCTGGCAGAAGCTCGCGTTCACACCCTTCACGGTGTCGCAGACCCCCACGATGTTCGGGCCTAGAAGCCTCATGCCGTACTTCCTAGCTATCTCGACGACCTGCCGCTCTAGCTCCACGTTGCCTACCTCCTTGAAGCCGCTGGTGATCACAGCGACGGCCTTGGCGCCCACCTGCCCCGCCTCTTCGACGACTGCGGGCACGGCGGGCGCAGGCACCGCGACGACCACTAGGTCCACACTCTCCGGGATCTCCTTCAGCGACCTGTAGCACCTCAGCCCGAGTATCTCTGTCGCGTGGATGTTAATCGGGTAGATTCTCTCGCGGGGGAATCCGCTGTCCAGGAGGTTTTTCACGATCTGGTAGCCTATCTTCCCAGGGTTCCTGGAAGCCCCCACGACTGCAACACTCTCGGGTCGTAACAGCCTGACCAGCCGCTCGTCCATGAGTCCCCGTGAGTAAATAGCGTATCATCTTATGAACGTCGGTTATCAAAGCCGCTGTATAAAAAGTTTTTAAGTTACTCGCGTGCGTGCTCTTTCCTTAAATAGCTTAGAAGCACCTCCTTCCTCAGGGTCAGCGGGGGCTTCTCGGGCATCAACCCTTGAGGTCTCCACCTGAGCACGGCCAGCAGGGAGACGCCGAAGATTATGTAAGATAGGTAGTTGACGTCCACGGGTATCGCCACCAGGTGCTTGGCAAACGAGAGAGCTTTATCGAGGAGAATGTAGAGCGCCGCTCCCGCCAGCGGTCCCAAGGGATTCCCTCGGCCGCCGAGCACAACCATCATGACTACAACGAATGTCTTGCCCACGGTGAAATCGTCGGGATTCACAGCACCTGTGTACAGGGCGTAGACCACACCGGCTATAGCTGCCAGGGTCGACCCCAGCGCCAGGGTCTTCATTCTCAGCTTCCAAACGTCCCTCCCCAGGGTGAGCGCAGCCAGCTCGTCGTCCCTGATGGACCTGAGAACCCTCCCGTACCTCGAGGTGGACAGCCGAAGGTACACGGTGTACGACAGGGCTAGCGAGCCCAGCGCGAAGAGCAAGAGGACCAAGTACCTGGCGCTCCCAGCCCAGGCGAACACGTCGACAACGCCCGCCCCGAAGGTCCCTCCCACTATTGCGTCGAAGTTCCTGGCTGCGACCCGGACGATCTCGCTGAAGGCAATCAAGGATATCGCCAGGTAGTCCTCTCTCAGCCTCAACGTGGGGTACGACGCGAGGACTCCGAGGAGAGCGGCCGCCACCACGGCCACGGCGATCACCACTGCGAGTATCACCGCCCCGAGGAGGGGGGTGCGCGCAACCTCTCTGGTTACGACCGTCGCGTAGAACCAAGATCTCTCCCTGAAGGCCCCCTCCCAGTCCATCCCGAGCAGTATTACCCCCAGCCTCGCCGAGAGCGCCCCTGCGCTGAAAGCGCCTAACGCGAAGAAAGCTGCTTTAGCGAAGTTGGGCAGGCCTAGCTCCCCGTACTCCAGCTCCATGGAGAGCGCGAGGATCGCGTACACCGCGTACAGTACGCAGACGTCTACTACCGCCGCCTCCACACCCACGGGAGTACACCTCTCCGCTCAGCCGCCCAAAGCCCGGCTAGACCTCTAGGCTGCAGTAGGAGTGTGAGGATGATCACCGAGAAAGCGAAGAGCGGGCGTAGAGCGGTGCTTACACCAAGCCCGGAAAGCCCGTAGACGAGCAGGGTCTCTGTGAAACCGACGAGGCACGAGGCTACTAGCGTCCCCGTCAGGCTGCCCAGGCCTCCCAGGATGACTGCTGCGAAGAGCGTCAGGAGGATGAAGCTCCCGGAGTCAGGGCTTACAGAGAACCTTAAGGGGAGGAAAACTCCAGCTGCACCGGCGAGAGCGCCTGAGACGAACCAGCTGAAGGAAAGCGTGCGCTCCACGTTGACACCTAGGACTTCTGCGAGCTCAGCGTTCTCAGCTACTGCTCGCATGCGGATGCCTATCCTCGTTTTGAAGAGCAGGAAGTAGAGCAGCGCTAGAAGGAATAGCGAGGTGAGCGGGGCTGCTACAGCGAGCAGCTCGAGCTTGAGCCCTCCGAGCTGGACGGTGATATCCCGGAATACGAAACCTCTGGCGAAGATTCCCAGGAAGCTCTGGACGTGATCCGCGAAGAGCTGGAGCGCAGATCTGATGATCAGATCCAGGGCCATCGAAGCTATCATCAAAGTGACAATGCTGCGCCCTCTCAGCGGCTCGAAGACCAAGAGGTACGAGAGCAGGGCCGCCACCCCTCCGGCGAGCGCTGCGAGTGGGAGCGAGAGGTACGGGTGGAGCCCGCTGAGAGCTTTGAAGAGCAGGGCGGCGTACGCACCTACCACTACGTAGTCGGCGTGTGCGAAGTTACTCACCCTGGTTGTGATGATGCACAGCGACAGCCCGACGCTGGCAAGAGCTAGGACGCTTGAGTACGATATTGCCTCTAGGAGGAGGTTCATGCGCTTTCACCGGGTGCGGCTGAGCCCGAGGTAGAGCTCTGCCAAGTGAGGGTTGCTCAGGAGCTCCCCGGAGCTGCCCAGGTACTTAGCCTCTCCCGAAACCATGAGCAGAGCCTCGTCGCTCACTTCGAGAGCTAGCTTCGCGTTCTGCTCCACGAGCACCACAGCTAGGTCGTACGAGCTTCTCAGCTCCAGGATCTTCCTCACGAGCGCGCTCGCGGCCTTGGGGGCTAGCGTTGCTGTGGGCTCATCGAGCATTAGCAGTCTGGGTCTTCTCACCATGCTCATGGCTATTGCCAGCATCTGCCGCTCCCCTCCGCTCAGAGTTCGGGCACGCCTGCCCATCAGCCCCTTCAGCTCCGGGAAGAGCTCCAGCACTTCCTCAACACGCTCCCAGCCCTGATCCCTGGGTAAAGACATCAACGCCAGTTCGAGGTTCTCTCTGACTGTCAACTCCTCGAAAACCCCGCGCACTTGAGGCAGGTAAGCCATCCCCATCGAGACCTTAACGTGCGGCGGAACTCTGGTCACGTCCCTGCCGTCGTACATCACCCTACCTCCGAGGACGCTGGCCGTCCCGAAGATCCCCCTGAGAAGAGTGCTCTTGCCACTTCCGTTGGGACCGACTACTGCCAGCACCTTCCCCCTGGTAAGGGAGAAGCTCACCCCGTGGACAACCTCCATCTTGCCGTAGCCTACCGAGAGGTTCTCTACGAGTAGCACCCAGCACCACCCAGGTAAGCCTCAAGCACGCGTGGGTCGTTTACGACCTCGTGAGGAGACCCCTCGGAGATCACTCTCCCCTGGTGGAGCACGTAGACGTGGTCAGCGTACTCCATCGCTAAGTCCAGCCTGTGCTCCACCACGAGCAGCCCCACGCCGGCTTCCTTCAGTTCTACGAGCCTCTTCATGATCTCCCGCGCCACCGCGTAGTTCACGCTAGCTAGTGGTTCGTCCAGCAGCAACAGCTCGGGATCACTCATCACAGCTCTTGTGCATTCCAGGAGCTTGCTCTGGCCTCCGCTGAGCTCGGAGGCTCGAGTGCTCCACTTGTCCTCAAGCTTAGCCAGGTTGAGGAGGCGCTGCGCATCCCTGGCGGCGAGAGCCTCCCTGGCTACCCAGGAGCCGCCGATGAGCATGGAGAGGATCCTCTCCTCGCTGTAGTCTCTCAGCGGCACTAAGAGGTTCTCGGCGACGCTCAGGCTGGTGAAGAGGCGCGGCGTCTGGAAAGCCCTGACCACGCCCAGCCTGAACCTCTCGTGAGGCTTTAGGTGCGTGATGTCGAGACCCTTGAAGAGAACCTTGCCCGCGTCTGGCTTGAGCACCCCGGTGATGATGTTAAGCAGCGTGGTTTTACCGCTGCCGTTGGGTCCTATGAGCAATGTCAGAGAACCCCTTCCCACGCTTAGTGACACCCGGTCTAGGACCCTCAAGCCCCCGAAGCTCTTGCTCACGTTCAGCACTTTGAGCAGGGGCTCTGCCACCGCGGACACCAGCTCTAGCCGCCTACAGGGACTAGCCTGTCCTGGAGGACGTCGTAGATGCCCACGAGGACCCAGTCGAGACCCTGGGGTGTTCTCTCGACCTTGAAGATGCCGTAGTCTCCGTAGGCTCTATCGCCGTTCTCGTCGAGAATTATGCTGCCTGTCACACCGTAGTAGCGCTGCGCTACGAGGGGGAGCGCCTTGGCTATCGCCTCGCCGTCGTAGCGACCTGCGAGCATGACTGAAAGCGCTATTAGCCAGACGGCATCGTAGGCGTTCAGAGAGTAGGCGTCGGGGTTCTCGCCGTACAGGTCCCTGTAGCGCTGTACGAACTCCTGCTGCAGGGGGTTGCTCGCAGGCCAGTAGTTGGTGCTCGGGTTGCCTCCGAGCTTGAGTACCTCGTCCCCCACCTCCGTCAGGAACCTCGAGGAGAGAGCGGAGCCGTCCGTGCCGAAGAACACCTCGGACGAGAGGACGGGGTTTCGCGCTGACAGCCTGATGATGTTTATTCCGTCGTCCTCGAAGGATATCATCACCACTGCAGTGTCGTCGCCGAAGCGCGCGACAATGTCGGCGAGCCTGCTGACCTCCCCTGAGAGGTCCTGCGCTCTCGGGTCGTAAGCGACGCCCTCGACGCGCCCGCCTAGAGCCTCGAAGTTCGCCTTGAGATACTCGTAGAGCCCCTGCCCCCACGCATCATTCCTGTAGATCGCAGCCACGTTGCGGTAGCCCTGCTGCCAGATAAGCCGAGCCAGGACCCTTCCCTGGTACTTGTCGGTGGGGGCGAGCCGGAAGACGTAGTCGCCGGGTATAGCTAGCGAGACCGCTGTGGAGCCCTGGCTCACTACGACGATCCTGTTGGCGTCTGCGAATTGCTTCACCGCGGCGGTTTCACCGCTGCTCAGCGGCCCAACGATGGCCTTCACCCCTTGAGCGGCGAGAACCTGTATCCTGTTTCGGGCGGTCTCCGGGTCGTCTCTCGTGTCCTCTACTATTAGCTTGAAGCGGAAGGGGGCACCTGTGCTCTCAGCGAACCTGTTCACGTCTTGAACAGCCATCTCGATGGCTCTCTGCTCCCTCTTCCCGAAGCTCGCCAGATCCCCTGTGAGGGGGAGCAGAGCACCTATCGGAACCTCGACCACTGGCTTCTGCTCTGCAGCGCTGCTTGCCGGCAGCAGGATTGGTCCCAGCGCAACTCCTACAAGCATGCCCAGGAACAACGCTGCTACAGCTGCTGCGAGCGCTCCAACCCGGTACCTATTGGTGCTTTCCGGCATCGGCGCGCCTGGCTAGGGCTGAGTGTTTATCCTTTGCGCTGCAAGAGTAACCTTCTCGCACACCTGTAAAAGGGTCTATATAAGGTGTTTTGAGAAAGGTTTAACACAGAGCGCCCGGTTTCCAGCCGCAAGGGGTGCACCTAGCAGGCTGCACGCTGCGCGCTCGCACTCACGTACTTGAAGAACTCACCCTTCGTGCCCCAGCACTATGTGAAAGGTGTTGCTCTTGCAGTTCCTACAGTATACGTACACCTTTTTGAACTCGTAGAGGTTGAAGCCCACGTTCATCTCCTTCACATGCCCGCACACCTCGCATCTCAAGCGCCACACGGTCATGGGCACGCACCTTCGAGGCGTCAGTGGCTGCTCGCAACGTCACTTCTCCGAGGAATCAGTTGTCATCATCCACCCCCACAAAGTGGGTGGTCGCTATTTATGCTTGCGCATGCAACTCCTGTGTGTTCACTGTTCTCACGCCTTCTAGCTCGGAGGCTATCACCTTCACGACGTCCTCCGCCTGCGTCGTTATGAGCACCTGCCTGACCCCAGCTGCTTTGAAGATGTTCTGCATGAATGCCAGCTTGACTTTCTCGTCCACGTTGGGCAGCGGCTCGTCCAGTATGAGAAAGCCGGCGTTGTGGGAGAGTCTCTTGAAGAAGGCCGAGAGCAGGATCAGCACAATCACGGTCTTCTGGCCGTCGCTGAGCCTGGACGTGAAGGGTGTCCACCCCCCATGTGTTTTGACCTCCAGCTTGAAGAAGTTCCTCTTGGTTTTCGGGTTTTCCTCCACGAGCAACCTGACGCCCTCGATGTCGGGGTAGGGGTAGAGCACTCTCAGGAGGGAGTTCATCTCCTCGTTGAGCTCCTTGACGCGTTGCTCGCGCAGGTAGCCCAGTATTCTCTCGAAGGCGCTCCTCACCGCGACCAGGTTCTCGTAGAGCTCTTCGAGCCTAGCCAGCTTTTCCTTAAGGGACCTGGATCTTTCCTCGAGCTCCTCGAGGTGCGCCTGGAGAGTCGCTTTTTCCAGGCCTTTAATCTCCCCCTCAGTCCCCGCCAGGTCCTCTCTCAGCTTCCTAGCCTTCTCCTCGAGCTCTTTGCAAGCCTGAGCGCTTGGACGAAGCTCTTCGAGGCGCCTACGCTTCTCTTTCAAAGAGCGCTCCTTTTCCTCCAGCATGCGCGCAAGCCCTAGCTTGTACACGCCCTCGCGCAGCTGGGAGAGATCTTTGACAGCTCTCGCCACGTGGAGCTCCACAGCCTTGTAGCTCTGCCTCTCCTGCTGAAGGCTCTCCCTTAGGGCATCGCACTCCTCGGAGATCTCCTCCTTCCTGCTGAGAAGCTCGTTGTAGGCCTCAACGCTCTCCTGGAGCTCGATTATCTGCGCTTTAGCATACTGAAGCTCCTCTCTCGCGCGCTTGAGCTTCTCGAGCTCGGCCTCCTTTCTCTTCAGCTCCGCCTCCACCTCGGCTACAGCCTCGCGAGGTAGAGTGTCCAGGAGTTTAAGCCACGCTCTATCGACACGTGAGCCGCACACGGGGCACTGGGTAGCCTCCCTCCTAGTCAGCTCGGCGACGATCTGCCTCCTCAGCTCGGAAACCATTCTAGCCGAGGTAAGCCTATCTCTCAGCCCGCGCACCTCCCTCTCCAAGCTCGCTATAGCACCGCGGAGGTTCTCCTCGGAGCCCACCTCCCGCAGTATCCAGTTGTACGTCTGCTGAGCCTTCTCGTACTCTTTCACCAGGGGCTCTAGGCGGATTAGCTGCTCCTCAATGGACTTCAGACTCATCTGGCACTCGCTCAAGCGCCGGACCTCCTCGCGCTCAAAGCTCTCAGCGCATCTGTCGTACTCGCTCGAGATAGCTTCGCCAGCCTCCCTCAGCAAAGCGTCTACGCTTCTAAGATCCATGCTGAACACGTCGAGCTTAGTCAACTTCTCCCGCAGCTCGGAGGGCACAGGGAGCAGCTCTGCAGCCCTCAGCAAGGACTGCCTGATCTCCTCTGCTAGAATGCATAGCTCCTCCTCGCTGGGCAGCTTCCCTCCTAGCTCCTGCTTCAGCTTCGCTATTGTACTCTCCTCAGCCCTGACGCTGCTAAGCAGGTTTTCGTACTCAGTTTTGCTGGGTAGCAGCCTCTCGATTTCTGCGTTCAGCCTCTCCAGCTGCCCTTTAAGCTCGTCTCTCTTCTTCCTCAGCTCCTCAAGCGTCCTATTCCGCTCTTGAATGCTCTTTTCGAGCTCCTTCCTACTCTCGAGTACCTGGTCGTAGAGCGCTTTAACCCTCTCGAGCTCCTCCCTAACCTTCCTTAAGGGTATGCTCTTCACAAGCTCGGCGACCGCGTCGAGGCCGAGGAGCCTGTCCAGGACTCTGCTTCTTCTGACCGGCGTCCCGTGAGCCAGGAGAAACAAGTCGACGAAGTTCAGGAAGACACTGCGGTAGAACTCCTCGAAGTCCAGCCCAAGTAGTCTCTCCACTTCTTCGCTAATGGCGCGTGCTCCGTAGACGACGTCGCCGTTAGGTTTCACTAAGCTTGCGTCTTCTCTCCCGCTCTTCAGCAGCGTGCGCGTGATCCTGTAGGTCCCCTTCTCGTCGATGAACTCTAAGACTACCCTGGCGGAATTCCTCCCCACGTTCACTAGGTCCTCCTTTGTGTACAACCTCTTCCTGAGCCCGGGCTCCGTGCCGTAGAGCGCGTACGAAATGGCTGAGAGCAGAGAGCTCTTCCCAGTGCCCACGGGGCCCACGATTACTGTTAGCCCCTCGCCAACCTGCAGCGAAACTTTGCCCGCGAAGTACCTGAAGCCCTCGACCTCCAGGCTCTTCAGCAGGACCGGCACCGACCTACCCCTCCACAAGGCTTCTCACGAGCTGGGCAACGCCCTTCTTGCCGCCCTTCGCGTAAGCTTCAAGGATCCGCTGCGCGAGGCTCAGAGCCTCGGGGTTTGCAGCGAGCTCCTGCTCGAGGAGCCTCCTCACCTCGCGCTCTACGCTCACACCAATAAACCTCTCTTCACTCAACAAGCTCACCCCAGCATGGTGCGAGTAGCTAAGGTTTAACTCCTCTCCTACTTAAAACCGCTAGCCAGGGGTTACCTTTGACGAAATCTGGAAGACCTGTGTCGGCAGTTTCTTCTCTAACTCTCTCATCCGAGACTTGAGGTTGCTGCACAACCGGCGGGGTCGCTGGCTCCTCAACGGCTTTCCTCACCGCAACCTCCCGCGGGACCTCGTATGCAGGTTGATGCGCTGGTGGTACTCTAGGGGTAGGAGTGATCTCAATTTTCTCACTTACAGGAGTCCTCCTCGGAGCTTTGATCACCTCGTCGACACCCCCCTCATCATCAACTCTGAGCAGACCCACTCTGAAGTACTCTCGAAAAACTTCGCGTATGATCGGCATCTTCTTGCCAACGAGTCGTGACAGAGCGCTTACACGCACAGCCACGTACACCTCGTCGAAGCGGGCGAGGTCCCTGCAGGAGGACCCTGCCTCCCATAGTGCTTCGAAGAGCTCCGAGGGGGGCTCTCTGAGGAACAGCTTGACAGCCACAGTCCCCGAGGCGCCGCGAGCTACAACGGTGTCGCCTTCGACGCTCTCTACTTTGAACCCTCGGGCCTCTAGGTACCTTTTGACGGGGGTTAGCAGCTGCTGCTTGAGCAACGCGTAGCTCATCTCTCCGAGAACAAGTTAGGGAGGTTTACGTAATAAGCCTAGCGGCTCGGAACTCTAGTAGTGCACTCCTCTCTTGTACCACCCTTCCATCCGGTCCCAGCTCCACTCCACGGAGTCAGGCACAGCGAGGCTGTACACGATACCGCCCTTCCAGACGGAGTACAATGGGTCTGAGACAAGCTTAACCGCGTAGTCGAGCCCTCTCGCCTTTAACTGCAAGGAGACTTTCTCCGCGCTATTGACAGCGACATCCTCCAGGCCGGGCGGGACCCTCCAGGCGAAGTTGCCCCCGCTGAGTATTACCACGCGTATCTGCTGCTGAGCCTCGAAGCTTGTCTTGTTGATTGAGTACTCGATGGCCTCCCCCAGAGGCAGCGTCCCCGGCAGCTTCTGCCCACCCACCACCGTGTCGCGAGGCCTAGGCATTCCGCGCTTGTAGTAGCTTTCGAAGATTTCGTGAGTCGGGTTGAAGATGATCTCGCCTATGAGGAATCGCATCCAAGAGTTCGCCCCCATGTCTATCTCTATCGTCGTCCTAGGGACCTTGAACACGACCCTGAACCTCTCGGGCTCCCGCTTGGCCTTCTCGATGGCTGTGTTAAGGTCCCTGGGTATCAGGCCCACGCTCTCCTTGAAGAGGCGGACGAACTTTTCCTCTCTTGCTCTGTCCTCGTAGCCGAGGTCTCTGAGTATCTCGGCCGCTACAGCGTCTGCCTCGGCCCCTCCCCTATTTAGCACCGTTATGGCGTCCCTAACTGGGTACACGACTATGGGCGTAATCTGCGTGTTCCCGTGCCCCGACTCCACAACGATGCACTCCGTTGTCTTCTCCGCTATCGCCACCGCCAGTGGTTGCGGGATTATGGTGACGGCTTTGATGTAGCGCCCATCCTTGTCTAGCTCGGTGTGTATGTCGAATAGCTTCTCGTACATGTACTTGGGCGCGATCGCTGACAGGGCAGCGGTCACGTAGAAACCGTCGAAGTCGCGCGGCTTCTGAAGATCCCTCAAACTCCTCTCAAAGCCGTACCTGGTGATCTCCTTAATCACAAGCCACGCCCTCTCGTTCCCTCTGTCGACAAGCCCATCGTGCATGGGGTAGATCAGGGACCTACCTAGGCTGTCAACAGCCGGTAGGTAGCGCGACACCTCCTCGCCGACTATCACCGGCTTGGAGACCCCGAAAAGCTCCAGGAGAAGCTTGGACTCGAGCTCGGAGGTTATCACGCCCCTGTTCTCCACTACGTAGGGCTTCTCCGCCACTGGCCCGAACTTGAACTGGCTGGTCCCGTAGTCCTCAGCGTAGGCGTACTTCCTCCTGTACTCGTCGATCACAGCACAACCCCTAAGCAAAGTTGCAGCTAGCTAAATAACCTTTTTAGCCGAGAGAGCCTGCAGGTAGGTCTGTGAATGCGGATCGAGCACTCCTTCTGATCGAGCAGCGGGGCTCTGCCCTGGCGAAAGCCGTGCTAAGGCGCGAGCTCATACCGTTCAACTTCGACTCCCTGCTAAAGGTCAGGACCACCATAACGAGGACGTCGATCTCGAAAGGGCTCCTGCTGCTCTCCCTACCCGCGAAACTCAGGCAGGAGCACAGCCTTTACAGGGTGTTTAGCAGAGGTGACGTTCTCGTGGTTCACCAGCTGAACTGCATAGCTGTGGTGATTGAGCAGCAGCCCCTGGAGTCCGTGGAGGCTTACAAGGCTGGCGAGGTTCTTGAAGGCTTAGACAACCTCACCGAGCTGCCGAGCGGGGCTACGGTAACCCTGAGGATAATGCCTGTTGAGGGGACTATTTAAACGCCATAGACGATTCTACCTTGATGAGCCCGGAAGATGCCGCTGAACACGTCGGTCGCATGGTCCCCCTGAGGCTGAGGGGGCTCAACGACCTCGCGCGGCTGGTCAGCGGGACGATGACGATGGGTCACCCAATATACGTCGTGCACTTCGCTGAGAAAGGGAAGCATGTTTACGGGGTCTTCATCGTCTTTCGGGACTACTACAAGCAGTATGGCATACCCATGTTCTACTACGCTGTCACGGATAAGGAGCTCCCTGGGGACTACATACTCTTCAGGTCGGACGAGAGTGGAGAGTACGTTGAGTCGTATAAGGGGGTTAAGCCCGGCTGGGTAGCAATACCAGTTGTGCACTTGAGAGAAAAGCCTAGGTTGATAGGAGAACTTGAAATCGAGTAAAAATCGGAGAACTTCTGGCAGGTTTTTGCTCGTTACTTCTTCCTTTCAAGGACTATCTCGATAGTAGAGACATTCCTCTTCTTGTCGCCCTCTCCCACCTGCTCGCTGCTGATGCGGACGCCGGCGATGTCCACTTCACCCTTTAGGAACCTATTCCTCACGATCTCGGCGACGTCCACAGCCCTAGAGATAGCGCGGCCACGAGCCTTGATGAAGACCCTCTTGGCTCCTTGGTTGAACTGGATCACTGTTGCTAACACGTAGTTCATGACTCCCTTGTTGCCCACTAGGACGCTGCCTTCCTGCAAGCTCATTTTGTTCACCGGTAGCGCTCTCCGCCTGTAGCGCCACATTAATAAATATTATGCTGCGCTCCCTGAGATCTCCTAGAACACAGGTCTCAGCTCTAGCTCGTAGCCGAACTTCCTAACAATCCTCTCGAGCTTCCTCCTAGGCTTGCCTAGGAGGAAGTTGTAGCGCTCAGCAGACAGCTCGATGACCACTAGGGAAGCTGAGCTGTCCACCTTGACCTCGTAGCCGTCGTCGCCGATTATCCGCTGCAGCGCTCGCTCGAGAGCTGACTTGACCTTGTACTCCTCTATGCTCATCCTCCCGTGCTGCTTCTTAATGGGAACCACGAACGTGCGCTCGCCGAAGACGTAGAGCTCGTACTCAGCTTCTCCTGTGAGAAAGTCGCGGACCACGACGACAGGCCTGGCGAGGTCTTCTTCCTTCAACCCATGCGGTATCTTCACAGTAGTCTCCAGCGAGTAAACCTTCTCGACGTTCCCGTTCTTGATGAAGATCACTGTGTCTACTATGGAGGGTATCATGCCGAGCTCAACCCTCCCGATGAACCTCTGTATAGCGTCTATAGGGCTGGTAGCGTGCACCACCCCGATCATGCCAACTCCAGCCAGCCTGAGGTCGGCGTAGAGCTGGAAGTCCTTAGTGTCCCTCATCTCGTCGAACACCGTGTAGTCAGGCCTTGAGAGGAGCAGGACGTCGTGTATCTCCTCGGACGTCGCGTAACTCTTCGAGTACTGCGTTATCTCCGGCGGCAGCACCATGTCGCGGGGCGACTCGATCGTCTTTACTACCCTGCCCTTCCTGTGGTAGTACTCAGCGAGCGCCTGGGCGAACGTCGTCTTACCCATGCCCGGCGCACCCGCGATCAGTATCCCCTCTGCCTGCTGCTCGAGCCGCTCCACCAGCTTCCTAGGCAACCTGTAGTCCTCCAAGGACAGCCTTGCCACAGGTCTGACGGCGGTTACCTCGTAACCGTCTGAGAAGGGCGGCCTCGTTATCACGATCCTGTACTCGTCAAGCTGCACTATAGTCAAACCTGAACCCTCGTACTCGATAAAGGAGTTAGGATGGGTTCTGACACGCTCCATTATCTGCCTTATAACGTCCTCCATTTCTCCACGGGTCAGAGGACGGGAGTCCAGATCCACAAAGGACCAGTTCCCGGGCGTACCCCGCTTGGCACGTGGGCGGGTTCCCTCCTTCAGGTGGACGGACATCGTGTTCTTGTCGAAGAACTTCTCCAGGAAGAATTCCTCCTCCTGAAGCCCCTTGAGCAGCATAACCTCCAGGCCCAGAGCTCTCGCAGCCTCAGCCGAGATCTCGTCAGCCGTGATGAATACAGCGCTGTTCTCGGCGGCCAGCAGCCTAGCCACCACGTCGGGGTCTAGGTTGCGCAGCCCCCGCGCGCCCACGGGTAGCTCGTACACGTACTCCACCTCAACGAGCTCCTGGAGATTGCTGGAAAGCTCCTTCAAAAGCCTCAACTCGCGTAAACCTGACAAGCCGGTGCTACTCCCCTTCCTTGCCTGCTCCTCGAGGTAGTCGACCACCGAGGCATGTACCAGGAGTCTACCCGCTACTACGCCCCGCTGCAAAGCGTCCCGCAGAGCCCCGCTGAGTATCGCGGAGAGATCCGGCACATACACCTGCTCCTCCATATACCACACTCTGAGTGCTGCCCCCGGCAACACGGTGTTTAAAGTTTGTGTTAACAGGGTGAGATTCGAGAAGCCGCAGACCCCCTCACTTCAACTGGAAATGCTACTAGGAGAAAAATACTTGCAGGTACATAAGCGTGTACACTCTTCAACAGTGTAATCCAGGTGTTCCACTTGAAACAAAGGGGTCCAGGAATTTTCTACACACGGTCCCCGGGGTTATTCGGTTATACCGGAATATGGTCGAAGGAATAGGGGGTTTAAATAACCCCTTGAGTTCCACTGGAGCGGTGCAGAATAGAGCTATTATTCCTCTTTGGCCCTTTATTCACTAGATAATTTCTCTGTTAGAAGTTTCTGTGGATATTAGTAGAGATATCTTGAAACAGAGGATTTCAGCGTTTTATTCTAGGAGTCTCTTCCTGTCTAATCGTCGAGGATAGTGAAATATACTACGAGGGGGGTCTAGATGCGGAATGGCGCCACGCATCAAAGTCGAGGATACTTTGCCCTCTGGCGAGCGTGTATCCATAAGCATAGAGGGGATGGATATCAGCGAGGAGAGAGTGCTTTACTTGCTTAGAACCCTGCGGGAGCTAAGGGTGTCAAGCGCGCTGGAGGTTGAAGAGGACAAGGTGTCGGAGGAGGTCACGCTTAAGGAGAAGGTGTGGAGAGTGATAATCGAGAACTTTGGGGATGGAACTTGGTTCTCCCTCAGGGACCTACACAATGTGGCGTCCAAGCAGATCCCAGGGCTCAAGATAACTACTATCTCGACGTACGTCTCCAGGTTGGTCGGCGAGGGTAGGCTTGTGAAGAAGGGGAGCAAGCCGAACACGCGGTACAGGGTCAAGAGCGTCCTGGCGGAGCTCTAGCGTGCCTCGAGGAGCAGTTTCGCGATATCGCTCTTGGTGATAATGCCCACGATAAGCATCTCATCCTCGACCAGCACTGCCGGTGTTCTGGAGAGGAGCCTGGCGACCCTACCCACCTTCGTCTCAGCACTCACTATCGGGAGTGGGTCCGACATCACGTCTGCTACTGTCAGCTGGGCGGCGCGGCGGCTCTCCTTCAGGAACGCCTGCAGAACATCATCCTCGAAGAGAGTCCCGATGTTCCGCTTACCCCCCTCTAGTACAGGGAGCTGGCTGAACCCTCTCTCCCACATGATCTGCGTGGCTTTCACCAGCGGGGTCTGGGGCTCAACGTAGATTACCGGCGAGGACATGATGTCCCTGGCTGTCAGCTCGTCCTCGACGAGCTCGTGGATCGCCTGGTATATCCTCATTAGGGTCGACACGCGGGGGTTCACGTTGCCGGACTCTATTCTCGCGATGAGCGACTGGCTTACACCGGCGCGCCTAGCCACCTCTGCTTGCGTTAGACCTGCCTTGAGCCGGAGCATACGGAGCTCCTCCGGGGTCGGGATGGGCATACCGAAAGAGTAATCATATCTATCGCGATTTTAGCATTGCGCTCTGGCAAGCAATGCTGGCAGACGCGGTCCGCGTGAAGGGTCAGGGGTACCTCGCCGCCTCTATAGTGTTGTGGCTTAGAAGGCTTTCGCCCAGGCTTCGCGTGCTCGTGGACCCTTTCCCACCGGTGATACCCTCCCCTCGTGCTGTTTGCGGTTGTCTGCGAGGTGAAAGGAAGGGGACCATCTACACAGCTTCATTCATCGGCTTGGCCGCGTACCCAGAGCCTGCCACAGGGGATGTTGAGGAGGGGGGTGAGGTTCTCGTCAGAGAGCCCCTGCTGAGCCTAGAGGCCTGCAGGGGTGCTCCTGGTGAGGGAACTGTGCTGCCGGCCAGCATTCTCTCGGTGCAACTGGCTCTGTGCGCGAGAGATAAGAGGGTCTACAGGATCCAGCGGGGCCCCCTCCCTCTCAGCGACGAGGTAGCGAAGCCCCTCTGGGAGCTGCTAGAAGCTCTAGACCTTGTCCACGACGGCGGTAATGCCTGCCCTCCCGGATTCCATGAGGGGCGGGCAGAGGTTGTAGCGCGGGCTGGAACCTACAGCGAGGCTTTCGAAGTCCCGGTGTTTCTCGACGAGAATGTTGAACAGGTGGCAGCTCTAGTGGCGTGCAGACTTCTCGGTCGCGAGGTATCCACCCCTCCAAGGCTGGTGGTCCTAGACGCTGGGGACAGAGTGTTCTTCGAGGTTGGAGCTCTGGGAGGCGACTCGTCGGTCAAACTGAGGGTCGGCGAGAGCGGGTTTGTGAGAGTAGTATATTCGAGGAGCTACGGGAGGATAGTGGGGGTGAGGGGCGTTGTGGACAGGCGTTTGGCGGAGGGGGTTCTTGACTCTTCGGTCACTCTTTTGCTAAGTCACGAGGAACTTTGCAGGAAGGTCCCAGCTTTAGCGGTAGCGAGATCCTCCTTGTTTGAGGGATGCGCGGTTCTCCGGGGGCTTCTAGGTCTTGCAGCTCGGCTCTGTATTTAACTGCGCACCGCTGGTCCCGATGTTGGCTTGCGCTGTGCGCAATAAGGGCTCGCAGGGTGCATTGAGAAAGGGGGTCTGGGCTACGCGAGGTGTGCGCCGCGCCCTCATTCTAAGGAGTTTAGCTCTTCCCACGCGATTTCGACGGGTCTGCTCTCAACTGCGGACTCAAGGGCTTTTACAATGCACTTAAGGGCGATGTACCCTTCGAGCCCTGTTATCGCCGGCTTTGCCCGGCCTGCAGCTGCCTCCAGGAAGTTTCTCAGCTCGAGCTCGAGGGGCTCTGGCTGCAAGTAGGAGATCTCGATGGAGGAAGTCTCTGTTTGGAGGCTTGTCTCCACGAACCCCAGGGAGTACCTGCTCACTCCGTTGTCGACCACCACTCGCCTGAGGATGTAGTCTCCCCGGATGATGGCTGAGGGGGTCCTCACGGAGATGCTCCTGTGCTTGTACGTGGGGGAGCTCCTCCAGCTCGCCGTCAAGTAAGCTGTCACGCCCTCCGGGTACTCGTAGAGCGCTTGCACCTCTGTCTCGTAGGGGAAGGCTGCATCACGCATAGCCAGCGCGTAGACACGGCGCGGTAGCTTATCCAGGACGAAGTTAGCCACGTCCACGTCGTGTACAAGCAGGTCGTGGGCGACGCCTAGGTTGAGCGTGTAGTCGCGTGCTGGTCCAGGCCCCACTCTCTTGGCTTCCACCGTTAAGGGTCCGCCGAGGCTGGCAGAGTACTGCTTCACGATGTGCACAACGGGGTTAAACCTCTCGATGTGGCCCACCATGAGCAGCTTGCCACCTCTCCGAGCTGACCTGAGCAACTCTAACCCTTCCTCGATACTCGCTGCGAGAGGCTTCTCCACCAGGAGGTGCACCTTGTCGGCGAGGACTCTGCTCACGTGGAAGTGGTGTACTGTCGGCACAGCAACCACTGCGGCGTCGAGCTCCTTCTCGCTCCTTAGTAAGTCCTCTACAGATGGGTACCACCCGTCGCACCCGTAGCGGGAGGCTACGCTTGACGCCCGGGAGGGGTTGCTGTCGACTACGAAGAGAGCGTCCACGAGCTCGCCACGGAGCTTCGAAAGAACTCGGACGTGATTCACCCCCCACCTCCCCACACCTACCACAGCTACGCTTAGGCCCATGTCAAGCCTGCTCAGTGAGCGACACCCGCTAAAAAAGGATATGTGCACCCAGAGGTGGAGCTGTCGCTGAACCCTCCGCACCCTCGTGGTGTTACGAGGCTATTACGTAGAGAAGGGCGGTTCCGGCACCGGCCTTTCCCGGGGCCGCAGACCCCAGTACTCGGCGCGGCGCGCCCCCCTTAGCTTCCGCGATCTGACGAGTGCGGGCGTGGCAGGGGCGCTATGGCCGGAACCACGCTCCAAAAAGTACAAAGGCTTTTATGTTTTTCTTCCGCGCGCTACTCGGAAAGCAGCGCACGGGCTAGCTTTATGCTGAACACTGGATGCTTCAGCAGCTTTAGGGCTACTTTCGCCACGTTTTCTCCGTTCGCTAGGTTCACGACGTCCTCTCCCGTGAGGATGTCTGCAAGCTGGTTGAGCTCGTCGTCGCTGAGCTTCTCGACCACATGGAGGGCTTTGAGGCTGTCTCGTATTCTCCTACCCCAGTACTCGTCGTACTTCCTCTTGTACTCGCTGAGGGTCCTTTCGGACAGGTTCCCTGCCTCAAGCGCTTTAGCTGCTACTTCGGCAGCTATCTTTCCACCAGCGACAGAGGTGTGGATACCGCCCCCCGTTAGCGGTATGACCTGGCCGGCGGCCTCTCCTATCAGCATCACGTTGTCTGTCACGATCTTCTTCAGAAGACCGCTTATCGTCACTGCGGCGCCTTGGAACTCGAGGATTTTGGCTCTAGAGAACATCTCCGGGTGCGATTTGATGAACTTGTCGAGGTATGCTCTCGGGGCAGCGCCCTGAACCCCTATCCCCACGTTCGCCACGGTCCCGTCCTTCGGGAACACCCACACGTAGCCTCCAGGCGCGACATCGTTGCCTAGGTAGAAGTATGTCAGGTTTGGGTCCGGCGTGGACACGTTCGCCATCACGTACTGCACGGTAGGTATGACCCTTCTCTCGCCGGGGCTCTCGAGGCCGAACTTCTTCGCGACGAAGGACAAGTAGCCGTCAGCGCCCACCAGAAGGCTTGCCTCGACCTCCACTGTGCGGGCAGTCACCCGCACAGTGTTACCGCTCTTCAGAGCCTCTCTCACGGGCTCCTTCACATAGATGTCAGCGCCAGCGGACGCCGCGTACTCGCCCAGCACGCGGAGAAAATTCCTCTTGTTGATCACGTAGCCCATGTCGCCGCTGTCACCTGTGATGGTGACGCCCTTCCCGTTCGGTGCTACGACGAGCGCACCACGTATCTCTCTGCTTACGAACCTCGGCACATCGGATCTGCTCAGCTCAGCGGTCACGGGCACGCGGGCGCTGATCCCCTCGCCGCACGGTTTCACAGCAAGGGTTTCGTTCTTCTCTAGAACTGCTACCCTGAAGCCCTTGGAAGCGAGAAACCTTGCGAAGGTGAGACCTGCGGGGCCCGCGCCCACTACTACAGCGTCGTACCTCATGCCTTATCGGAGTTCAATTTATAGACCAGGTATAAAAACTGAACTAAGGGGGTTGACCTTGGAGCTTCACGAGAGGCTGAGGACCGAGGTAGAGAGGAAGGTTGACCACGTGATCGCCGGCGTCTCGGAGACGCTCGAGAAAGTGCTCTCAGAGGGTGACGTGAAGCCGGAGGACCTCAAGAGAGTCGTCGAGGCTCTCGAGCCGAGCTTCCGCCTGCTCAGCAAGCGCTGGGCCCTACTGATCCTCTACGTGCTCCTGATGCTCGGCAGGGCCTCCTTCTCCGAAATTGTCAAGCTCACAGGGTTGAGCAAGCCCGTTATCTCGACGAGGCTGAAGGAGCTCGAGCAGGCAGGCCTCGTCACGAGGACCGTGGTCGGTAGACCCCTATCCACGGTCTACACGCTGACAGCGAGAGGCAGGGACCTAGCTTTGCTCAGCATACCCCTCGTATACTACCTCGCCTTCGGGAAAAGCCTCGGGGCGAGGTTTCAGGAATAGCTTGCGTGGCCGCGGGTCACCCTGACGGACGAGAAGCGCCGCGCCCCGGGGCTTGTAGAGGACGTGATCCCGCTCATCACGCGTGAGGGAGAAGAGGTAGGAGATGTCGTCCACGTAGCTCTCAGGCCCGCTCAGCACTATCACGAAGCCGGCCAGCTGGTATATTCTCGGGTCGAGCTCCCGCGGCAGCTGCGTGACAGCGACAACCGTGTACCCGTACTTTCTGGCCTCGCGGTAGAGATTGAGTATGTACGGCGCCAGGTAGTGGGCTTCCTCTAGGACGACCATGTGCTCGAAGCGGTGGGACTCACCCAGCTCGCGCCTATAGCCCTGCAGAAGCATGAGTAGGACGAGCGCGGCCAGGGACCTGAACTCCCGGGAGCTAGCCTGCGGGAAGGTGAAGCAGACGCTGCTTGCAGCCAGCTCTTCGATGCTGGGCGCGCCGATCTCGTGCAGCTGCGCTAAGTCGTCGTACACGCGCTTCACCTCCGGAACCTCTGAGAGGCTCTTAAGGGGCGAGAGGGACCGTGTCTTCAGGCACTCGAGGAGGAGTTCACGCAGCACAAACCTGGCCCCAATGATGCCGTAAATTCTCTCAAGGTAGCGCGCGAGCTCCCCAGCGAGCTCGCTCCTCTCCCAGCCGGGAGCGCTAAGCAGGTCGACTTTGTCAGCACCCAGGAGCAGGACCCAGCGGTAGAGCCTCGCGTAGCTACGCTCACCGTGGGGGTCTATGACCCACGAGGAGACGCCAAGATCGCGGGCCTCCAGGATCAGGTGGCGGGCGAGTGTGCTCTTACCGCTCCCCGTCGTCCCTAGTATCACGCCGTGCATGTTGGGTAACGAGGAAGGGTTCAGGAAGACAGGCCGCTCAAGGTCGTCGACGCCCAGGTACATCCCGGAGGTTTCTTCTCGGGGCGGCACCACCGCGAGAGGTGACGCGAAGACGGCGAGGTCGCCGCTGAGCGCGTGGACTTTCCTTGCGAGGAGGCGTTCGAGGACTCTCATCACGAGAGCACCTGCAGCGCGGAAGGCAGCTTGGCGAACCTGAGACCGACTCTCTCCAGCACTTTCCGGTGATCTGGCACTGCTATCAAAAGTCCCGAGACAAGGTAGAGGGCTTCTCTTCTCTCCCACCTCCTCCTGGCTGCTGCGAAGAACTTGCTGCTCCTGTGTATTAGTGAGAGCTTCTCGAGCGCTGTGCCCACTTCGTAGCTTCTGTAGGCTTCTGTGTCTATCGCCTGTTCCTCCTCCGGCGTTGCAGGTTTCACGCGCACAGCCAGGTACGCGTCCCTGGCGCACGCGCTGTAGACGATCCTGGCGCGCGCGAGAATGTCGGAGAGCGAGGTCAGCGAGTAGAAGCTGTCGACGGAGGTCAGCGCGTACGCCTGAAATCCGCTGGCGGCGGTGTAGCCCCCCCTCCCCCATGAGAGGAGGATTGCGGCAAGCCCCGCCAGGCTCAGCGGTAGGAGGGAGGGCGCGCGGAGCACTAGAGGAGAGAGCGCAAGCCCAGCAGCCGCGAGTCGCGAGAGCCCGGCCGTGCTGGGGGTTATGCACGGTGGCCTCAGCACCTTTCTCAGGCTGCGCCCGTCTAAGCGCTCCCACGAGCAGCCAACGAGCGACAAAGCCTCTGCAACCCTCTCCAGATGCCTCTCGAGCACCTCTCTGAGCTCGCGCGGTTCCCTACCGCAGGCCTTGACCACTACGTAGTACTGCTGGTTCCATACGACCACAAGGTAGTCTGTCTCGGCAGCCACCATGCCGACGTGGAAGAACGTCGTGGAGAGGTTGAAGAACTCCTTCTCCGAGAGGTCATAGCACCCATGTCTGCAGTCGAGGACCCTGAATCCGGCGAATGCACAGCATGCCTTTCTGGAGACTTCTAGGCATACGTGCTTCAGACACACAATATCTGGTAGCGGCCACCCACCGCTGTATGCAATGACAGCGAGCTCTAGCAATTCTGGGAGAAAGAGAGCGAAGATAGAGGCTGCGAGCAGCTCCGCGACAATCCTGCTGCGGGGGGCTGCCAGGAGCGCGCCCAGCAGCAGTAGGGCTGCTAAGGAACTCTTCCAAGGCGCCACCTCAGACCCCTCTTGAGCTTCCAGAGCTTATGCCTGAACTTCGGCCTATGATCGTCCGGGAGGAGAGGCTCCCACAGGATCAGGTTCTTGCAAAACGTGGCCCAGGTCTCCCCCTGCTTCTCGAGCTCCTCCAAGGCGCGCAGACGCAGGTAGAGGGCGAGGTCGAGCTCCATCCACGGCGAGGGAGCGACCCTAGTCACCTTCGCCACGAGCTTGCGGACGTCGCTCCCCATGCCCAGGAGGAGCCTTATAGCGTCGTCGAGCTCGTACAGCCTTTTAGCCTCCTGGAGAGCTTTCTCGAGCTCCTTCCACTCCGCGCGGGCAGCAACCCAGGGAGCTCTCCTCGCAACTTCATCGGTCACCTCGCGGAGGTAGGTGTGCACTAGGGGTGCGACTTTCATCTCGTAACGTAGCAGCGCTTCGCGTGGCGCGAGGAAGTTTCTCTCTTTGCTCTCGTACCCGAGGGAGTAGGGCAGGAGTACCTTGTAGCCTCTGATCCGGTAGTACGTCTCTGGGATTAGCACGCGCGCGAGCCGGGCCAGGGTTCTCGAGGTATCGGCGATTATGCCTGCAGCGCGTAATCTGTGCTCCGCGGATGGCCAGGTGGACACCTCGTATAGCGCACGCGCGACCCTGCTTGTGGCTCCTGCTAGCTGCGCCATCCTGCTGCGCCGTCGCCAAGCGCCGAACACCTCCTCCTCTCTCCTCTGAGCCCGCCTGGCCACCGAGGATGAAGCAGCCGCGACGCTCCTCAGGGCTAGCGGCACGGCGTGTGATCTCAGGGTCGAGGCTGCGCTGCGCACCGTGTAGACTGTGAGGGCGTACAGCACGCGCGCAAACCTCTTGATAGTGCTGCGCTCCCAGAGGGCATCCTCGATCTCGTCGCGCAGGCTACGCTTCGGCGCATACCATAGCTGCTGATCGCTCCTCCTCGCCTTGAGGCTTAGCAGCGGGACGAGCTTCGCACCGCGAGCAAGCTTCTCCGCGAGAGCTCTGACCACGTAGGGTAGAGTCTCCGCGTACAGCCCAGCCGCGGCTAGCACGCCAGCAGCCCAGTGGACGAAGAGGAGGGCTGAGTTGTAGAGGAGTGACGAGAGCCTTGCGAGGTCCCCAGCTAGAGGGGGCAGGCTGTCAGCGAGCCGGCGCGCTTCCTCCCAGAAGGGGTTGTACGGCACAGCATGGCTATCGTTCCAGCAGCACACACCAAGCAGGATGACCTCCGCGAAGGGTACCCGCACGGGCTCCCCGGTGCAGGCTCCCCTGTGGAAGCTGATCACGAGCCCATACTCCATGTACTTGGGCGTGCTCGCGCTACCAAGCTCGAAGAGTGATCTTAGGTGCTCAGCTATCGCGTCCTTGACGGAGTTCCACCAGAAAATGTAGCCCTCCCGAGCGCGCCTCAGAAGGTCGTGGTCGATTTCAGAGCCGGGCTGCACCCCCTCGAGCCTGGTCACGTTCACATGCCAGCAGGTGTTGTTTCCGGCGGGTACGCGACCGCTGGGGAAGACCACCCCGTAGCTCCCTCCTTTTACGGTTATGAAGGCGGGCTCGTCCTCTATGGGCGTCACGTACACCGCGGCTCCGCAGTCAAGGTTTGAGGTCGGCAGGGGGGCTCCGCCTCTATACGCTGTGAAGACGCCTCCGACGCCCTGCTCGCAGAGGATCAGGCGCACTGGTAGGTTCACCTGGATGGCGAGAGTAGAGTAGTTATCCAGGCGGAGTTTCGCCGGCCAAACAGGGCAGGAGCAGTAGGCGTAGGGCTTGGGGTCCAGGCAGCAAGCAGGGACGTCGAACCTGGTGAAGTAGACAGCCACCCAGAGCGCAGTGTAGTTGCCGGAGGGGAGCGCGACTGTATACCCGTGGCTGACCCTCAACACGTAGAGCCTCCCGTCACTGTCTTTCAGAGCTACGAGTACTGGGGCGTACACCACTTCCCCGTAACGGTCGCGGACATCGAAGGAGGCGAAGCCCCACTTTCCCGGAGCTTCGAGGAAGTGGAGAGGAGGGTCTACGTGCGGTATTCTGAGGGAGAACGCGTAGGGGGCGACGGCGGAAAGCGCGAACAGCAACGCCACTATCGGTGCTGCAAATCTCCGGACCCTGTATACCAGGAGCGCGGGCAGAAGAGCCTCAAACCACGGCCTCAGGTTGGCCCCCAGCTCGACGAGCAGTATAGCGTGCCTGGTCAGAGCCGTGGCAATGCCCGCAAGCGATGTGGCAGAGGACAGGGGGCCTAGCAGGCGGTCCAGGTTCACCGCGTAGCTCTGCAGGACGTCGGGCAGCTTGTACGAGCCCCGCGCTAGGTAGAAGGTCAGGATTATGCTCAGCGCGGCAACCCCAAAGGCGATGCTTAGGAGTCTCTTATGAGTGAAGCCCAAAGCTTCGTGCGCCTCAGCGAGGTTCCTCAAGGCGTTCCCAACAGTTCCAGGCGGCGCGTAGTAGGTGGCGAACAAAAGAAGCACGAGGAATAAGCCCAGGGAGATGATTAGCTCCGAGATTTCTCTTGAGACGAGCTCCCCGCGCCCCCTTCTTCTAAGCGCGAAGACCGCCATGAGCTCTGCGGCGAGCGCGGCGAGGGATAGCCCGGGCAGAAGCACCGCTCACACCCTCGTCAGGCTGATGTACACGGAGCCGAAGAGGGATGCCAGACCCACGCCTGCAGCTGCACCCAAAGCCAAGGCCACAGCGGTGTGCGTAGCGGCACCACCCAGAGCGACTGCGTTGTTACCGGCTATCTCAGCCACCTTGATCCAGTCCATGATGTCAGTGCTGCTGGGCACGCGAACGCCTGTGAGCGCGTGTGCTACCACGCCTGAGGAGTACGTAAGAGAGAGCACCGACGAGATGTACGCGGCGAGCAGCGTAGCTCCGGCTTTCCTCAAGCTGGGGATGGCTGCGAGGGTTGCGCCGAGCGAGAGGAGCGGCCAGGAGACTCTGGAGATGGCTTCGGCGGCGAAGCTGAGGTGCATGAAGTATATGGCAACTATGCTGAGCTCGGCCGTCGACCACCCAGTAGCTCCGCCGAGCACACTGCTGAGAGGTGTCGTCAGCGGCGCTGTCGCGAGCACGGCTCTCTCCACGCTCACGAACAGCACCGTGTCCACAGCAGCCTTGCTCGCGTTCCAAAAGACCCCTGCGGCGTGCCTCAAGCTCTCAGCCGCAGAGGAGGGGTTTGGCACGCTCACGCTGAGCCCGAGCGCCCCTGAGACTTCGCTCGCGACCCACAGAATCAAGTGGACGACGAGCAAGTATACAACCACGCTGACAGCTTTCTCCCACTCGTAAAGCGCCTCGCGGCGCATGCCAAGGCTCCACTTAAGCGCGCCGTACGCAGCGTGGAAGGTGACGGCTACCCCGAGCAAAGCCCACGAGAACACCTCCAGCATAGTGCTATCCGCCTAGAGCGGAGAGTATCAGATCCCATCCTCTTGTAAGGAGGCTATTAGCAATCTTAGCTACCTCCGCAACCTCTGGTATACCGAGGCTTCCCAGCACGTTCACTATGAAGAATATCAGTGGTATTACCCCGAGGGTCTCCACAGCCCTGAGGAGCTTGGAGACTGCTAGTGAGCGCCCAAAGCTGCCACCAGTAATCCAGGATACTGCAGCGTCGACAAGGAGCACGACGAAGCCGAGTATGCCGGCAGCGAAAGTGAGCGCCGCCATCATCGCTACGATGTCGATAAAGGGCTGTAGAATCTTCTCGAGCAGAGTGGTGCTCGGCTGGGCCTCCACCTTTACCACGAGAGCCGTGACCGCTAGTGCAGCGAGAACCGGCAGTTTCTCAGTGAATGCCCTCAGAAGTTCCCTGTAGTGTAGGGCCTGATCCTTGGTCACACGCAGCTTTGCTAGCTCGTAGCTTGTAAGTAGCCTCAGCAAGGTTAGCTTCCAGACCATCTAACCCCCTCTGGATATCTACAGGAAGCTTATAGCATGGTGCACGCGCGGAGGGTCTCCCATCCAATTTTTCCGGATCCCGTACACTCGTTAGTGGGGTCTTGAGGAAGCTGTGTGTAACCAGCGGGTGCAAGGGCGGCGTGGGGAAGAGCACGCTTGCATGCTTACTCGCCTACGCCCTTTCTCAGGAGGGTTTCTCGGTGGTACTACTGGACCTGGGGGGAGGTGACAGCGGGACGCTATGCCTCGGTGGAACCCCCTCCGGCAGGGGTTTAACAGGGAGAGAGCACGGCTACTGGGAGGGCTTGCGGGAAAGCCCTCTTTCGAGTGGTCTCCGAGTAGCCTACGCCGCGCCCTCTTCCTCTTGGGAGGAGCTCCACTTGGAGGCTATACGCGATGCAGAAGTAGCCATCGTCGACACAGCACCTTGCAGCCAGCACTGCAAGGAGGCACTGTTTGACCTGAGGATCTTCGTAGCACTACCCAACTGGCTCTCCTGGCACGCATACCGCAGGTGGGTCGAGAAGCCGGAGGACCGTACTCAAGGAGACAGCTCTCTCCTCGTGATCAACATGTACCATCCTCTGCTGGGCGACTGGAAGCGCAGGTACGCTGTTCTAGCAAGGCGCGTCGCAACGCTGAGCTACGATCCCGCACTGGCATTCATATACACCAGGGATGTTGCCGAGGCCTACCTAGTGCTGAGTGGGAGGACCAAGAGAGATCTCCGAGACCTACTCGACGCTGTGAAGTCTCTTTTGCAAGGAGCCCACAATAGTGATTCCCGCGGAGGAGTCTCCCTCCCAGGGCGTTAAAAGTGAGAAGCGTGGAGGAGTTCTTCGAGAGGTGTGGCCTGACTCCTAGGCCTGGCCAGGTGGAGGTTGCGGAGCAGCTGGCTCGCATGCTCGACGGCAGCGTGGGGCTGGAGGCCCCGACGGGCTTCGGGAAGACTGTGGTCGTCCTGGCGGCGCTGTGGTCTAGGGAGCTGCTCCCGATTACCTGGCGTGTGCGCACGTACGCTGTGGCGAGGCACATCGCGGACGAGTGCGCACGGTGCGAACTACGCTTCTTCATCGCTGGGGGTAGGGAGCGCACCTGCCCCCTCGCGCGGGAGTACGGGCCGGCGCTGCCGTGGTACTGCAGGTACAGGCGCCGCGAGTGCTCGTACTTCTCGAAGCTGCTCGAGCGCGCAAAGGAGGCGTACTCAGGCGGCATCACCGCGTTCTCGTACGAGGACTTGAGCGCGGAGAGAGGGTGCCCCTACTACCAGCAGCTGCTGGTGAAGGGCGTGGAGGTGTACATCGCCGCCTACAACATGGGCCTCGAGCTCCCGGCCGCCGTCGAGGTCGTAGACGAGGCGCACAACACCGTCGAGGTTCGGTGCCTCCCCGAGGCGGAGGTCTGGGAGGTGCTCTCACCCATTATGGACGAGCTCCCCGAGAGCTTCGAGCCGAGTCTTGTGGGAGAGCTCCTCGAGATGCAGCTGGCGCGCACGCACGACCTGAGGCTCATGAAGAGAGCGGCGAGGGTGGCAAGCCTACTCAAAGGGGTGTGGGCGTGGAGGGAGGAGGGAGAGGTGTGCGTGCTCAAGCTCCTGCGCCCGCGCGCAGCGCGCGTAGTCTTTGTCTCAGCAACTCTCACCCCTGTTGCGCACCTCTTCAACGTCCCGGTGGTATCCGTTCCGGCGCGCAAGCGCGAGGCACTTGTCACGACATGGCTCACAACACGGTACACAGACTTCGACGAGAAGATGATGACTTCCTACAACAAGTTGCTTTTTGTGCTGAGAAAACACTGCAGGAGGATCCTGCTCTTCGCGACCAAGCGCGTCCTCTCGGTCCTGAACTACGACTACGGTGACGAGGGCGTTGGGGAGTGGCTTGCGCGTGGCGGGGTTCTGGGGCTCTTGGCGCGTGGTAGGCGCGCAGAGGGAGTGAACCTGGAGGCTGACTGCGTGGTCTTAGCGGGCGCTGTGTTCCTGCCACCTCACGTCAGGGTGCAGAAGGTGGGGCTCTCCCCCGAGGTGATTCCGGCAGTGACAGCTCTCCAGAACGTGGGCAGGGCCGCCAGAGCGCCTGACGCGCGCGTGCAAGTGGTTCTCGCTGACGAGAGGTTCGCGAGAATCCCCATGCTGAGAGAGAGCTTCGAGATGCACGAGGTTCACGACATCAAGGAGCTGCAAGAAGCGCTGCAGCAGCAGACTGCCAGGTTCTCCCGCTAAGCCTTGTGCGCGCTGTGGTAAAGCTCTAACACACGCACGATAGGCGAGCACCCATCCTTGGAGACGACGACTGTGTCCTCGTGCTGGGACACGTACCCGCCGGATACCTCGACGAGCCGGGGGTAGTGGTACACTCTCCCTACCTCCACGAGTCTCTGTAAGTCGCGAAGGGAGAAGCCCTCCCTGTGGAGCCAGCGCTCAGAAAACGGCAGCCCTTTGTACCTCCTCCACAGCTCCTCCAGGAGCGCGTTCAGGTCGCTATCCCCGGGAATCCTCTTAACGGAGACCACGCGGTAGATGTGGCTTGGACCCCTCTCCACGACTACGCCCCTGCCTGCTGTAGCGAAGGGCTCGATGGCATAGATTTCTCCGGTGAGCATTTTTACAGTGGAGTACTCTAGCGCTGGGACGTTCGGCACAGACTTGCCGGCGTGCAAGTTGTATCTCTCGATCTTGTGCCCGGTTAGGTTCTTCACGGGGTTGTAGCCCAGGCTCCTGATTCTCGCTTCTATAGCCCGGGCGACCTCGTTCACGGGAACCGCGTGGCGCACTCTTTGCAGGGCTGAGGCTAGCGCTTCGCGGGAAGCCTTAATAAGATTTTCCCATTGTTTGTTGAGCGCTATAGAGACAGCAGCGTCCGCGATGAAACCATTCACGTGGACCCCCACGTCCACCTTGACAAGAGAGTCCGGGGGGACGCGAGCCTCATCGTCAACCCTCGGAGAGTAGTGAGCTGCAACCTCGTTTACCGAGATGTTGACGGGAAAAGCTGGCGCAGCGCCCTGCGACAGCACAAATTTCTCTATCCTCTCTGCTATTTCCAGGAGGAGCTCACCCTCCTGCACTACATCGAGCGCCAACTCCAAAGCTCTGTAGGCGATCTTTCCAGCTCTCTCGAGCTCCTCTGGAAGAGCCACGGTGTTCGGGAGCAGCTTCACCTATTTATGCAGTTGCACTGAAATTTCAACGCGGTGGGGGTGGTCTTCGACTACGAGAGGGCTAAAAGGGCACAGGTGGAGTTGTCGAAGCACGTCATAGAGGTAGACGATATAGAGTACCCCGTACGGTACGCAGCGGGGGTGGATGTGGCGTTCAGGGGGGATCTGGCTGTCGGTGCAGCGGTTGTCGTGGAGTACCCCTCCCTCAGG
>Ga0105154_1000121_pt1 | contig 33746 bp, 44 predicted proteins | sample SSWtaG_FD_89672 | JGI IMG/M metagenome (GOLD analysis project Ga0105154, IMG submission 89672) | Hot spring microbial communities from Sandy's Spring West, USA to study Microbial Dark Matter (Phase II) - SSWsed_matched | ecosystem: Environmental > Aquatic > Thermal springs > Hot (42-90C) >... | reverse complement strand
GTGCTTGTGCCACCTGGGAAGCTCCCTAACCCCGAACCTCTTTACGACCCCCTGGAAGCCCCTACCCTTGGTGACCCCGATTACGTCTACGTACTGCCCGGGGGAGAATACGCTGCCGACCTCGACGGGCTTACCGAGGATGCCTATAGCGTAGCTAACCCTGTCCGCTACGGAGCCCCCGCCTACCCTAACCTCTAGCAGGTCCGGGACCTTCTTACTCAACCCCCCGGTGAGCTTAGGCTGAGTCGCCACTACGAGGGAGACCTCAGCTATCTTGTCTACGCTCCCTAAGACCAGCCTTACTCTAGACTCGTTCTTCTGGGGGTCCACGGAGAGCGTGGAGATCCTCCTCCATAGCTCTAGCTCCTTAGGTACGCTGGCCCAGACCTCAGTAAGCGTCTCGAGGTTCCCGAAGGCCCCGTAGGTGTAGAACCTAGCCGCCACCGGTATTACGGGTGGGGTCTCTATGACCGTTACCGCGACGGTGATCTCTTGCCCGTACGTTAGGCTACCTGGCCTATTGTCGATTATTATAGCGTGCGTCGTACCCGCTTTGTACCCTACGAACGCTAAAGGCCTAGGCTCAGCTAGGCTCACCGCGGGCCACGACCTAACCCTAGGTAGTAGCCTCGCCGCCCTCTTCCTAGGTCTTACTCCGAGGCTCCCCCTCCTTGGAGCTGACTGCTTCCTTCGTGCCACCTCTACCGCCTTACCTAGTCCACTAGCTAGGAGGACTTTAAAGCTTTTTCCCCAGAGCCCAACCGCGGGAGGTCTAATCCTTGAAGGATCTGCAGTACTAGCTTAGCTTTATTCCATACTAGCTCCGCAGTTCTTAAGTAGGTTCCGCAGTACGAGAGCTGCTCTCTGGTTTACTACTAGCGCTACACTTAGGTTTTCCCTGGATATAGTGATTACGTAGAGATTGCTGATGAAATCTGCCCGGTCTTTAAACCCTTGAGGACCTATGCCGAGCTCCTTAAGCAACCTCCTATCGCGGGGGTCCGTAGGTCTTAACTTTCTTCTCAACCTTCTTACGGATACCCTACAGCTGGGGTCCACCTTAACTTCGATCTCCCTGCCGCTTACTATCTCCCCGACCTCCGTAATGGAGAGGGAACCACGTATTGCTGTAGTCCTAGCGGTAACGGCCTCGAGTACTACCTTGATAACTCCCTCCTCCACTCTTACGGTAGCTGGGAGTATGTAGCCCCCTACTCTCGCGAGGGCTCTTACCTCCTTCAACCCTTAGCGACACCTATAGGCCTTAGGCGGGCGACTAGCTTAGCTATACCGACCTTGTGGCTTACGAGTGCTACCCTATCTACGTCCTTGTAGGCTCCAGGGGCCTCCTCGGAGATCACTCTAGCTGTAGCAGCTCTAAGGTATATACCCATAGACGCTAGCTGACCAGTAATCTCCTGAGGCTTATACCTCCTAACGGCAGCCTCCCTAGAGAGCCACCTACCAGCACCGTGAGCTGCTGAGTAGAACGTCCGCGCACCCTCTGGTACACCGACCATAACGTAGCTAGCGGTACCCATAGAGCCTGGAATCAGCACCACCTGACCGATAGACTGGTGAGCCTTGGGTATCTCCGGGTGACCTGGTGGGAAGGCTCTAGTAGCTCCCTTTCTGTGTACAACTAGCTTAAGCCTCTTACCGTCCACGTAGTGCTCCTCTATCTTAGCTATGTTATGCGCTACGTCGTACACTATATGTAGGTCCAGCTTATCGGGGTCTACCTTAAATACCCTACCGAACGACTCCCTAACCCAGTGCGTTATGAGCTGTCTGTTGGTCCATGCGTAGTTTGCTGCTGCGGCCATGGCTGCGAAGTAGTCCTCACCCTCCCTAGTCTTTATCGGTACAGACGCTAGCTCTCTATCCGGGGGTGATATGCCGTATCTCCTCATAGCTCTCTCCATGATCACTAGGTAATCGCTAGCTACCTGGTGCCCTAAACCTCTAGACCCCGTATGTATCATTACGGTGACCTGCCCCTCGTACTCGATACCTAGGACCTTAGCTACGTCCTTATCGTATATCTTATCTACTACCTGAATCTCTAGGAAGTGGTTCCCGGCACCGAGAGTACCTAGCTGAGGTGCCCCCCTTTCCTTAGCTACCCTACTAACCTTACTCGGATCTGCACCCCTCATGGACCCCTTCTCTTCGATGAACTCAGGATCATCAGCCCAGCCGAAGCCCCTCTCTATAGCCCAAGCAACCCCTTCGGCTAGCACTCTATCGAGCTCGGAAACGCTTAACCTCACCTTACCAGTACTTCCAACCCCCGAGGGAACGTTGTGGAATATCGTATCAACCAACTCCTTCAGCTTAGGCTTGACCTCCTCAAAGCTTAAGTTAGTTCTGAGGAGCCTGACACCGCAGTTTATATCGTAGCCAACACCACCCGGGGATATAACTCCCTCGTCGTAGTCCATGCCAGCCACTCCACCTATCGGGAACCCGTACCCCTGATGCCCGTCGGGCATTACGTACGAAGCTACCTGTATACCGTCTAAGCAAGCAACGTTGGCTGCCTGGACGAGGGTTAGGTCTTCCCTCATCTTCGATAGTAAGCTCTCGTCAGCAAATATTATCGCAGGTACCTTCATGCAGTCCTTGTACCCCTTAGGTATACGCCACGTATATTCGTCCAACCTCTCCAGAGTTACCTTGGGCGGGGGACCTCTGTAAGCCGCTTCCTCGAACACGAGACGCTGCACCAAGCTAACTTCCTACCTCACCTTATATCTCTTCCGAAGTTGATGCCCTGGCGAGTACGGGTGTAGATAAAGCGCAGCCCTTGGGGGACCCTACTTAGAAGCTTATAAGGCTTAGACCAGAGACTTAGGCTTGGTCCGGGGTATGCCGCGATGGAAGTATCCGCTAGAGGTAGTCAAAGGAGGTAGGGTAGCCAAGGCTATGGTTTGGGACGCCCCGATCTCGAGGAAGGAGGCTTACGAGATCTTTAAAATACTAAGAGGCATGAAGCTCTCCGAAGCTAAGAGTTTCCTTGAGGGTGTTATAGCCAAGAAGGTAGCTGTACCCTACTCCAGGTACAAGCTGTCCATAGCCCACAAGGCTGGGCTTCCCGAGGCTTTTCCCAGGTGGGGCTCTCCTATAGGTAGGTACCCGGTTAAAGCTGCTAAGTACATCCTTAGACTCCTAAAGAACCTGGAGAACAATGCCGAAGTAAGCGGGTTAGACCTCGAGAGATTGGTTATAGTGCACGCGGCTGCTCATAGAGGGCCTTACCTAAAGAGGTGGATGCCGAGAGCCTTCGGTAGGGCTACCCCTAAGTTCAGGTCCTTGACCCACCTAGAGGTGATAGCCAAGGAGGTGTAGGCTATGGTAGACATAAAGAAGTACTTCATCGAGATGAACTTAACTAAGCTTAAGATCGACGAGTACCTAGCCAAGACTCTCTACAAGGCTGGGTACGCGGGGGTGGACCTATTCAGAACACCTCTCGGTGATAGAGTCATAATTTATGCCGATAGGCCGGCTATGGTCATAGGTAGGCGCGGTCAGCAGATAAAGAGGCTGGCCGACATACTCTCGAAGTACTTCAAGCTCGAGAACCCGCAGATAACCGTAACTGGGCTGGAAGTACCGGAGCTCAGCGCTAGGGTTATGGCGTCTAGGATAGCCTTGGCTCTTGAGAAGGGCTACCACTTTAGGAGGGCCGCCTTCGTAGCCCTCAGGAGGATACTTTCGGCTGGTGCGGTAGGCTGTGAAATAGTAATCAGCGGCAAGCTTACCTCGGAGAGAGCTAGGTACGAGAAGATCCGGGCAGGTAAGGTTTACAAGACCGGTGGCCACGTAGATAGGCTTGTAGATAGGGCTGTCGTGAGCGCTCTACTCAAGCCAGGCCTGTACGGCGTGGAGGTAATCATAGTTAAACCGGGTACTCCAGACGACTACGTGGCCTTTAAGACGCCTTCGGAGGGGGCTACCCAGGCTGAACCTAGCACACCCACAGGGGGAGCTTCATGAGCCTCTCGACAGATGATATAAGGAGGATGAGCTCTGAGGAGAGGTTAAAGACTCTGAACGAACTCAGAATGGAGCTACTTAAGCTAAAGACCCAAGCCAGGGTTGGTACCTTAACAAACCCGGCTAGGATAAGGATAGTTAGAAAGAACATAGCTAGGATACTCACAGTGATAAACGAAGAGAGAAGAAGGGGGCAGAGGGTTGAGGTACAGTAGGAAGAACCTCAAGTGCCATGAGCTAATAGGCTTGGAGGTCACGGTACTAGACCATAGCTCTAAGAGCTTCGTCGGTATTCGTGGGAAAGTAGTCTGGGAAACGAAGAACATGCTTATAATAGAGAAGGATGGTAGAGAGGTAATGGTGCCCAAGCTATACGGGAGATTTTCTTTTAAACTGCCTAGCGGAAGTACAGTAGTAATAGAGGGTGGGGAAGTGCTCGGAAGACCTGAGGAAAGACCTAGGATGTGCGGGTGATACGTATGAGTAGGGTTAGGGATATCGGGGTGAGGTACGAAGGGTTGCAGCCGCCTCAGGAGGAGTGTTCAGACCCGAAGTGCCCGTGGCACGGTCATCTAAAGGTAAGGGGAGGTCTACTAGTTGGAAAGGTCTACAAAGCTAGGGCCCATAAAATGGTTGTTGTGGAGAGGGACTACTTAGTGTACGTTAGGAAGTACCGTAGATATGAGAGGAGAAGGTCTAGGATACACGCGTACCTTCCTCCCTGCATCAAGGTCGACCCTGGAGATACCGTGCTGATAGGTGAGACTAGACCTCTAGCTAAGTCAGTAGCTTGGGTGGTCCTAGGAGTTCTTAGTAAGGTGAGTAGCTCATGAGTTCGGTAAAGTCTACTGCAAGGTTTAGCAGGCTAGGTAGATCTCCCGGAATTATTAACGGCACTAGGCTTAACGTAGCAGACAACAGTGGAGCTAGGGAGGTTATGATGATAGGTGTTATGGGGGTTAAGACTAGGTTGAGGAGGATTCCCTTCGCTACCGTAGGAGACATGATCGTAGTTACCGTAAAGAAGGGGAAGACCGAGCTTGTAGGCCAGGTTATGCAGGCCATAGTCATTAGGCAAAGAAAGCCGTATAGAAGACCCGACGGAACTTGGATAGCCTTTGAGGATAACGCCTGTGTCATAGTCACCCCGGAGGGTAACCCTAAGGGAAGCGAGATAAGAGGGCCTGTTGCTAGGGAGGCCGCTGAGAGATGGCCTGGGATAGCTAACCTAGCTACTATAGTAGTATAGGAGGTGGTCTTATGAGTACCCAAAGTAGCCAGCCCCGTAAGCAAAGGCTTGCCTACTACACAGCCCCACTACACATACGCCACAAGTTCTTCAACGCTAAGCTAGCTCCAGAGTTAGCTAAGGAACTAGGCGTTAAGAGGCTCCCGGTGCGTAAGGACGACGTAGTTAGGATCCTAAGAGGAGACTGGGCCGGGCATGAGGGTAAGGTGATAGACGTAGACCTAAAGAGGGTTAGGATCTATGTAGAGGGGGTTACGATAAAGAGAGCCGACGGGACTCCCGTTCCTTACCCCATACATCCATCTAAAGTCATGATAATAAAGCTAGGAAAGGTGGATAAGGTTAGGGAAAAGATAATCGAGAGGAGGAAAGCTGGAGAGGTGAAGAGCAGTGGGTAAGATGGGTGGAAGGAGGCACCTTAAGAGGTTAGCGGCCCCTGAGTTCTGGCCTATACTTAGGAAGGAGGCTAAGTGGACCGTAAAGCCATCACCAGGACCACACCCAGCTTCAAGGTCCTTACCTCTACTCATAGTTGTCAGGGAGGTCTTAGGGTACGCTAAGACTTATAGGGAGGCTAGGAGAATTATCGCTGAAGGACACATACTCGTGGACGGAGTAGTTAGGAGGGACTACAAGTTCCCCGTGGGATACATGGACGTAATAGAGATCAGGACCTCTGGGAAGTACTTCAGGGTCGTTCCAGTACCCGCTAAGGTTATGGCTCTCGTACCCATAAGCAAGGAGGAGGCTTCGTACAAACTCTGCAGGATAGAGAACAAGACTACGGTTAAGGGCGGTAGGATTCAGCTTAACCTCCACGACGGTAGGAACATCGTTCTACCGCCAGAGGAGGGTAGGAAGTTCACTACTCTGTCTACGGTCAAGATATCTGTACCCGGTAACGAGCTACTGGATTATTTCAGCTTGGAGAAGGGAGCTTTAGTTACGGTAATAGGTGGCATTAACGTGGGTAGAGTAGGTAGGATCCTTAGCATAAGCGAGGGAGTTAGGCACTACAGGAAGCTCGTTATTATCGAGGATATACGTGGTGGCACCTTCAGTACGTCTCTGGATAAGGTGTTCATGGTAGGGGCCTCCAAACCGGAAATAACCCTCCCGATAACCGCTAGCTTGGGTGTGAGGTAATGGCGGAGGTCAAGAACATTGAAAGCTTGGTTAACTCCGTGATCCAGAGCTGGCTTAAGAACAAGATGCGTGAGCCTAGGGTAGCTAAGGTGGTCGTAAACATAGGCGTCGGCAGCTCTGGGGAGAGGTTAGAGAAGGCTGCCAAGCTACTCGAACAACTTACGGGCCAGAAGCCCTCGTATAGGCGGGCTAGGAAGACCATTAGGGAGTTCGGCATAAGGAGAGGTGAGCCCATAGCTGTAGTCGTAACCCTGCGCGGGCGGAGAGCCCTTGAGTTCCTAGAGAAGGCCCTCACAGCTGTAGGTAGAAGGATAAAGTTCTCAAGTTTCGACGACTACGGAAACGTCTCCTTCGGAATTAGGGAGCACATAGCACTACCCGGCGCTAAGTACGACCCAGACATCGGTATCTTCGGTATGGACGTAACGGTAAAGCTCGAGAGGCCTGGCTATAGAGTAGAGAGAAGGAGGAGATGTAGGAGTAGGGTACCCAGGAGGCATAAAGTTAACAAGATAGAGGCCGCAGTTTTCTTCATGACGAAGCTAGGAGTCAAGGTGGTGGGGCTTGGGTAAGTACAGGAGACCTCTAGTAAGGAAGTACGGTAGGGGGGTGCAAGTGTGTAGGAGATGCGGTAGCAGAGATGCCGTCATACAGAAGTACGGTCTCTACCTCTGCAGGCAGTGCTTTAGGGAGGTAGCTCTACAGCTAGGCTTCAGAAAGTACTCGTGAGGGTGGTACCGTGGTTTCCCTAGATCCTCTAGCTAACGCTTTAGCGACGATATACAACAACGAGATGAGGGGTAATAAGGAGGCTCTCATAATGCCCGCTTCAAAGCTCATAGCAGCAGTGCTGAGAGTCATGCAGAGGTACGGCTACATAGGGGAGTTCGAGCATATAGACGACGGTAGGTGGGGTAAGATCAAGGTACAGCTGCTTGGCAGGATAAACCGCTGCGGAGCTATAAAGCCTAGGTATTCAGTTAAGTACGTAGACCTCCTTAGAGTCCCCCAGTGGATGCAGAAGTACCTGCCATCTAGAGACATAGGTATACTTATAATCTCGACACCACGGGGTGTGGTATCACATAAGGAGGCTATTGAGATGAGGAGCGGCGGTGTACTACTAGCCTACTGTTATTGAGGTGATAACGTGGCCAGAGTTGTAGCTATTCGGGAAGAGATCGAGATCCCCGATAAGGTGAGCGTAGAGATAGATGGGCGTAGAATTAAAGTTCGCGGACCTAAAGGTATCGTTGAGAGGGACTTCAGCTACGCTAAGGGGGTTAGAATATATCTAGAGAACAACAAAGTGGTGGTCGAGTCCTTCTTCGCTGATAGGAAGCTTAAAGCCCAGACATACAGCATTGTTTCACACATAAGGAACGCTATTGAAGGGGTCTTACGGGGTTATAGGTACAAGCTTAGGATAGTCCACACGCACTTCCCTATATCAGTAAGGGTCTCCGGGGATAAGGTCGTAATAGAGAACTTCATAGGAGAAAAAGCTCCTAGAGTAGCTAAGATCGTAGGTAACGTAAAGGTCACGGTAACTAAGACCGACGTTATAGTTGAGGGCTGTGATTTAGAGGCTGTAGCCCAGACTGCAGCCAACATTGAGCAGGCAACTAAGATCAGGGATTTCGATAGGAGGGTTTTTGTGGACGGCATCTACATATACGAGAGAGGCTACGCTGAGTGAGGTGATCTGCTGTGGCCTCAGAGGGAGGTTTAGGGGCTGAGAAGGTACGGAGGGAGTGGATTAGGAAAGCTATAGCTAGGAAACTTAAGATATCCTTCTACAGGAATAAGTGGTGGAAGTTTGCTAAGTTCAGGAACGACCCGAAGTGGAGGAAGCCTAGAGGCAAGGATAACCCGATGAGATTGAAGCTTAAGGGACACCCACCGGTGGTTTCAGTCGGTTACGGTACTCCTAAGCTAATTAGGGGCCTCCACCCCTCCGGACTCACGCCGGTAGTTGTAAGCAACCTCAAGGAACTAGAAAAGCTGGATCCATCTAAGTTCCTAGTATACGTAAGCTCCTCAGTAGGGCTGAGAAAGAGATTAGAGATAGCTAGAAAAGCTCTGGAGATGGGGTTTAGAGTAGCGAACGCCGGTGGTGCGCGGTGACGGACCTATCAATTCAGAGGAGGCTGGCAGCTGAGGTACTGGGGGTAGGCGAGAACAGGGTTAGGTTTGACCCGGAGAGGCTTAAGGACATAGAGGCAGCTCTAACTAAGGAGGATATTCGAAGGCTTATTAAGGATGGGGCGATATGGGCCGAACCCTCTAGGAGGAACTCCAGAGGGAGGTGGAAGGAGAGACACGAGAAGAGAAAGAAAGGGCATAGGAGGGGGCCCGGTAAGAGGAAGGGGGCCAAGGGAGCTAGGGAGGACCCGCACAGGAGGTGGGTAAACACTATCCGCAAGTTGAGGAGGTTCCTCAAGTGGCTCAGAGATAGCGGTACCATAGACACCGCGACTTACAGGAGGCTTTACATGCTAGCCAAGGGAGGGGCGTTTAAGAGCTTGGCAGATCTAAAGAGACATCTAGTAGAAAGAGGTATACAGGTGACGTAAGCTGGCTAGGGGGCCTAACTACAAGGTACCTCTGAGAAGGAGGAGGGAGGGTAAGACCAACTACTACAAGAGATATAGGATGATAAAGTCTGGGCATAAGCTTAGAGCAGTTATCAGGAAGACCGATAAGTACATAATAGTCCAGGTAGTAGAGTTCGCACCTAGGGGAGACATAACCTGGGTGGGTGTGCATAGCAGCATCCTAGCTAAGTTCGGCTGGAAGGGGGATCCAAACAACACCTCAGCAGCATACCTAACAGGCCTGATAGCCGGGCTGAAAGCCGTTAAGATGGGTATAAAGAGGTTAATCCCGGATATAGGCCTTCATAGACCAGTTAAGGGGTGTAGAGTCTTTGCAGCTATTAAGGGGCTTAGGGACGCTGGCGTTGAGGTCCCAGCTTCCGAGGAAGTACTGCCACCCGATGAAAGGATAAGGGGTGAGCACATCCGCGACTATGCTGAAAAGCTCTATAATGAGAGCATTGAAAAGTTTAATAAGCTATTCTCCGAGTACCTTAAGAGAGGGCTAGACCCGAGGGATCTACCAAAGCACTTTGAGGAGGTTAAAGAGGCTATATTGAGATTCTTTACGGGTGGTAGCAGTGGCTGAGTCAGCACCTAGCCTAGAATCGTGGATTCCGAAGACCAAACTAGGTAGATTGGTTAAGGAGGGTAAAATAGTAAGCATCAAGGAGATATTCGATAATAACTGGCTGATACAGGAGCCGGAGATAGTGGACTACCTTCTACCCGGGCTTAAGTACGAGGTCCTCAACATAACGATAGTTCAGAAGCAAACCGATGCTGGTGAGATCTCCCGCTTCAGGGCTGTGGTAGTTGTTGGCAACTTCGACGGCTACGTCGGGATCGGCATAGGTAAGGCTAGGCAACTTAGGCAAGCTATAGATAAGGCTCTGAGAGATGCTAAGCTGAACATAGTGCCGGTAAGAAGGGGTTGTGGTAGCTGGGAGTGCTCGTGTAGGGACCCGCATAGCGTTCCGTTCATTACGTCGGGTAAGGCTGGGAGCGTCAGGGTGGTCCTAAAGCCAGCTCCGAAGGGAACGGGCCTGGTAGCCGGGGACGTAGCTAAGGTGGTTCTCAGGTACGCTGGTATTAAGGATGTATGGTCTTGGACCTCCGGCGAGACAAGAACATCCCTCAACTTCGCCTTAGCGACCTACGACGCTCTTAGGAAGACATATAGGTTCGTATCCCCCACCGACTGGCGTAGGGGTGTGTAGACGTGGTACTCTACGCCATAGTTAGGCTACGAGGCACCGCCGACGTACCGTACGACGTGGAGTACACCCTGAGGCTACTCAGACTTGTTAGGCGCTTCCATGCGGTCATATACCCTAAGAGCCCGTCTCTAGACGGTAACCTCGAGGTAGTGAAGGACTGGGTGACTTGGGGGGAAATAAGCAAGGAAACTCTTAAGAACCTGATATCGAGGAGAGGGAGACTTGTAGGCGGGAGACCGATCACCGAGGACGATATAAGGAGGATCTTCAAGCTTAGCGGCTTAGATGAGCTAGTAAATGCTCTGTACGAGGGTAGGATACTCTGGCATAAGTACTCCGACTACGTTAAACCGGTGTTTAGATTGCATCCACCTAAGGGAGGCTTCAAGGGAAGCATCAAGAAGCCCTACAACGCTGGTGGGGAGCTAGGATACAGAGGAGAAGCTATAAACGAGCTTTTAGCTAGGATGATCTGAGGTGAGCGAACGTGGTGGTCAGGAGAAAGAAGAAGAGTAGGTACATGCGTGGCATAAGAACTCACGGTTACGGAAACGTAGGTCAGCATAGGAAGAGCGGTAGTAGGGGTGGTAAGGGCGCTGCTGGGATGCATAAGCATAAGTGGTCGTGGGTTCTAAAGTACTTCCCAGACTGGTACGGAAAGCGTGGTTTCACCTACCCACCGGAAATGAAAGTCGAGTACAAGGAAATCAACGTAGGCGAGCTAAGAGAGTTAATCGAATTCTTAAGGCAGCAAGGTAAGCTAGAGAAGGACGGAGACACTTACGTCATCGACCTCCAAACCCTAGGCTATAACAAGCTCCTCGGTAGGGGAAGCATAGACGTTAAGGTTAAGGTGAAGGTCTACGACGCCACTAAAAGTGCTATAGAGAAGATCAGGAAAGCCGGCGGCGAGGTAATCGTCCTAAAGGAAAGCTCTTCAAGAAGCTAAAGTTACTTAAAAATTAAGGAAAATAAGAACAAGCACGCTCCTATTGAACTCGGTAACCCGCGTGAACGGTAGGAGGTACCTGATTAAGCTCTACAGGATACTGCCGGTGCTAACCTCCTTAGGGGTAGGTTCTTTAATACTAGTAAACTCTTACTACGGTATGCTACACGGTAACCCTCTGTTTACGTTCCTCTATAGGACATTCCTAGGCAACATCTTGCTACTACTCTACACTACTACCGCGGCCTACGTCATAGGCTCCATAACTCTCGAATCCCTAGTGAAGTGCACCCAGCTTAAGGGTAGGGGGCTCTTTAAAGACCTTGTAGATGCTCTACTGGTGCTAGCACTAGTACCTGTATCCTATTCCATAGTATCTCTTAAAGGGCTCCCGATCGAGGTAGAGATCGCGGTTTCGCTGGCATACTCGTACCTAGTAGTTCTAGCGCTGAAGGGTTTGAGAGGAAGGCTTGTACCCTCCCTCTTACTAACGGGGTTAGTGCACTCCCCGCTTATCCTCCTAGCGGTATTCCACCCGGAGGCTATAGAGGGTAATTTGAAGAAGGTTGCCGACTTACTTACTAGCCTAGAAGAGGTAATTAGGATCCTAGGCCTAACTTAGCTACAGACCTCCTATATTACCCCTATCCCCTACTTAGGTATGGGGGCAGTGAGCACCAGCAGAGCCGAGCTACGGTTTTTAGGGGTAGTGCTGGTACTACTTTCCATAGCGCTACTAATCCTCTCCGTAGCCTTGATGGTGTATGCCATGGTAGCTGCTTCTGTAGTGTCCCTAGTAGCTGGTCTAGCTGCTCTCTCGGGAGGTTTACAGCTACTTGGGCTTTCACTAGGTAGAGAGAAATGCGAGGAGAGATCTTAGCGCTATTCTTTGCTATCAACGTGGTATTTGCTGTACTAACATCTCTATACAGCTCTATCACCATACCGGTACCCTACGCTGCCGGTTCATCCCCCATAAACCCAGGAAGGTTTGGAACATCGCAGTTCGTGCGAATGTTAAGGATTTTAGGGGTAGACGTCGTCTATGTATCTAATTGGAGTACCCTAGAGCTTGCGGGTACCCATAGAGTCGCCGTAATCATAATCTCTCCTGAAACTCCTTATACAGCCGACGAGGCCAAGACTATAGCTAGACTCCTCAAGAGCTTCGGTGGAGTGGTCCTAGTAGCAGACGAGGATACGGGCTCTAATAGGGTCCTTGAGGAGCTAGGTGCCAGCGTAAGGATAAGCGGGAGAAAGCTCTTGGACGAGCGCAGAGATCTCTATCCTAGGGCAGTATTTTACATAGGCGACCGAATCATCAGTATTCGCCTAGATAAGGCCTCCGAGGTAATTAACTGTAGCGGAGTTACCCTAGGCTACGCGGAGTCGTACACCTACTCCGGTGTAGCTATGGAGCTAGAAGCCGTTGGCTGCCTAGAGATAGTGGAGAACGTAGCCGTACTAGCTCTCGGCGATGGGACCCTACTAACTAACCAAGCTATAAACCTCGGAGGCTCGTACGCCGACCTAGCTGCTACGATAGCGCGCGAAGTTAGTAAGTACTGTGGTAACATGTGCATAGCCTTAGTCGAATCCGGCAAGTACTTAACCGATAGAGCTCTATTCGAGAGGATGCTCTTAAAGGAGGATGATAAAGTACCTGTGGAGGTTTACCTTAACAGAGTCTTATACCTGATTAGCCTTCTACGTGACCTCCTCGTAGGCGGCCCTACGGGCTTAGAGGAGGAGCTCCTAGCTCTAGCCCTACTCCTCGTTGTCTTAATCTTTGTATCGGTTAAGGTCGGCCTAACGGTTCCCGAACGTACTGTGGCCGCTGCGACTCCGCTGTGGAAAAGCGCCGGGGACCTAGCTAAGATACGGAAAGCTATTCTAGACGTCATAGAGCTTTCTGGGTGCCCTACCGATGAACCAGAACTGGCCCGATGCCTTGAAAGTTTAGGCTACAGCAAACCTAAAGAGCTCATCAAGTTCTTAAGGGGGTCCGAGATCATCTTGAGGAGTAGGTTACTGAGCTATACACCAATAGTTCCGCTACTCATAAGGAGGGCCGTTAGGTACTCAAGAGAGCTAGTAGAGCTTCTAGAGAGGTCCCTGGGTGCCAGCGCTGAGAGCTAAACCAGCTGTAGAAGGTACTCGCAGACTATATACCGCTCTTTACCTACTTCTACCGCTTCTCGTTGTACTACCTCTGATAGGTTACGGTCCGGTAGCTGTGGGGGTCGTCAGCTACTTCCTCGTAGTGGTAGCCCTGTGCTATAGCTACGTAGTCATCGCCTCCAGTGGGACTACCTGCAACCTTGCTGGCGTCAGCGTGGACCTGAACCGCGGAAGAGCTATGTTGAAAGTCGAGCTAGAGCTAAGCTGCAGACCTACGTGCTACGGGTTTGAGGTCGTGCTCGACCTGCCACCTCAGCTAGCAGTAGAAGCTCTCACGTATCGAGCTAAGGTCACACTCCCGGGGACCTCGGGCAGGCTCACACTAAGTATCCCAATAGCCAGGCGTACAGGCTTACATGTGGTTGGTCCTCTAATGATAGTAGCTGTCGACCCTCTAGGCCTATTTAGGAAAACTACCTACGTAAAGGAGTCTCTAGCGATTAAGATACCCCCAGAGATAACTGTAGCACCCCTAGCTAGGTGGTACGGTATCATGCGAGCTTCATCGGGCGCTAGAACGCTGACCCCGGGGTACGGCCTGGAGTACCATAGCACCCGGGATTACGAGCCGGGAGACGAATTACGTACAATAGACTGGAAAGCTACCGCTAGGATAGGTAAACTCTTCGTTAAGACCTTCGAGGTTGAGACCCCAATTAAGGCTCTTCTACTTGTAGACTCCCTTCCTCATATGTTCGTTGGAAGTCCTAAAAGCCTCTTCGAGTACTGCGCTGAGCTAGCAGTAGCTATAGCTGCTTATCTGCTTAAGAGAGGTGATGCTGTTGAGGTTGTAGCGGTATCTGAGGATGGGGTTAGGCGTAGCGGCGAGCTAAGGTCGGTAGCAAAGCTTAGCAGCGTACTGGAGGTTTTGGCAAGCATTCAGTGGCCCAGGAAAAGCCCGTACACCGTAGTAGAGCCGAAGCCTATGGGTTGGGCTATAGAGGTACTACAGGATTCCCTAGCTTCGGTTTCCGTAGCTGTAATTCTCACGAGCACTCTAGGTAGTAACACCAGGCTACGTGAGCTGGAGCTCCTGTCCAGCTATTTGAGAAGCCGTGGTGCCGAGCTACTCGTAATAGTACCCATAGCAGCGTTCTTCAGTGCCAGAAGCCCCGTCGAGGACTCCCTGTACAGAGTACTTAGGTTCGGGGTACTAAGTAGGGAGATCCGCTCAGTAGAGAGCTTAAGAAAGCTTAACCTTAAGGTAATAGCTTTAACCCCCTCTAGGGCGTTGGAGAGAGCTATCGCTGAACTAGAGAGGCTGCGGAAGGTTAAGGTACTCTAACTTAGTAACCGCGTACTACCTAGACCTCGAGCCTTGGTGGAGCCGGGGGCGGGATTCGAACCCGCGAGAGAGCGGGTTACTACGGTTACCACTGCAGCCCGCCGCCTTAGACCGCTCGGCCACCCCGGCTCCATAAGGGTACTACCTACAGAGTTTAAAACTTTCCTACCTCTACACTCCCCCAGGCTACCGAAATTCAGCTATTGACATACCCCTTATTGTATTTTGACGTACCTGCTGCATTTAGATGCCGACTTTAATCTTTAATATCAGTTACAACGTGCTACATACCTTAGATCCTGCAGAACCCTCTCACTAGGTATTACGGGTGTTTCCGACAAGCTCAACCGGGTATTTAGTACTTAGCTACTTATCTCAGTATTACATATTAAAAACGTTGTGGTGAAGCTCTTGCCGGTGATCTATAAATGCCGTAAGTGCGGTCACGTTCTCTTCGAGTTTCTAAGGGTCGGTCAGGATTCTTTCGGGTTACCAACACCTTCGGAGCTTATTGCCAAGATCGGCGACAACTGCCCTAAGTGCGGTAACAAGCTAAGGGTCTCGAGTCTTGAGGATATAAAGGTCTACCCCTACAGCAGAAAGGCCCGCGCAGCTTGGCGTGGGATAGGTACTTTAACTGCGGGAACTCCCCGACCTCCGTCTCGCTAGTTTAGACCTAAAGTACCGTTAGGTCTTTAAGGTGATCCCGAACTTCGTGTAAAGCTCTAGAAGAGTTCTCGGTTCAACTTCAAAAACCCTTCTCCTCAGGAACTCCTCACCTAACTCCCTAGTTAGTGTGTCTAGCTCTACCCCTAAGCATTCCCTCAATCTCTTACCTATGACCCTCCTCCTCTGGTTGAAGAGACACCTAAGGAAGTCCTCGTAGCCCCTGTAGCTATCTACCCAATCTCTTAACCGCTCAAGTACGACCACTGAGGACCAGACCTTAGGTCTCGGTAGGAAGACCTTAGGTGGGTAGCTACCACCTAGGGAGACCTTCATGAAAGTCTGGACAAATGCTGAGATTCTACCGTAGTTTCTACTACCAGGCTCGGCGGAGATCTTCTCAGCTACATCCTTTTGAAGCACTAGAACAGCTCCTCTGGCTTTAGAGCGAACTAAGGCTACTAGAACCCGAGAGGATATAACGTAGGGTGTATTGGAGACTACTACGACACCCTCCCTTAAAGCTCCCAGTAGGGGTACACCATCACAAGCTGCGATATCTACCAGGGACCCCTGGAGGGCTCTCCTTAATGTGTCCAGGAACCTTGGGTCTATCTCGGAGGCTATTACGTACTCCGAGACGTACTGGAGGTACAGCGTTAGAGAGCCTAACCCTGAGCCTAGTTCGAAAACGCTGCGGCACTTACCTAAACAAAGCTCTTTCAGTAAGTTAGCTACTTCCTCACCCAAGCTACAGCTAACCATGAAGTGCTGCCCCAAGGACTTAACGGCCTTCACTCTCATAGCAAGCCTACGCAACTCTTCCAGTTCCCTACATACCTCACTCAGCTCCGCGAAGCCCCCCAGAGAGGTACTCGTTTAAGTGTTTAAGCTTTAGAAGAGTAACAGCCCTCTGGGGGGTCGTTGAGTACCGCCCTGGAGCTGGAACTACAGGCTGGTAAGGTCATCAGGATCGTTGGACCTGCTAGGGTGGAGGTAGTAGAGGGGAAGCTACTGACCGTGGGCTCTAGGTATACTGCTGGAAGCTCCTTTGTAGTTCATAGGCTTAGATCTTACAGCGCCAAAGCTCTAGAGCATACTAAGCTAAGGGTGTTTTTAGGTGGGGAGGCTAAGGTAGAGGAGGTAAGCCCCTCCGACGAGGTGGTAGACTCTTGGCTTAGCGTGGCTGAGAGAGTAATACCTAGCTGCCGCAACTCTCCGTGCAGGGTCCTGCTGGTAGGACCCCCGGAGTCGGGTAAGACTACCATGGCAGCATTTCTAGCAAACTACGCGAGAGAGCTAGGTCTTAGAGTGTCCGTAGTCGAGGGTGATGTGGGCCAGGAGGATCTTCTAGTACCAGCAACTGTAGCTTTAGCCGAGGTTAGTAAGCCGATCCTATGGCTACGGGAACTCGAACCCCTGTCTTTTAGGTTCGTCGGATGCATATCCCCACAGTACTGCTTTACCGAGAGCATCGTGGCCATCAAGGATTTGGTTGACGAAGCATCTAGTAAGGGCTTTAACATTATAGTAGTTAATACCGATGGCTGGGTAAGTAGCCCTAGCGGTGTAGAGCACAAGCTAATACTAGCTAGGTGGATAAAGCCTACGCACATCATCACTCTTTCCGAGGACCTTTTCGAGATATTCTCTAAGTGCTTCGGCAACCTATGTACGGTATTACACGCGCCGAGACCTCCAGCTCCACGGGAGAGGAGCAGGGAGGAGAGGAGAGAGCTGAGAGCTCAAGCCTACCGCAAGTACTTTGGTCGAGGAAGGGTAAGGACCTTGAAGCTCTCCAATCTATCAATACTAGGCTTAGGGGCTTTGATCGGCCGTAGACTTAGCTTAGATGAGGTTAGAAAGCAGCTCAATCTACCCGACGGTGTAGCTAAGAGCCTAGTGTACGCGTCTAAGGTCCTCGACACGTACTACCTCATCGGGCAAGGAGACCTAACCCCCCTAAAGGACGCTACCCTGGGTACGGGGATTCAGCTATTGCGTGCAGAATGCCTAGGAGGTCTCTTGGTTGGGATCTTGGACTGCAAGATGAGGGACGCCGGTGTAGGGGTTTTGGTCAGCGTAGACTTCGGTACTGGGGACGTTGTTTTACAGACCCCGTGGGAAGGTGAGATATGCGGCTTAATACTCGGTAGGATAAAGCTAAGTGAGTCTCTTGAGGAGGTGGGGGGAAGGACGAAATGCTCTCAATGAGGAAACTGGTTGAGCGCCAGATGGAGCTAGGCTACGTAGACGTTGTAGATAAAGTACTAGACCCCGTCCTAGAGCCAACTAAGTACTTAAGGGAGGCAGATAGAGGAAGTAGAACGCTTATATTTAAAGTTAAGACCTCGCCCCTCTATGCTGTAAGCGGGGTCGTTAATAGTAGGGAGAAGCTCTACCAGGTTCTAGGTGTAAGTAGAGACGAGGAAGCCTACGAGAAGGTTATCGCAGCGCTCTCTCAAAGAAGCTCCAAGTTCCGTGTTTCCGATTTCGAAGACTTCTATAAGAAGTACCGTGGTGATGTGTTGAGCCTGCCAGCTGTGAAGTTCTATGAGGGAGATGGAGGTCTCTACATAACCTCCTCGATAGTTGTAGCTAAAACCCCCGACCTAGAGTCCTACAACGCCTCTATACACAGACTGATGGTTTTAGATGGGAACTCCTTCGCGATAAGGCTGGTTCCAAGACACCTCTACAGAATATACGAACTCAACAGAGAGAGCGGTCGTGAAACTCCGGTAGCCATAGTTATTGGGGCGCACCCCGTGGTTGAGTTAGCGTCCTCGCTATCACCGCCCTACGGAGTCTTCGAGTTCGAGCTAGTTAAGGCTCTAAGTGGGGAGGACCTTGAGGTCGTGTATACACCAAGGTACGGGCTACCGGTTCCAGCGTACTCATCTATTGTTATTGAGGGTAGGATAACCGGCGAAACCGTTAGTGAAGGACCTTTCGTAGACATTCTCTCACTTTACGATAGAGTCCGACAGCAGCCGGTCGTTAAGGTGGACTCCATATACGTATCCAAGGAGCGGGACTACTTCCACGTAATACTCCCAGGAGGTTGGGAGCACATGATCCTCATGGGCTTCCCCCGCGAGGCCGCTATATGGGACTCCGTAAGGAGGGTAGTACCCTGCGTAAGGAAGGTAAGGCTAACCCCAGCTAGCGGTATGTGGCTTCACGCGGTGATATCCATATGTAAGGAGACCGATGGAGACGGTAAGACTGCCATTATGGCCGCGCTAGCAGCTCACCCGAGCCTAAAGCACGTAGTTGTAGTAGATGAGGATATAGACCCAGACAAGCCGGAGGAAGTTGAGTGGGCTATAGCTACACGCTTCCAAGCCTCTAGGGGCTTAGTACTGGTACACCATGCTAGGGGCTCTACCCTAGACCCCAGCTCCGATGACGGTCTAACCGACAAGGTCGGTATTGATGCTACCTTCCCGGTGAGGTCCAGGAGCCTCTTCCTAAGACCTAAAGCTAGGGACTAGGTGGCAACACTATGTACTTGACAAGAGAAGAGGAGAGAATGCTTTCAGGAGAGTATGGCGAGCCCTTGGCAAGAGCTATGAGGGTTATAGTTAAGGTTGGAGAGTCCCTAGGAGCCGAGAGACTTATTGAAGTATCCCACGCGCACGTCTCCGGCATCTCCTACTTCAACATCGGCGACCCCGGACTTGAGTTCATAGAGGACCTAGCTAGGCTCGGGGCTCGGTTCTCGGTGTTCACGACGGCGAATCCGTACGCAGCTCTAGTAGATTACTCCGGTAGGCTTCTAGCACCAGAAGTCCTCGAAAAGCAGTTGCGGATAGTGTCCGCCTTAAGGGCTATGGGCTCTAAGTCCTTTACGTGCACCCCCTACTACGTAAGAATCCCCAAACCGGGTGAACACCTAGCTTGGGCTGAGAGCAGTGCTGTACTCTATGCTAACAGCGTCCTAGGTGCTATGACCAATAGAGAACCTGGGGTACTATCCTTGCTAGCTGGGATAGCTGGTAGAACATACCTAGGTGAAGCACATAAGGGTCTCCCCAGGGAAGTAAGGTATGTGGTGGAAATAGAGAGACCTGACGATCCGTCAGAAGCTGGGGTCTACGGTCTCCTAGCCGGCAGGATGTCAGCTGAGGGCATAGCCCTAGTTAAGGGATTGGCGAACCTACCCGAGCCGTACGTGAAGGAGTTCTTAGCGGCCTACGCTGTTCCGTCGCCAACGCACTTAGTAGTCCTAGAGGGCGTGACTCCCGGCTTTAGCAAGGTAGATCTAGCAGGAGCTGAGAGGATTCGGATAAGTAGGTCAGAGCTTAAGGAGTTCTACAGAGATGTAGATAGTTGCGAGAACCCGCTGTACCTAATTGGCTGTCCGCATCTCTCACTCGAGGAGCTAAAGCTGGTGAGCTCCGTGGTGGGTGAAGTTAGTAAGGGTGAGCTTTGGATCACCGTTGGGGACTTAGTACCCCAGGTGGGGGAGCTTAGGCGCGGATTTAAGGTAGTTAGCGGGGCTTGCGCCGTGACGACGAGGCTCGACCTCCTGGGGGTGGACTGCGTTATAACAGACTCAGCAAAAGCCCTTACATATCTTCCTAAGTTAGCTAAGGTTAGAGCCTACCTAATGAGGCGGGACGAGATACTGCGTAGGGTGGCCGGGTATGGTTGATGTCCGTATTACCCCTATTTTTAGAGGTGACGTAACGAAGCCCATATGCGGAGAGGTTGTAGTTTACGATAACTTCGTCTCCCCGCTAGGGGATCTAGACTCTGAGGGGGGGTACCTAAGAGGTGTAGGTACGGTAGCTAATAAGATCGTGGTTATTAAGGGCTTCACCGGGAGCACCGTAGGTCCCTACGTAGTCTACTCTATGGCAAAGCGCGGGAACGCTCCGAAAGCTCTGGTGACAGAGGTAGTCGATGCCAGCACCGTAGCCTCCGCGGTCTTAGCTGGCGTACCTCTTTACAAGGTCGACAGATTGGGTACGGTACTGGATCTCTACAAAGAAGGGACTAGGATAGCTTGCATCGAGGGCGAGACCTTAAGGTTTAGAGGAGCCCTAATAGCTATAGAGGGGCTTGACGGTGCTGGTAAGACTTCTCTAGCAAAAGCTCTCCATAACGCTCTTCTGAGCTGCGGGTTTAGGGCTACGTACACCTACGAACCCTACAGTAATGCTATAAGGGAGATCTTTGAGTTGGGGGCTCTCAAGCTAACTCCTGAAGTAGAGGCGCTCCTAATGGTTGCTGATCGGTACTCACACTATGCCGAAGTGATAGAGCCTGAACTCAGCAGGGGGGGCATCGTAATTCTCGATAGGTACATCTACTCCACCCTAGCTTACCAAGGGTCCCTGGGAGTGGACTTGGAGTGGCTAGAATCTCTACACAGGTATCTCCCGAAGCCAGACGTATGCATATACCTAGACGTAGATCCCGAGCTGGGGTTGAGGAGGAAGGAGAGAGCCGGAAGCCCCAGACTGAAGTACTTTGAGAGCGTCGAGCGTCTGAAGAAAGCGCGGGAGATCTACCTAGACCTAACGTCCAAGGGTAGGATGGTCCTGGTAGACGCCTCGCAGGACCTACCCTCGGTGGTGAGAAGAGCTTTTGAGGTCGTCGAAAGGGAGCTAGGGATTGAGTTAAGGAAGTGCTACCCAGAGATGCAGTAGCTGTTTATAGCTAGGCTAATCCCGTTAACTAAGTACTCGACAACCTCTTGGCTAAGCTTAGTGAAACTACTCGTAATGTACGACCTCAACTCGTCTTGGTCCACTAGCTCACAGCTCTCCCCAGCTACTCTTACAAGATCCACTGCTAAGTCTACGTACTCTACGGTATCCGGAAGGATGACCTCAGGCTTAGTACTGAAGCTTACGTACACCCCCTTAAGGTCCCCGCTCGAGGTGTAGTACTGGTGTACCACGAAAGGCCTTCCCTCGATAATTAGGGTCCTAGCTATGTCCCCAGGCTCCTTCCTAACTCGTAGCCCGTCGTAAACCCCGGGAGTCTTTATCCTCCTAACTAGCTCCAGCTCCAGAGTACTCCCGTAGTTTACGTTAACGACCTTAGCTACCCCAAGCTTTACGTAGCTACCATCCATTTTCCTATGCCCTATGGTAATCTCACCGACTTCCTTTGTAACCCGGGAGAGGAACTTCCTAACTATCTCTCTCATTCTTTCCTCAGAAACGTCCTTCGAGAGCTCGTCTAATACTTCAGCTATATCTCTGTAGAGACCCTTAGCTGACTTGATTATGTGGTGGTACTCTGTAGTTGGTGTAACCTCCCTCCTCACCCTATCTAAGTACGTCTTAGCGTCGTAAGTTAAGTATATAAATATCATCCTCTCCCCAGTAGATACTGTAGCTACGTTGTCTAGCTCTCGGACCCTACTCTCTATGCTCTCAAGCTGCTCTATTAGTCTCGGTATTTCGGAGACTATCTCAGTGATGGGGGCCTCGTCGGCGTTACTCCTCCACTTAATGCTTACTCCACGCCTCACGTACTGCATCGATAAGTTGAGTAACTCGGAGATCCTATCCTTGTTCCGTATGTGAGGACTGAAGAGTACCTTAGAACCTCTCCAAACTACAGCGTAGTCCCCGACAGCTCTAGCTCCTGGGACTAGCACTGCGTGACTTCTAGGCTGCGTTGGGACCTTTATGACTGAGGCAGGTATCAGCGCCCCCTCCCTACATTCCCTAAACTCCGCTAGCTCTGCTACTCCGTAAGGAGTATCTACGTAACATCTACCCTCCTTAAGCCCTCTCACACGAACTATGAACGTAGCGTAGAGTCCGAATGGTGGCGCGATTACTATGGTAGCTGGGACGTGTTCGTATATCGCGCTGGCGACAGCCTCAGTATGCCCAGGGTGTCCTATAACGAGTACCTTAGAGGTATCCTCGTTATCGGTCTTCACCGTTACGTCGGCTGGCAACCCTCTGTTGGGTGGTATCCCTAGCCGCTCTACTAAGACGTCGCTTACGTCCACTAAAGTAAAACCTTCATCCTTAAGGATCTTGGAGAGAGCAGTAGCGTAGATACCTCTAACTCTAACTCTAGCTTTCGGCGGCAGGATCCGTTACCCTCCTCTAGTCCTTAATACTCGAGAGCAGAGCTATTATGTTCCATATCGTAGTCCTAGCATACGAGGGCATGTTAGGGTCCTGACTTATCTCGTCGAGTATGCTAACAGCGTTGGCGGCTCTAACCCCCGGCGATAGAGACTTATCGTTGAGCATCTTAAGAGCTTCGAAAGCTGTTCTCCTAATGTTCCTTGGGACACCGGAGTCAACTATCAGCCTGTTTAGGAGAGCTATAACCTGGTTAAGCTTCATCTCGTTGATCTTCTCCTTACTGATCTCAGGACTGCTCATTTCCAACCCCACTCTACCTTCTACGAACTCTTAAAAGCATCTATGGTCGGTCCCCCACTCGAACCTATTCTCCTATGTAGCGGCCTAGTTCAGCTGCGTACTGGAAGTTTATCGGTATACCACCCGTATGTATGAATACTACGTTACTACCTCTTGGTATGACCCCCCTGTGTACTAGGTCTAGGAGGCCGTAAAACGCCTTAGCTGTGTAGACGGGATCTAGCAGTATTCCTTCCGCTTCAGCTACGTATTTAATTGTTTCTACAACCTCCTTGGTTATTACCCCGTAGCCTCCGAACGCGTACTCATCGTATACTATGAAGTCGTCCTCGGAAGCTTTTATTCCAAGTCCAAGTAGATCGGAGGTCGAGTTAGCTAGCTTAACCAACCTACCGAGCATCTCATGTCTACTTCTACCGTTCGAGATTCCCAATACCTTAACGTGCGAGGCTCCAAGGAGCTTAAGCCCTAGGACTAAGCCGGCTTGAGTAGCACCTGTACCGGTAGCATGTACTATGTAGTCAGGCTTAAAGCCCAAATCTAGAGACTGCTGGAGTATCTCCAGAGACGCGAGAGCGTAGCCCAGGACACCGAGCTCCGAGGCTCCTCCGGCTGGGATCACGTAAGGTCTCCTACCCTCTGCCTTTAGCTTCTCAGCAAGCTTAAGCATGGTCTCGTCAGCCTCCTCAGCCCTCTCGACCGCTACCAGCCTAGCCCCTAGGAGCCTGTCAAGTAGTACGTTCCCCTGCAGAGCTAAGCTACCGGGAGGTGTTAGGACGGCGTAGACCTCAAGCCCAGCTTTCCTAGCTGCAGCAGCTGTTAACCTTACGTGATTCGAGTGTGTAGCGCCGCGTGTAATCACTACGTCAGCACCCCTTCTGAGGGCATCTGCTATTATGAACTCCAGCTTTCTAACCTTATTACCACCTAGACAGAGCTCCATAACGTCGTCGCGCTTTATGTAGAGGTTTACCCCTAACTCCCTGCTTATCCTCTGAGCCTTTTCCATTGGTGTAGGTAATGTGGTTAACTTAAACCTAGGGTATGAGAGCACCTTCCACAACATCTTTACCTTACCAGGTAGTAAGCGCGTCCCTAGTTAAAAACTTCGCGCATCTAAAGCGGTGAGAGCTCTTAGACGTGCTTTAAACAGCAAAGTCCTGGGGGCCCTCCCTATGGCCCTGAAGGTCTCCCACCCCCGAGCTAGTGGAGCACCCCGGCGATAGGGGGCAAAGGGAGCACAGAGTTTTCCGAGGCCTACACACAAGCGCCCCTAGGTCTAGTAGAGCTACGTTTACGTCGAGTAACTCCCCCTCAGGGATAGACCTCTCTAGGAGCTCAGCTACCTTAGAAGCACTTAATCTGAGCCCCAGAAACCTAGAGAGGACCCTTAGGACGTTACTATCAACGAAGGCTGCGTGCTTACCGCATACTCTGGAGAGCATTACCCTAGCTATGTAATCCCCGACTCCAGGAAGCTTTAGCAGCTCCTGGTAGTCGCAGGGCGGTTCACCACTGTAATCCTTGAGCACCCTACATACCGTAGCTACTAACCTCTCGGCTCTAGATGGAAGTCCTATCTTTTCGAAAATCCCTCTTACCGGTGCTACTCCTGCTGAGCATAGGGCCTCCGGTGTCGGGAACTTAGTTAAGAGCTCGTAAAAAGCCCTCTCAGCCACCTCCGACCTGGTTCTAACGAGCAGGAACTCCGCTAGTAGAATGCCGTACCAGCCAACCTCGCCTCTCCAAGGGAACTTCCTGCCGAATTCCCTGAACCACTTTACCAGCACTCTCCTCAGAAACTCCAGCCTACCTAAGTAGTCTGAAGAGAGTTTCAACCTACATACCCTACAGCACGATCAGTAACTCCACGAAATTAGCTTAAACAGGAGCACTTAGGGCTACCCCAGCTTGTCGAGGTCGATAGCTTAGTTCTAAACGAGTATTTTAGCTATCAAACTAAGCATAAACAGATACGGTATGCCGAAAATAGCTCTGAACTTAAGCTCCGAGCAACTAGAGGCTCTTAGTAAGATGTTCCCTGAAGAGCCTGTAGAAGACGCCCTGCTCAGGATTGTAAACGACTTCCTCTCCGGTAAGGCTTCGAAACCTGAGCCGAAAGCTGACGAGAAGTCTCTTAGAACCCTCCTAGACGTCTTAAATGCCTACACAGGGAAAATAGATGAGCTTAGTAGAAGAGTCTCCCAAATAATAGAGTTCCTTGAGGAGATCTCCTCCAGACTTCAAAATCTAGAGGAGCAGCTACGCAACATACCTCAACAACCTAGACAAGCCGAGAGGAAAGAGCTCAAGAGGTCCGCGTTAGATATACTTAAGGAACAGGGGGTTATGTTTGAGTCCGATATAGCTAGTAAGATAAAAAACAGAGACGCCTTCTTTGAAAGGCTAAGAAGGGGTGGTGCTGTAATTATAGAACTAGCGAAAGAGAGAGTCGCCGTAGACCCGGAGTTCTTCGCTCGGTTTAAGGATAAGGTAGCTAAGCTTACGTCGAGCTCTGAGGACCTACTTAGCAAGGAGCTGGAGAAAAGCGAGCTGAGACTACTGAAAGCCCTCTCAAGCTCAGGACTAGCTTACTTCGATAGCACTAGGAGGAGGTGGGTTATAGAGCTCTGACATCGGTTTTCGGAAAGGAGGCGCCTACTACTAGAAGATATAAGCTAGGTAACCCCTAGATTTACCGGGATGAGGAAGGCTAGATTGGGCGATAGATGAGCTGGGTTTCGGGTCACTGACCCGGAAGAGATGGGACCCTTAGGCTCACATAAGCTTATAAACCCTGGAAGCAGTAGAGCACGTCTAAAACGGAAAGAGTTGGAACGTATGTCGGGAGGTAAGGTAAAGGTAATGGACCTAAAACCAGGAATGGAGCGGATCTCCATTCTCGTAAGAGTGATAGACCCTGGTGAGGTTAGGAGGATAACTACAAGAGCTGGCGAGAGAACTATTAGAGAGGTTATTGTTGGAGACGAGAGCGGTAGGGTCAAGCTAGTTATGTGGGGTAAGTCTATAAAGGACCTAAACCAAGGAGATGTAGTCGAGATCTCCGGTGCTTGGACTACCGTATTTAGGGGTAAGCTGCAACTAAACGTAGGAGGCCCTGAGAACGTTAGGGTAGTTGAGGATACCGGTCAGGTGCCGGCAACTGATGAGATACCCGGAGAGGAGCCTAAGGTTGAGGGACAGACACCTAGGAGACCAAGACCTAGAAGCTTCCAAAGGAGAGGTGGATTTAGAAGAAGTGGTGAGGACTTTGAGTGAAGAGGGTACCCCAAGACAGGACTACTTAGCAGTATACGCGAGCTTAGCTGAGAAAAAACCCCTCAAGCAAGGTTCGGAGCTAGGGATAAGCGGTGACGAGTACTTGGTTAGCTTAGATGAAAACAGAGTGTTCGCTCTCGCTCCAGCAGCCTACTACATATGGAACCTTTGCGACGGTGTTAGGTCCGTAAATGACATACTCAAGAAGATTGAGGAGGACCTGAAGGAGAGCGGTGAGCAGCTGTTGGAGGAGTCCGAACTTAAGCAGATCATAGCTATGGTACTTACGGAGCTTGACAACGTAGGCCTAATTACCTGGGTTTAAATCTGAAACTACTAGGAGGCTTTTTGCTCTCTACTTCCGCTCTGGAGCTCCCTGGGTTTAATCATAGGGAACGGTATTACCTCCTTTATGGAGGTCGAGCCCGTGAACACCATGACCAGCCTATCTATGCCTAATCCTAACCCACCGGTTGGCGGCATACCGTACTCGAGGGCCTCGATGAAGTCCCAGTCGAAGGGGTGTGCCTCGAGGTCCCCTAGAGCTCTGCGGGCCTCCTCCTCCCTAAAGTACTCGGCTTGAAGCTCCGGGTCGTTGAGCTCTGTATACGCGTTGGCCAGCTCCATACCGGCTACGTAGAGCTCGAATCTCTCAGCATAATCTGCCTTAGACCGGTGGGGTTTAGCTAGAGGGGACGAGGACCTGGGGAAGTCCAGAATAAATGTGGGCTGTATGAGGTGCTCTCTACCGACTAACCTATCGAAGAGCTTAACCACGGCCCTACCCCTATCGTAACCCCCAGCTAAGCTTATTGAGTACCTGGCGAGTAACTCCTTAATCCTATCGTCAGGTAGCTCCTCTATATTTATACCTGCGAACTCCCGGAAGGCCTCGGCCATGGTGAGCCTCCTGAAGGGTGGGGAGAGGTCTATCTTCACAGGCTCCGCACCTAGCGGGTACTCAACCACTGTTGTTCCGAGGACTCTCTCGGCTACGGTGCTGATCAGTTCCTCAGCTAACCTCATTACGTCGTTGTAGTCCGCGTAGGCCTCGTAGGACTCCATCATCGTGAACTCAGGGTTGTGCTCGGCATCTATGTCCTCGTTCCTGAAGTTCTTACCTATCTCGAAGACCTTATTGAAGCCGGCTACTATTAGCCTCTTCAGGTAGAGCTCTAAGCTTATCCTCAGGTACCACTCGGTATCCAGAGCCCAGACGTAGGTCTTGAACGGCCTGGCTGCAGCACCCCCGTAGATAGGCTGGAGGATCGGCGTTTCGACCTCTATGAACCCCTTGCCCCACATGAATTTCCTCACCTCCTCTATGGTTTTGAATCTCACCTCGAGGATCCTCCTAGCTCGGGGGTTCGTCATTATGTCTAGGTACCTCTTCCTGTACCTAACCTCAGGGTCCAGTATCCTGTGGCCCCACTTAACTGGGGGGCTTCTCAAGGCCTTAGCTAGCAGCTGTACGTCCTTAGCGGCTACCGTGAGCTCTCCCTTCTTAGTGTAGTAGAGAGTCCCGTAGACGTTGACTATGTCGCCTAGGTCAACGTAGTTCTCGAAGAAGCTGAATAGCTCCTCACCAACCTCGCTCTTCGATATCGAGCACTGGATCCGCATACCGTCGTCTACGATATCGAAGAACACTATGCCTCCGTGTCTCCTTATACCTAGGACCCTACCAGCTACTGCTACGACAGTACCAACCTGTGGGGACCTAACTACCTCCCTCACTGGTACTGGGCTGTACTTGGGTTTGTGCGGGTAGGGGTTTACCGACATCTCGAGTAGTCTCCTCCGGACGGCTCTCCGCAGCTCAACCTCGCTACTCACTCTCCGCACCTAGGCTGTAGTAGAGCTGAGCTTTAATTTGAAAGGTTCCAGCACCAAGTCTTTGAGCCTATCTTAACACCCCCAGGCTCTGCCTCCAACTTTGATTTCTAGGATGGTAAACCTATAGGGGGCTTACAAGCTTTTAAGAGCGTCGAGAATCCCGTAACTAGAACGAGTATACGGCTATCGTAGAGCGGGTTTGGCTACTCCTGTGAGGTTCTGCTTAGGTACTTGAGAACCCCTACTAAGCTAAGGTTGTTACCTAGATACCTTTTGTACCTGAGCACTAGACTCCCTCTAAGGTCTCTCGGAACTCCGCGAACTACTAGGTGGAACATGAAGACAACCTGATAGAGGGCTCTGCGCACATAAATAATGGTGACTACATAGAGAGCTAGGTCCAGCAACGATAGGGTTGCCGTAACTATGTAGTGCGAGATTTCTATGCACTTAGCTATCCTTCTTAAGGTACACTCTAACCGCATTACCCACCCTCCTTAGCTCTACCAACCCTCGGGACTCCATGCTCCTAAGCCTAGCCGATATTATCCTCCTAGACGCGGTTCCTCGAAGGGCTCTAACCCTCCTGGTGAGCTCGGATATACTAACACCATCCCCTTGAGCTACGAGGACCTCAAGTATAGTTCTCTCTATAGGGTCCGCGCCGCGCCCTCCCCTAAGTATGGAAACTATTCTCTCAGCTACTCTGATAGCCTCGTAAGCTGGCAGGGATAGAGCTGTAGTGAGCTCTAGAGCTACTGCGTAGGTTGGGTCATTAACTAGCTTAGAAAGCAGTTCCTCTAAGCTCTCGAGTTTCTGCAGAACCTTCTCGAGTAGCTCCTCCACCCTCCGCAGCTCCTCTATAGTTGGCACACACTGATCCCAGGGTAGCTAGGGTGGTATCCTTCCCAGTACTACCCCTCACTCTCCTTTACAAACTCCCTACGTCCACGCTCCTTGAAGATACTACTTAGGATCTCACCTAGGTTCGGCACAGACTTTAACCTCTCGTTAAAGTACCTCTCAGTCCACTGCTTAGCCGTTTGCTGATCAACTCCGCTCTCTACTAGAGCCTTATAGAACTCAGCTACGTCCCTAGCAAGCTTACCTCCGTCCATGCCGCTAAGGAGGGTGTTTATCAGGGACTCCAAAGGCTCTCTAATGTCCTTAAGGAATTCCGATACAGCCTTAAGGACCTCGCGTAGCTCTGAAACCTCTGAACTCCGACCCTCCTCTTCCAAACCCCCTGGAACCACAGCACGCACCAAGAATTATACGACTGAACAGGGTAATAACGATGTGTACGCGATGGGTGGTCAATACGTGGTCAAAGAGTTTTGAGTACCGGGGGTGTCCCTCCTTAAGATTTATTAGACCAGGCCGAGTTGCTAGTAGGGGCCCGTCGTCTAGCTGGCTAGGACGCCGCCCTGACGCGGCGGAGGTCCGGGGTTCGAATCCCCGCGGGCCCACTAAATGCTCTACTGTTTACCGCGAGGCCATCTAACCATACCTAGGGGCGCGAAACTGCGAACTTGCTAAAGATTTCACAACTAAGTTGGGGTCTTCCACCAGAGTTTATAACCTTAGTATCTCAGCTACCTAGGATATGCCCACTAGGTCGCAGAGCCCGCTGGACCTAGCTGTAGGGATGCTCTACTACTCGAGGCCTGAGGTGTTTCTCGGGGCTTCTGCCAGAGTTGCTCTGACTCCGGATACCTTTAAGGTCTTCGAGAAGGTCTACGGCCTAGGCGTTGCTAAACCTCCGGAGGGTTTAGATAGAGCCTCAGGTAATTGCTCTAGAGGTAGTAGGGTCCTCGCCGTAGTCTGCAAGAGGGGTGTAAGCACATTCGATGTCGTAGAAGAGCTGTCTAACCTGGGTTTTAAGGTTTCCTTCTGGGGGCTTAAGGATGCTGGAGCTTATTCGTGCCAGTTCATCGTTCTAGGATGTGTTACCTCCCTCACGATTCCGCGCTACCTTCTCGGTGGAGCTGCCGAGGTCTATCCTCTTGGTGAGGTAGATCCCAGGTTTAGGGTCAGCAAGCACCAGCTAGCCGGTAATCGCTTTGAGGTCTTGATAGAGGTTGTCGAAGCGGATATGGAGAGGGTCTCTGCATATACTATGAGATCGGGAGGGCTTCTTTACTTAAACTACTTCGGGTACCAGAGGTTCGGCTATGCCCGCCCCGTAAACCACCTTGTGGGTAGAGCGATAGTTCTGGGGAACTACGGAGACGCCCTACACCTACTCCTAGGAAGTCCGTCTAGTCTGGAGTCCCCTGAAGCTCAACTGGCTAGGAGGTTATTCGAGGAGGGAGACCTTAGCGGCGCCTTGGAGAGGTTCCCCGAGAGCTTGAAGCTGGAGAGGAGGGTTCTGAGAGAATACCTAAGGCTCGGTGACCCTAGGAGGGCTTTTCTGCGTGCCGTTCCGCGCTCACTGCTTAAGTTCTTCGTGGAGGCCTACCAATCGTACCTCTTTAACCTAGCACTTAGCTTGGCCCTCGAAACTCTCGGAGACGTTGAAGACGTTGCTAGAAGTTGCGAGCTCCTAGAGCTTCCGAGGCCGTCTTTACCTACCTCCGGGTGCTCCAGATACCCCGCTGAGGTACTTGCCGAGGATCTAGGTAGTAAAGCTGTAAAGGTAGACACCTCCTTAATGTCTACCTACACTAGAGAGACAACGTTTACGGTGGAGAACTTAAGCGTAGAGCCGAGGTCTAGGAGCACCTTAGCTTTGACGTTCGAGCTTAGGAGAGGCTCCTACGCTACCGTGTACTTAAGGGAGCTTCTTAGGGATGGGCTTACCCTAAAGTCCCTCTAGCCGGGACGTTGTGCAAGCGGGTCGGGTATTTGGTGCTTCGCTACGGTCGTGGAGGTGCTTGTAAGCTGTGGAGCTCCATGCTCTACCTACAGAGCTACACACTTACACGGACTCTCACGAAATCTCTGGCCGAGGACTGCCCAGGAGTCCGGGACAATGCTCAAGCCTAGGTAGGTAAACGTAGGTGTACGCCCTGCCAGGTTTAGCATCTACTCGTATCTTAGTACGGTAGTCAGTAGAGCTCAGGTAGGTGGGAGAGCTCCTGATAGCTATAAACCATAGAGAACTCCCGCAACTTCCTTCGAGGGTAAACAACATCTCAATTACTTGATTAGAAGCTATCAAGCTTAGACTCTGATTTCTCCCAGCTGTAGGGGGTCCTTAAGGTGTCTATTAAGGCCTTCCAGGTAGCTAGGTAGTAAACTACGGACATCACAGCTAAGTACTTAAGCCTTTCTATAACATTGGAATTTCCGGATAAAAAGATGGCCGTTATTATAGATGTCGCCGAAACTGCTACGAGGGCTGCGAGTATGTAAGTAAGGTAGTGCGTGTATAACCCCAGTACTAGGTCTACGAGTAACGCTACAAGCATGGTGGTAGACGTTACGGTCGAGAGGGGGGTAATACCTGTAACTATGAGTAGAGGTAGGGACCTCGGTAGGGCTCTAATACCTAGCGGGATCGATAGTATCCCTCCCCTTATCCAGCGAGACCTCTGCTTTACGAGGCTACCGAGGGTCGTTATGGACCTAGTCTCTGAGGGGGGGAACGCTATGACTACCCTCCACCCCTTGGAGGCTAGCCTGTAGGTTAGGTCTAGGTCTTCGGCTGGTGCTCTGGGGTTTACCCCGCCGACGGCCTGCAAACACTTTGTCTTTACTAGGAAGGCTGATCCCCCGAGTTCAGCTAGCCCGAAGTACTTCGACATGAACGGCTGGATCTTTATGTAGTACAGGTTGAAATCCTCCTCCTGGGCCTTCTCGATAGTCCTAGACCTAGCGATAACCCTACGCACGAACTGGACCGCCGCGATAGTTTCGTCTCTGAGTATCCTCAGAGCTACTCTGAAGTGCCTTGGGTGCACAGTGTCCTCCGCATCGTACACAGCCACGTATTCCGCATCCACGTACTTCAAAGCATAGCTAAGCGCTGCCGCCTTACCCCGCATCCCCGACCTGTTCACCAGGTAGCGGCCAGCTATGCCGTAGCAGTCTAGAAGCTCCCCATCAACTTTGCAAACCCTACTTATAGCGGCGTAGGTCTCCGGATCGTCCTCCTCCCCGACTACGATCAGCTTAAGTAGTCTCTTATCGTAGTCCACGTCCCTAAGAGAGGCTAGTAGGTGGTGTATCGTACCCCCCTCCCTGTACGCAGGTACTATCACAGCAATCCTCCCGCGGTCTACCTCAAGGTTCTCACGTACTTCGTAGGGCCTTACCCTGCTTAGAGCTGCCGCCGCTAGTACTAGGTTGTTTGCAGTAAGTATGACCAGTGTCAGCAACCCGGAGGTCACCGCTAATGCCTCGAGCACCCTAAGCCACCCAAAGACCCTACCCCCCTAGGTATTAATTCTCCGCAAGAGACCTAGAAGCTATGAGGTAGTTACTGGAGCTCTATCTACACCGACAACACCTTAGAACCCCCGAGGATTTCCCTAAACAACTCCCCCCTTCGGTCCTCGTCTGAGGTTTTCTTGTAGTCTCTAAGTAGGGCTAGCAGCTCTCCGAGTGCCTCTACATCGGCTCCCCTCAGCCTAGCTAACCACGAAACTAGCCTGCAGATGTTGCACGGCCTCTCCACTAGTGCCGCGCTCTCATAGTCCAGTATCTTAACGGCTCCGCCTCCGCTTATAACTACGTGCTTATGCGCTCTGCTAAGCTCTCTGTGGTCCACCCCCCTAATGTCAAGCCCCCTCCCAGCTGCTAGGACCTTAGCTATGTATGCGTACCTGAACCCCTCACTGGCTAGAACCTCCGCAGCTGGGCGCCCCTTAACGAGCTCCATAACTATGAACTCCTCACTACACGAGTAGACCTTCGGCGATATCGGGTAGGCCAGCTCCGTGAGCCTGCACTCGTAGATGAGATCCTCCCTCTTGGAGTCCGCTCTAAGTACCTTAACCGCTACTGGGCTACCGTCGCTAAGCCGTCCCTCAAGTACTACCGCCGCGTGACCCTTACCTAGGAGGTTTGCTACCTCGACTACCCCAAGCGCTCTTAGCCTCTCTAACCTCCTTCTTACACACTCCTCGGAGTAGCTGGGGTAGCATAGGTAGTAGCTCATACCTCAACGTTAGCGTGGAACTCCTTAAGATCCTCCTCGTCCTTACCTAGCCTAGCCATCAGCTCGGATATTACGGAGTCTAGGAATACCTGGGTAACGAGCTCGAACTGGGTTCCAAGAGGTGCTAGAGGTTCGTGAAGCCCTAGGAGCTGTCTCACCTCCCACCTGTCCTCGTAGCTTACCTTAGTCCTACCGGGTACTAAGATGACCATATCAGCTATCTTAGCTAGGGGTGAGTCTGGGTACGACGTAAGGGCGACTACCCTAACCCCGAGGTTCTTAGCGACCTCAGCCACCGCGACGACAGCTGCAGACCTACCGGAGCCGGATATAGCTACCAGTACATCGCCCTCCCTAGCGGCCGGGGTCACTGTCTCACCGACTACGTAGGATGAGAAGCCCAGGTGCATCAACCTCATCGCGAAGGCTCTACCCACTAGGCCAGACCTACCGACACCCACTACGAAGACCCTCCTACCCTCCCTGTAGGCTGACTCCAGTAGCTTTACGAAGCTCTCCACCGACCCCTCATCAAGGAGGTCTAGGGAACTCTCTAAAAACTTGACCAGGGACAGGTAGGCCGTCCTGAATATCCGCACCTTCCCACCGAAGGGGTCTACAGAAAGCTATATAAGCTCTACGGGTAACCGGAGACCCCGACCTAGCTAGCCATGAGGACTTGAGAAAGAACTCTTGAGCGCCGTGTACAGGCCTATAGCGCGGTACCACCCCGCCCAAGCCGTCAGCCTCGGGCTATTGGGAGCGGCAGGCGTACACCTCCGCCCCATCAAACCCGTCTTCTACGGGTGCCCTCGCCCCTCCCGGAAGCCCGGGAGGAGACGGCCGCCTCTTTTCGGGGAGG
>Ga0105154_1000119_pt1 | contig 34077 bp, 37 predicted proteins | sample SSWtaG_FD_89672 | JGI IMG/M metagenome (GOLD analysis project Ga0105154, IMG submission 89672) | Hot spring microbial communities from Sandy's Spring West, USA to study Microbial Dark Matter (Phase II) - SSWsed_matched | ecosystem: Environmental > Aquatic > Thermal springs > Hot (42-90C) >... | reverse complement strand
GCGCCTTAGCTCTTCATTTTAAATCTGTTTTAAATTCATCATTATGGAGATTTCACTTATCGTGATGAGTGCTCATAATATTAGTTGCTCCGTAATTTCGCCCTCTTTAGGTATTTAATATGATCTTTTCAACACTTTTATCTAATATTTTCACACAGTATGTCTCAATTTTTTTAATAAAGATGTTGTTAATGCTTTCTTATTGTAAAACGAAGTGTTTGCGTGATGTGGAAGAGGGGGTATGCAATTTTACTATGAATCATTTAGAAATGTTTGTACAGTTCAAGTTTAAATTTCAGTTGAAGAATTCTTTCCAGCTTCAATAGCCACGAATCCAGCCTCCCTATGATACCCACTCCTAGGAGCTTCGAAGTTTAATGGTTCTTCTGTTGGCTTCTGGAAGATGGTTGAGCATACATTCATTATGGTTAATCCACTTTTCATAAGCATATCCTTTATCTTATTGAAGCTGTAAAATCTCGCATTTCTGTAGAAAACGTTACCTGCCTCACCCTTCTTCATGTAAAATTGCGCCCACGGACTTTCCTTTAATATCAAATACTAATATTATTCTCCCACCTTTCGCTAATACTCTTGAAGATTCCTTAAGAACCTTTTCTGGTTTTTCAACAAAGCAAAGGGTTACTATAATGAATATGGAGCCGAACGTTTCATCTGGGAATGGTAGCTCCTCACCAGATGCCCTAACAACATTTATTCCACGTTTTTAGCAAGCATCAATGCCCTCAAGGAGATGTCAACACCGTACTCTATTCCTAAAGCCTCTGCAAAACGCCCTGTACCCACACCTATTTCAAGAGAGGGCCTCTTAAAATTACGGCATAAAGATGCTATACAAGCTTTTTCAAGTTCAAAAGCTGATTTTCCGAAGGGTGAATCAAACCGTACATCATATCTCTCAACAAAAACATCGAAAATCTGCATTACACGTAGGCTATATTGACTATTCCTCCAATCTCCTTGACTCATAACACAACTCCAAAATAACGTTTACAAAATTCCCTTCTAAATTTAATTACCATCCCAGATTAGTTTAGTTGTATTCATATACCATTTACTTTAGCTCCCTACATGTTTAAATCGAGTGGTTTGTTGTTTTCGGTAGGGTTATGGTATTAGTAGATGCAACAAAACTTTAGTTGCTTGTACGTTTTCCAAATTTAGTCATGTTAAATACTTAATTTTCTAAGATCCCCCTTTATGGCATCTGTGATTTTCATGTTGAATTCACTGTTCTGGAGGGCCTCCACCTCTTCTACGTCTTCCTCTTGGTGAACCTTTATTCAGTCTATGTATCATCATTGCTGATGCTCCACATTTTGGGCATTTAACTGGTTTAGGTGTTCCTCGAGGAACTTCTATTATTTGTCCACAATTGGTGCATTGGAAACGTTTCATTGGTAGACTCAAAGTTCTTCACCATCTTGGTAGTCTTGTCGACCCTCCATCCTCTCAATAATTTCTTTAAACATTTTACCTTCGCTTCTAGATTAATTATCTCCCGCTCTATATTTGCTTTTCCATTTTCAAGCTTTCTGCTCATTCTCTTGGGTTGTGGTATAGATGGTGTTGGTGGTGGATAAATAGGTGGATAGGGCATATGGCATGTATGGGAAAAAATAAATACTACACAGAATAATGTGGTAGAAGCTTCATTGAAGGGTGATGGTAAAGTTGCGGAAAGCTTTGCTTGTGTTGAGCTTCATTTTATTTTACTATTGTTAACAGCCCTTATAACCTTCAATGTGGGGCTTCAAGCCAGATATCGCCAGAGAGAAGTTTATAAGATCTTTCCAAAGGATATTGCCCACGCGTTTGGATAGGTGGGTTTCCCATTCTTTGTTGCGTCGTCCGGGTATTCGGCTCTTAAGAGAGTTTCCCAAGGAATATTAAAACATGGCTTTTAGTTCACTGCGTAACGGGAGTGCTATCCTTAGTTCTAGTGGTCTTCCACATGATCAATAAGATACAAGCTCCAAGACCAGTACATTTCATTGACTTCTTTGCGTTTCTTGTAATGGCAGTAGTAGTTGTAAGTGGGACATTAGGAAGATACGTAAAAACTAAATTCATAAGAAAGTATTGGAGAACAATACATACATCATTGACGATAATCGTCTACTTCACATCAGCTTTCCACATACTTGAAAAAATGAATTTTTTATGGTAGCTAAAGCAAATCAAACTTTAAACGGTATTACTTAGCGTTTGAGATATACTCTTCATAGTCTTTACGCCTAACAAAAACACCTTGTGATATCAATAATAGGATAAGTTGAACTAGTAGGCTGAACAGATATTTTTAATTTACTGGTAAATTGATGCGGGGGGTGGGATTTGAACCCACGAACCCCTTCGGGACAGGGTCCTAAGCCCTGCGCCTTTGACCTGGCTTGGCGACCCCCGCCTCCTTCTTCTAATTCTTTCTATTCTTAAACTTAATGTTTAAATTTTCCTTTCATATTTCTTTCCTTTATTGATGGATCTATGAGGATTGTTGTTGGTTCCGTTAATCCTGTTAAGGTTGAGGCTGTTAGTAGGGTTGCTTGTAGAGTTTTTAGGAGCTTTGATTTGTTATCTGTGGATGTTGAGAGTGGTGTTTCTCATACTCCTATTGGTGAGGATGAGATTATCCGTGGAGCTATGAATAGGGCTTTAAATGCTTCTAAAATTGTTTTTGGAGATCTTTATGTAGGTATGGAAGGTGGTATTGTTGAGAAGTTTGGAGTTTGGTTTGTTTCCTCATGGTGTGCTGTTATGGATTCCAATGGTGTTTGGTCTTTTGGTTGTGGTGGGTATATGCCACTACCACGTAGAGTTGTTGATATGGTTTTGGGTGGAATGGAGCTTGGTGATGCTATTGACGTTATAAGTGGGTTGTCTAATACTAAGCTTGATACTGGTGCTATTGGTGTTTTGACTAAGAATCTACTGACTAGGAGGGATTCATGGGAAACTGCATTGATCTATGCTTTAGCATATAAGATTTCGCCTGAATTCTACTTGTAATGTTGAGTAACACTTATCTATGCTTTATCATTTAATTAATTTTGGCGATGAGGAATTCAGCCTTGACTGAAAGTTGATGATGGATCAACCGGCTGAGCCACACCATATAGTACTGTTAATATTCATGGTTAATGATGTGAGTCTTTAATCCTAGGATATCCACTACCATATGTTTACATGTAATGGGTACATTGATTCTTTTACGGCTACCAGCTTGTTCTCTTGTAGATTACTTCTTCATCGACTTTAATTCCTCTATTCCAGAGTTCTTTTAAGAGTTCTTCTATACCCTCTTTTGTTAATAGGTTTTCTGGTGGTATTACTCCTTTCCCTCTAACTTTACCTTTCATGATCATTTTCGCTATTAAAGCACATGTGTATCCACTTGTTCTGCCCATGGATGTAACTTTCAATTCCCTATCATAGTAGTCTATTAACTTGTATTTTGCTTCTACGTATACATCATCCATGTAGCCGATCACTTCAACTATCAACACTATTACATCTTCCTCTTCTTTCAATTTCTCTTTTAACATTTTTAGTGTTAGGTCTACTGGTCTTACTTCAATATCACCTATCTTTATTTCCGTTTTATCGAAGAATCCTAATTCTCTTAATGTCATCATTTTCTCTGCGTGTCCAGGCCATCTTATCGTTTTCTCCCACATTTCTCTCACGTTTCCCATGGTGTGTGGTAGTGTTGATAAGCCATCTGTGTAGAAGCATTCTAGGGTTCCCAGTTCAGGTACCTCTATGGTTTCAAGTCCTGATAGTGCTGGTACGTGTATCATCTTCCCATCAATTATTACTCTTGCTGGTCTCGTATACTCACCTATTACGCTTTCTAGGGAGAAGAATAATCCATAGTCTAGTGGGGGTTTCGGATTTAATGGTATTCCTCCAACCCTTATTTTTATGGCATCAATTTTGCTCATCTTGTATGAACCGTATCTTGCAAGTATGTTACTTAATCCTGGAGCTACACCGCATCCTGGGATTAGCATGACCCCTTTATCTTCAGCTTTCTCATTTAATTCCAATTGTTCTTGTTCGTATGCTAAATCAACTGTGTTTACCCCTGCATCTATGCATGCATCATCAACTTTAACTACTAGTTTGTGTGGTAAAGCTACTATTGCACAATCATATTTTGATACTATTTTCATTAGTTCCACGGTATTTTCAACGTTCATTTGCGTGGTTTTCAACCTTTCATCTTTAAGTTTATTTTTTGCAGCTTCAAGTTTTGATGCATCTATATCTATTATGTTTAATTCTTTTAAATCATGGTCTCTTAGCATTTCTATGGCTGCAGCTTGACCCATGGGTCCACATCCAATTATTATTGCCTTCATATAATTCCCCATAATTAGTTATTTGTATGGAGTTGTATGGTATATATAGGTTTATATTTTAGGTTGGCAAAATTTGTTGTGGGTTTATGTTCATTTATGATTATCCTTACTTCTGGTTTGGTGAGAATAGTTATTTAGATTATGCAGGTTTGATAGCTGTTGTTATGATATTGTTGTATGTTTTCATGTATATGGTTCATGAGGATAAGGTTCGTGTTGAAGTTACTGAGAAGGTTAAGAAGGATTTAATCCCAAAGTTATATTCAAATCTGGAGAAGGTTAGGGGTTGTTTAATGGTTTTCGAAGGTGGAGGTGAGGTTTCAAAATCTCTTGTTGAACTTTTGTATGAGGGGTTGAGTATTACCTTGCTTTCAGAATTGAATATGAGGATTCCAAGATTTGCAGATCTATTTAGGAGATATGTGGATGACTTGAAATCTTTTGATCTCATGATATCTTCAAAGGTTTTTGATCGTGATGCTGCTCTTAATCTTGCCAGTAAGATTAAAGTTGAGACTGATGTATTGTTGTCTGAGATTTTAAAGATTAGGGGGATGGATAAGCTTCCCCATAGACAGGGTGGTTTTTCATCTCTTAGACGTTAATTAAATTGTTTGGTGCCTCGGCCGGGATTTGAACCCGGGTCTCAGGCTTTCCCCACGCTATTAAATTGTTGCTCGAGAGGCCTGAATACTTGACCGGACTATACGACCGAGGCATTCTTCAAAATATTTGAAAAATTGTTTTTCCTTAAATTTTTTCCTTAATTTTCGAGAATAATACTTCTATGTCTATTTCATCATTGTATATGTGTGGTGAAATCCTTATTCCACCTATTCCAGATGATCCTCTATATGATACTTGCACTCCTTCTTCCCTCATACTTTTTACAGCTTCCATCTCTTTTTCATATCCCATTCCCGTGGATATTGTTGTTATGGATGACCATCTGTCTTCATTTTCCACGCATCCTAAAACTTTATACCCTCTCTTCTCGGCTTCTTCAATTATCTTCCTTTTTAACGCTCTGTTATGCTTCTCTATACTTTCTATTCCAATATTGTTTAAGTATTCTACTGAAGATCTCAATGCTTCTATTAATATGTATGGTTTTCCACCTCCCCAATCAAGTTTTGAGGCTGTTTTAGATTTTTCGAGTGGGATCCATGGGTCTTTATCTATTGTGGTCCACCATTTGCTCCATCCTTCAAGTGGTTCTTGGAAGTTCATTAGTGTTTGGGCTGGGGGGTCAAGTTCCTCTATGACCTCTTTATCTATGTATATGAATCCTGATCCTATAATGTTGTTTAGTAGCCACTTTTCTCCTCCAACAGCCATGGCATCTATCCCAAGTTTCTTTACATTCATGTTTACTGCGCCTACATGTTGTATTCCATCAACTATTACCAGTGCCCCTTTTTCATGGGCTATTTCGCTTATCTCCCTTATTGGTAGCATAAATCCATTAACCCATACTACGCTGCTGAAGATGACTGCATATGTTTTTTCATCTATTAGTTTCTCAAAATCTAGTAGATCGTATCTTCCATCTCTATGTTTTACAATTCTTATTTCACTATGATTTCTTTGACTTAGTGTTTTTATTGCCATTGATATTGATGGAAATTCTAGGTCTATACCCACTATGTTACCTTCCTCCTTAGGTTTTATTGATAATAGTATTCTTCTAAATCCATCTGTGGTTTGTATGCTGAATGATACTTCTTCATCACTACATCCTATTAGTTTTGCTATCTCTCTTTTAGCTGGTTTCTCTATTTCCTCTCTCAATTCCTCCCATTCATCTTTCTCTGTTTTTTCGAGGAATCTTTTTAAGGCTTGTGATGTTTGTTTTGGAATTAATCCTTGAGCGGCTGTATTTAAATATGCCTTATACCTTTTTAATGCTGGGAAATCTTCCTTTACATTTAAATACGGGTATCCCATGTACTTAGATTTCATGTTATATTGCATATATGTTTAGTGTTTCTCTTGTTTCGATAAATTATTTAACTTTCATTATTAGATTAAGATTTGTGTGGAAGGAGCTAGTTCTTAAAGCTCAAGTTAATGAGATTACAGAATATGTGGTGTATAGTAAGCTTTCTAGATCAGTTAAGGATATCAATAATTCCACTATTTTATCTAGGATTGCTGAGGATGAATTGAAGCATTATGGGATTCTTAGAGGGTATAGTGGTGTGGATGTTAAACCAAACTTTTGGAGGATTGCCTTTTACATATTTTTAGCTAAGGTTTTTGGTTTAACTTTTGCTTTGAAGATTATGGAGAGGATTGAGGGTGAAGCTGTTAAGGTTTATAGTTCTCTATCACATTCTATTCCTGGTCTTTATGAGATTTTGAGGGATGAGGAGAGTCATGAAAGGGAGTTGCTTGGGTTGATTGATGAGGAGAGACTCAAATATATTGGTTCAATGATTTTGGGGTTAAATGATGCTTTAGTGGAGCTTACTGGTGCATTGGCTGGTTTAACCATGACTTTGCAAGATACTCGTTTGATAGGTATTATAGGGTTTATAACTGGTTTTGCAGCGGCTTTATCAATGGCTGCCTCAGAATATTTATCCAGTAAAGCGGAGGGAGGTAATGTTAATCCAGTTAAAGCTTCAATGTATACTGGGGTGATGTACCTCTTCACAGTTCTCATACTAATCTTCCCATACCTCTTCTCATCGAACATCTATGTGTGTTTAGGTTTGATGATTTTCAATGCAACCTTGATAATTACGGTTTTCACCTTCTATACTTCCATAGTTAAAGAGTCTTCTTTTAAGAGGAGATTTCTAGAAATGATGACTATTAGTTTGAGTGTAGCTCTACTATCCTTTACCATAGGATTTTTAGTGAGATCAGTTTTTGGATTTGAAGTTTAATGTGATTGATACTGGATGACCACTTCTAATACTTCTCGTATGAAGTATAATTGCTACTTACCCTTTTGATGTAGTGATACTCATAATTGTTGAAATGGGGGTTGGTGCGGCGGCCGGGATTTGAACCCGGGTTGCTGACTCGGAAGGCCAGTGTCCTAGTCCAGGCTAGACGACCGCCGCTTCTAAATTAGAAATTATACCTTTTTGTTGAATAAATTCTTTGCTTCAATTCATCATGTTTTCAAATCTTTCAATCATATCCTCGAAAGGTTTTTAGGTATCATGAAATATCTTTTTTCCGGTGTAGATTTTGATTTTTTTGGAGTTCAGATTTCATGGTCGTGGAGGTCAAGGTGTTGTTACTGCTTCACAGCTTCTTGTAGCTTCAGCTTTTAAGGTGGGTTTGTGGGGTCAGAGTATACCAATGTTTGGTGCTGAGAGGCGTGGGGCACCTGTTGAGGCTTATGCTAGGATTTCTGATACTCCTATTAGGAGGCATAGTCAGGTTTATCGTCCTGATGTTGTTGCAGTTTTTGATCCGAAGATCATGGAAGTTGTGGATGTTTCGAGGGGGTTGAAGCCTGATGGTATTCTTTTATTGAATTCCCCTACAGATAAATTTGAGTATAAGTTTGAAGGGTTTAGAGTTTACTTTGTTGATGCTACTGGTATAGCTATTAAGCTTGGGCTGTATTTCGCAGGTTTTCCAGTTGTGAATACAGCTATTGTTGGTGCTTTAGCTAAGGCTACTGGAATATTCCCTCTTGAAGCTGTTTTGGAAGTTATTTCATCCACGTGGTCTGGTAGGATTGGAGAGTTGAATGCTGAAGCAGCTAAGTTGGCTTATACTTCTCTTAGAGGTGGTTGAATTGTCGTATATACTCCCAGTATCTAAACCTTCTGAGGGTGCTTCAGGTTTTACTGGTATTTGGAGATCTTTTAAGCCTGTAATTGATGTAGGTAAGTGTAGGAAGTGTTTGTTATGTTGGCTTTACTGCCCTGAAGCAGCTATTAAACGTGTTGGTGATGATTATATGAGCGTTGAGGTTGATTATAGGTATTGTAAGGGTTGTGGTATTTGCGCCAATGAGTGTCCATTTAAAGCTATAATTATGGTTAAAGAGGGGTGATCATGGCGAAGACTGAAATTTTAACTGGGAATTATGCAGTTGCATATGCAGCTAAGCTTTCAAGAGTTCAAGTTATATCAGCATATCCTATAACCCCCCAGACTTCTATTGTTGAGAAGCTTGATGAATTTGTTGAGAGTGGAGAGTTGAATGCAAAGTATGTTAGGGTTGAGAGTGAGCATAGTGCTATGGCTGCTTGTATTGGTGCAGCGGCAACTGGTGCTAGAGCTTTCACTGCAACATCTTCCCATGGACTCATGTATATGTCTGAACTTGTTTGGTGGGCTGGTCTTGGGAAGTTTCCATTGGTTATGGCTGTTGTATGTAGAGCTTTAGCTCCACCTTGGAGTATATGGTCTGAGCATAATGATGTTTTAGCTCATAGGGATAGCGGTTGGATAATATTCTTTGCTGAAGATAATCAGGAGGTTCTTGATTTGACAATTCAATCATATAGGATTTGTGAGGATGAGAGAGTTCTCCAACCAGTCATGGTTGCCCTTGATGCATTCATTTTATCCCATACATCTATGCCAGTTTCTATACCTGAGCAAAGTGATATTGATGAGTATTTACCTATACCTGGATCTAGACGTAAACCATTTATACTGGATCCCGACGATCCATTGACCCATGGAAATTTAACGTACCCAGAATACTTCATGGAAATTAGATATGAGATTGAGAAGTCCATGAATTCTGCTAGGAGGGTTATAATTGAAGCTGGTAGGAGGTATGGTGAGATTACTGGTAGATATTATGATAGTCTCGTCGAAGATTATAGGTGTGGTGATGCTGATATTGTGTTGGTAAATGTTGGATCTTCTTGTGGTGATGCGAAGGAGGCTGTGGATTTATTGAGGGATGAGGGGTATAAAGTTGGATTACTCAAGCTTAGAACTGTTAGGCCATTTCCATTCGAAGATTTGAGGAGGATTTGTAGTGGTAAGCGTTACATTGGAGTTTTTGATAGGAACTATAGTTTCGGTTATGGGGGGATTCTCCATTGTGAAGTTTCATCAGCACTATCTGGAATTAAGGTTCCAATTCAAGGATTCATTGGTGGTTTGGGTGGTAGAGATATAACTCTGGATGATTATGTGTGGGTTTTTAAAATTCTGGTTGATATGGCTGATAGAGGGGTGGAGCCAAAGCCACCAATATGGGTGGGTTTAAGGGGGGTGGTTTAAATATGAGTATATCCATAAGGAGTTTAACATTAAATGAGTATCTTCTACCAGGTAATGCTTCATGTCCTGGATGTCCAGCTTCCATTGGTTTGAGGATGCTTGGGAAAGCTTTAGAGGGTAGATATGTCTTAGTGATACCTGCATGTTGCTCTACAATAATTGAAGGTCCATACCCTAAATCCTCATATGGGGTTCCAGTTCTAAATATTGCTTTTGCAGCATCTCCCTCGGCTGCTGCTGGTATTAAAGCTGGTTTTGAAGTTCTTGGTAAAGGCGATATCCATGTGGTTGTATGGGCTGGTGATGGTGGAACTGCAGATATTGGTATGGCTTCTCTTAGTGGTGCTGCTGAGAGGAATGATGATATAATCTACATATGCTATGATAATGAGGCTTACATGAATACTGGCATTCAGAGGAGTAGTGCAACTCCATATGCTGCTTGGACTACCACAACAATTACTGGTAAGAGTGAGCATAAGAAGAATTTGCCGATGATAATGGCTGCCCATAGAATACCATATGTTGCAACAGCTTCAGTTGCTTACCCACTAGATTTCGTGGTTAAGGTTAGGAAGGCTGCATCCATTAGAGGTATGAAATACATTCATTTGCATAGTCCATGCCCAACTGGGTGGAGATTTCCAAGTGATAAGACCGTGGAGGTTGGTAGGTTGGCGGTTCAAACTGGGCTGTGGCCATTATACGAGATTGATCATGGAGTTTTCAAATTGAGTGATATATGTAAACCACTTCTAGATAAGAGGAATAGGAAGCCAATTGAAGAGTATATTAAGATTCAAGGTAGATTTTCAAGGATTAGTAAGGAGCAATTGGCTGAGTTGGAGCGTTATGTTGAAAGTTTGTGGAATGAGATAGCATTGATGATTGAAAAGTCTAAGATGTCTGAAGGGGGATGTTAGAAGATTCCATCAACATCGAAGTAGATGAGTCTTCTACGTGGAATTATGCTATTTGGATATATCGTTGTTCCGGAGGCTATTATGCTTCCACATCCTATGAAACTGTAATCTCCAACTACTGAGCCCATTTTATCCCTGCCAGTATCCATATCAACTCCCTTAATCCTCATTTTCACATTCCCCCCGCCTTTAGCTTTATATTCGAATTTCACATCACTCTCGATTATGCAATTTGATGCTATTATGCTGTAACCTATCTCTACATTATCCATTATCACCGTGTTATCCATTACTATGCTTTCAAATATCTTGCTTCCAAACCCTATTTCAACGTAGTCCCCTATATACGTGTACGGTCCAATTATAGAGTTACGGTCAAGCTTACATCCAACGCCTATTATTACTGGGGGGTTTATTATGCAGCCACTTCCAATTACACTTCCCAATCCAATAAGTATTTTTCCACTATATTCTGGTTTGCTCATTTCTTCTTCATTTGCTTCCAGTAGATCCCATGGTCTCCCCACATCTTTCCACCATTTTCCAGATATATTGCAAACTGCTATTTTCTCTCCGCTTTTAATTAGTTCTTTGAATGTATCTGTTATTTCGTATTCTCCTCTCTTGGATATTTTCGTTCTATCAATGGCTTTGAACACCTTTCTTCCTTCCATGACGTATATCCCTGCATTTACCTGTTTACTTGGTTCCATTCCTCTTTCAGGTTTTTCAATTACGTTTATTAGCATCCCATATTGATCTACATGTAGAACTCCATAATTCCATGGATCTTCCACTTCCGTGGATACTATTGTAGTTGCAGCTTTTGTTTTCTCATGTCTATCTATTGCTTTTAATATCACTTCGCTATTGACTGTTATGTCTCCATATACTACTATGAATCTTTCATTGTTAACGTATTCTTCAGCCATTTTTATTGCATGTGCAGTTCCCAGTTGTGCTTCTTGAAATATGTAGTCGATTTTCACGTTATACTTGCTTCCATCTCCAATTCTCCTTTTAATTTCGTCTTTCATGTATCCAACTATCAACCCTATTTCCTCTATTCCTGCTCTCTTTAACTCAATTATTGTCTTTTCAAGTAATGTTTTTCCAGCTATTGGAAGTAGATGTTTTGGTCTATACTTTGTTAATGGGTTTAGCCTAGTACCCTTTCCAGCTGCGAGAATTATTGCTTTCATAAATTCATTATCCCCTTAACTCTCATTGGTTCTCCTGTTTTTGCTGATTTCAATGCTAGTTCACATAGGTATACTGCTATTAGCCCATCTCTCCCCGTTACTATTGGGTCCTCTATTCCCAATACTACATTTATGAAGTTTTCAAGCTCCCTCTTTAATGGCTCTTCATATTGTGTATTTGGGATGTATACTCCATTGCTATTCTCTATCCTTACTTCTTGTGTTATGTAGTCTGCCACTATTCTCCCCTCACTTCCAGTTACTGTTAGTTCTCTGATCTTTTTTGGTGTAATCCAGTTGGCTTCTATTATCCCTGTTGGGTTTGAATTGAATTTCAATATTATGTTTGCATGGTCTTCATATCCATGTTTTAAGCTTCCTGCAACTGCATATATTTCTGTAGGTTCATTTCCAGTTATGTATCTCATTAAGTCTAGATCGTGTATTGCTAGGTCTTTTACAACACCTACATCCCCTACTCTTTCAGGCCATCTTGAAACTCTCTTTGATGATATTAGCACAACTTCTCCAATCCTACCCTCATCTATCATCTTCTTTACCCTTTGTACGGCTGGATTATATCTTTCTATGTGGCCAACCATCAGTTTCACTTCATGTTCGTATGCCTTTTCAATTAGGATTTTTGCTTCTTCAACAGTTGCGGTCATGGGTTTTTCCACCAGTAGATTTTTACCTGCTTTTATAACGTCTAATGCTATTTTGGCATGGGTTGATGATGGTGTGCATATTGTTATGGCTTCTATCTCCTTATCTTTTAACATTTCATGGTAGTCTATGTAGACTTGTATATTGTACTTTTCTTTAACGATTCTTAGAGCATCTGGATTTATATCTGATGCTGCTACTAGTTTAGCTCTTCTTAGTTCGCTTAATACTCTAAGATGATTTCTCCCCCAAGCTCCGCATCCTATTACTGCAACGCCAACTCTATCCATTCATCCCCCCTCCCCCTTTAAAATCCTCATTATTACTTGAGTTGGATCTTCCATCTCCTTAATTATATCATCTGTTTTAACTTTGTATTTGTCTGGATCTCTGATAACTTTCAATGCGTATTCATATGCTTCATTTACATCCTTAATATTTTTTATTGGTAACCCTCTTTCCTCAAGCCATATATTCACATGTATTTGTTTCGGGAATAGGCTTATTGATGGTGTCCCTATTAGTGCTGATTCCCTAGCCATAGTTCCTCCACCAGTTATTGTTAGTACTGCATATTTCATTATGCTCCTTGTATCCACAGCCTCCTTTGGTATTATGGTTTTGTTTGGTATTATCTCATCGTTGTATCTTGGTAGATAAATTATCTTCACTTCTCCATTGAATTCTCTAATTATCTTCTCTATGATCATCTTCACGGGTTTCTCGTTTTTATTGTAGTATGATGCTTTATACTCTGCTTCTCTTGCAATGATTATTTTGTCATTGGGACTGAGCCCAATCTCATCTAGAACCTTTTTGTCGGGTTTGAAATTTCTTATCCAAGCTAATTCATCAACACCATTGTACTGTATAATCTTCTTTTCATCTATTAGGTTTCTATACTCCTCTTTTGGTATGGCTTTTGGGGTTATTAATATGTCTGCTAGTGGTATTGTTAGTTTATTCACATGTTTTGAGTGTGGTGTGTCACTTAGTATTATTATTGGTATTGATAGTCCGAAGGCTACTCTAACCCCTTCTGGTGATGTTAGTGAGATATGGTATGCTGGCTTATTATCTAAACCTATTATCGTTTCTGCAAGTTTTATGCTTCTATCTAGACTTGCCATCAGTTTCCCTTCAAGTTTCTCTCCACCATGCTTCCCCACAATTATAGGCTTCAAATTGTACATTTTGTATATTTTCGTTGTGTAATCGTATTCTCTTGTGGTTATTATTGATTTGTACCCTATCTTCCATGCTTCTTCCATTATTTTTATTGAAAGTAGTGCTTGTTTTGGTGTTAATGCGTCAATCCATATGGTCTTCAATGGTCATCTACCTTCATTTTAACTCTTTTTAACAATCTTCTAGTGAAAAATTGTATATATCTTTTTGCATCATTATTCATTATTGATGCAAAACTCCGATTTCTATGATATTATTTTGAAGCTTAAATCTCTCGGGTTAACTGAGTATGAGGCTAGAGTTTATTTAGCTCTACTTGATAGGGCTGAGCTTACTGCTGAGGAGGTTAGTAGCTTATCCAATGTTCCATTACCAAGAGTTTATGATGTCTTGGAGGCTTTGGAGGATAAGGGGTTTGTGAAAGTTATTTCTGGTAGACCTAGGAGGTTTGAAGCTTTAGATCCTAAGTTTGCATTCAAGAATTATGTATCATATTTGAGGAAGCTTCTCGATGATGAGATATCCAATTTGGAGAGGAACTTTGAAGTTCTGCAACCAATTTTGGAAGAGCGTTATTATAGTAGTAGGTTGAGGATAGATCCAAGTTCTCTACTTGAGCCTATACATGATTTGCATGAGATGGAGGATAAGACTAGGGAGATGATATCTTCAGCTAAGCAGGAGATAATAATATTTTCACAGTTATTTACATGGTTTAATAGAATTGAGAAGGAGATTCTTGAGGCTCTTGGTAGAGGAGTTAAAGTTAGAGTTTTAATGAGAATTCTAAACCCGGAATCTAGAGAGATATTTAATCGTCTTAAGAAGATTGGTGTTGATGTGAGAATAGCCTCTGAGGAATGGTATCCTGTTAGGGGGACTATTGTGGATCGTTGTAAACTCATATTCCTTATATGGGTTCCAAGGGAGGAGAAGAGGTATTGGAGCCCAATAGTTTATAGACCTCATTACACTGAGAATAAGGGGTTGATATCAATATTTCTTGATGCGTTTGAGTATAGGTGGTCTTCAGCTTCCACTCCTTAAACCCCTATCAACTTTTTCAATATATTTTTGAACCATCCTAACCCATATTAGAAGCCAAGACATTGCCATGAATGCAGATATCATAAGCTTTATTAAAGCTTCAATAATTGTTTGAGTAGTTCCCTCACCTGCTAATATCCTCAATGGAACCACCATTTTATCTATTGTAACTATTAGTGCTATCATCATCACCCATACTACCACCATCATTAAAGCTAAATCCCATATCCTCTTCAGAGTCTTCATATTCTCACCAGCATTAATAGTGCTGTTATGATTCCCATTATGGAGGATATTGCACATAAAGCGTGGTAAGATTTTATTAGCTCTAGCTCTGTAGCCCTCCCCTTTCTGAGCATTAGGTTTGCTAATGTTTTTGGAGCTTTTGGGTTTAAGTTTGCCTCTATATACTCACCTACAACTTTAACTGGTCTTTCAGATATCTCCCCCCTCTCCAGTAATCCTCCAATGCTTCTTAGTGAGTGGAATGCATTCATTATGAATGGCATTAGAACGGTTATTCCAATCACCTCCATTCTTCCAAGAACAGCTATACTTCCAATAGCTGCTCCAAGCATTAAGCTTCCAGTATCCCCTGCAAAAGCCTTTGCAGGGTACTTGTTGTAGTAGTAGAATGCTGATGAAATCCCTAACACTATTGCAGACATAGTTGCTTCATCCCATTGGCCGAGTATTATTGATGATGCTAGTAGGGATGCTGACATCATGGCACATCCTCCTGACATTACTCCATTGTAGGTGTCCATCATATTTACGGCATTAGCTGGTACAGCTATTGCGAATGGTAGTAGCATCCAGTAAACTATGGTAAGTCTAAACCCACCTATCAATGGAGCTCTAGGTCTTCCGAGAATTATGTGGTTTGGGTAGATCATTGACATTATGGCTATTGGTGTGAAGCATAGTATTGTTAGTGCAGTTTTTACTTTCGCTTTTAAAGTGAAGATGTCATCTATAATCCCTATGATTGCTGCCAGTATTGATGTTAATGTGAATGTCAATATCTTTGGATTGAATTGTATGCTCAAAAGTATTATTGATGATGTTACAAGTCCTATTAGCATGCTCAATCCACACATTTCAGGTATTTCTGGTCTGCTTAGTTTGTGAACGTCTATTCCAACTATGCCTAATTTTCGCATTAACTTCATTACTAATGGTGTTAATGTTAATGTTATTGTGAAGGATGTTATTAGAGCTATTGGTATCATTGCCAGTTACCTCTAATATATCTGCATATGTAAATCTTAAAATGTACTATTACTCTTATAGTTTTAATGGTTGTGATGGCTGAGTCAAGGGGTATTAGAGTTAGATATGCTGGGACTGTAAATTTTGCTTCAAAGCTTGTTAGCACGTTAACTGGACTTATGTTTGTTACGATGGTTTCTAGGAGACTTAGTGAGGAGGAGTTTGGTTTATGGAGCTTCTTTGGAGTTTGGCTTCAATACTTTATCATCCCCTCCACTTTTGTGAATTATTGGGTTGTTAGGTATGCAAGTAGGGGGTTTAAAGTTGGTAAGACAGGTTTAATTTTAACTTCAATTTTGACATTATCTTCCATGCTGGTTTTTGCTGTGGCTTCACAATACATATTGTACTCTAATATAAGATTAAGCTACTTGCAAGTGATAATAATGGTTTTGCTATTACAGATACCTGCAGAGTATTTTGCATCTAATTTGGATGCTATTGTTACTGCCTTGGCTCCTGAATTTACTGGTTATGGTGGCATAATGTTGGAGGTTGTTAAGCTTTCCTCCGGTTTTATACTTGTTAATTGGTATAGGCTTGGACTTGTGGGTGCATTACTCTCTTATGTTATTGCAAAATACTTTTACTCCCTCTTCCTATTCATCGCGTTTAGGGGAAGTTTTAGTGGGGTTTTTGATTCCAGTTTGGCCTTTAAATGGGTTAAGCTTTCATGGCTTCCAGCATATAGTATCATACCTGGTTACATTAGAAGCCTAGAAATCCCTATAGTAACATTCCTCATAAGCTTCTCAGACCCCTCAATTCCATTGAGGGTTCTAGCCCATCTTAAGGCTGTTAACACAATATCTTCAGTTATATCTTATGCTGGGATGCTATCATCAGCTCTATACCCAAAGATTTTAAGTGGAGGTTCTAGGGAGGATGTGGAGTCTGTTTTGAAATATGTTTTGATGTTTGCATTTCCAATGGTGGTGGGGGTTTTAGCTATGTCTGAAACTTTCCTCTCACTACTTAGAGCTGAGTATGCAGTTTCCTATCAAGCTTTATATCTTGGAGCTGTAAGTGTTCTTCCATCATTGGTTGCGGGTGTTCTATCGAGTGCTCTCATTGGTTTTGAGCGTGTTGATGTCATGGATAATGTTAATTTGAGGGATTACCTAGCCAGTAGATTGTTTATATATCCCTCCATATCCCTTGGATTAAATGTTCTCCACGTAGTTTGCCTATATCTAGTTTTTAATGCTGTATCCCCATTTATAGATGATCCATCCACATTAGTTTCAATATGGATTTTGTTGGGTTTAATAGTTAATTTAATTTTATGTTTAAAGTTCTATTGGGATTCTAAGTGCATTATGGGTGTTAGGTTTCCATGGATTAATGTTTCAAAGTACATGTTTTCCTCAATTGTCATGTTTATTATTCTCTATTTGAGTGGTTTTGGTAGTGTTGTTTCTAGGGAATTTATCGAGGTATTCAAATACTCTTTACTAGGTGTAGCTCTTGGGGCAATGATTTATGGTATTGTTTTAATGATTTTTGATGTGGAGTTTAGAGGGTTTATTCAGCAGTTAATATCGTGGTTTAGGGGTAGAATTGTTGAAAGGTAAGTTTATATTTTTGCATTCCCAGATTTTATTCCAGTTTACTGGTAGTTGATGTCTTTGGGTAGGTATAGGTATTTATCTATTGGGTTGCGGGCATCTATTTTAGCAATAGATCTATGCATCTTAATACTATTATCCCTATCCTTATACACTATATCCACAAGTTTAATGGATATTATGTCTAATCCAAATGAATCCATTAATGTCGATTTCGGTTTTAATGATGTGTCTAGAGAGTATTTCATGATTATTAGGTTGAATGTTGTTAACAATGGATTTGTAGACATGAACGTTAAATTTGATGCATCAATATTCACTTCCAGTGGAGTTATTGTCAGATCTGCCTCTAATTCTACTATTCTTCCACCCCGCAGTTCCAAAACATTGAGTTTAAAATTTACGTTTAGTGAATCTGATATTCTGAATTATGGTTTTGATGTGAATCCTCCTTATATGAATTTGGGTTTAGAGTTTAGGGTGATTTCCAACTTGTTTGGTTTGAAGATTGATGTTGGTAATATAAGGATTGGTGGTGGGTGAATTTGGGTAAAATTTTAAGTGCACTCATACGTACAATTCCATCAATTATAGTTAGAGTTTTAATTCCAATTTTTATAATGTATACATTACCATCTATGAATTTACCTCGAGAAGTTTTATCATATTTAAATGAAAATCTTGGATTACATGGCTTCCTTTATGGTCTCGCAACAATTGGCATTGTAATATCGTTGCTTTCATTTATAAGTGGCATTTTAAATCCCGGTTCCCGTGGAAGGCTTATTGTTTCATTGTTTAGAGCAGCTTTATCCATATACTTCTCATTGTACTTAATTACGCTTGGCAATATTGAAGCTATGGGTAAGCTTACATTAAGCTTCCCATTCATACCTCAACCAAGTATACTGGTTTCCTTTGATTATACCTTCATAGTGTACTTAGTACTTGTAGCTGGCTTTCTATCTATTCTAAAATGTATTTCTGATTGGGTTGGGGTTAAGGGGTAATGATGTTCTGAAGTTTAAATCTAATCATTTATTATTGTTTTTCAATACTTGTATTGGGCCGTATTCTCCCTCAAACCATCCTATGGTTCTATTTAAGCCATCTATTATACTGATTTTGGGTTTGAATCCCTTTGGTTGTGGTAGGTTTGGTGGTTCTGTTCTATCAGCATTTTCATTGAAGTTTATTTTGCATAGCCCATTTACCCCTATTAGTTCAGTGATTCTCTTTAGGAGGGTTCTATTACTTATAGTTACATCTTTCAATAGGTATATTGCTCCCTCTTCCATATGTATATTTCTGCTAAGTACAGCTCTTGCAGCATCATCTACATATATGTAACTTCTCTTCTCATCTGGGTGTAATGGGATTTTTATGTTCATGCAATCTTCTTTTAATATCTTTAATGTTTCGAAGACTACTCCTATGTCGACTTTTTCTCCATAAATTTCTCCAAAATACATTATCTTCCACGTTTTTATTCTGCAATCTCTTAGTATATTGCTTAATTCCATGATTTCTTCTTTGGATTTTGATGTGTACTGATATACTGCTATTGTAAAGTTTACCATTGCCCCTCCTATGGAATCAATAACTCTATTTAGGGTTTCTATGGTTTCCCCTCTTTTCTCATTGAATATTTTTAGTGGTATTGTGAATATTATTTCAGGGGATCTTGAGACATATTCTTCATACACTTTCACATTCCCATCACTTATTATTTCTGCTTCATACTCTTCTGTGCTGATTTTGCTGGTTCCATATATGTTCCAATAGTATGGTGTTTGATATTTCTTGTTTAGTCTTTCAATTATCTTGCATGATAGTGGGTCTCCGCCAATTATCAATGTGGATTTCACTTGGATTCCCATAAATCATTTTGTAATGATCGTTTTATAGGGCTTTTTATTCAGTTTTGATTTAAAGCTCATATAGCTTGTATTGTGGAGATGTACTTGTTCATCTAAACATTTAATGTATGCTACCAAAAAAATTTACGAATGGTGGGTGTTTAATTTTCACTCTTTCTTTTCTTCCTCCTTCTTCTCTCCTTCTTCTCCCTTCTCTATCTCTTTCAGCTCTTTCTCTATCTCCTTCTCTATTTCTTCTATGGGTTTTGGTGGTGGTGTTGTGGCGAGTGTGTATCCTATCCATGCCACTATTAGTCCTACTGCTGCTACTGCTACGAATAATGTAATCTGTGTAACTATCATTGGGTACATGTAGATTAAGTATCCGTAGACTATTATTCCTATTATGCTTGCTAAGAGTAGTATTACCCCTATAATTTGGTCTTTACTCATGTATCCATCATCTCTTCAATTCTCCTTAAAATATTTTTTAAATTTAATATTTAACGCTTCCCATTCTTTATGAGCTTTTAGGATTAAGGTTTATGAATTTATAAAGTTCTATATGTTCTTGGTGTGTTTCTTGAGGGTTCTAGTTACTGGTGGTGCTGGGTTTATTGGATCTAATGTTGTGGGGAGACTTTTTAATGGTGGATTTGAAGTTTATGTTGTTGATGATCTCTCCCATGGAAGTGTTGAGTGTTTGAAGTCTTATTTGGATTCTGGTTTGAAGTTTTTCAAGTTTGATGTATCCTCCCCATATTTTGTGTCAAGTTTCTCTAGATTTAGGTTTGATGTCATAATTCATTTAGCTGCTTTGATAAGTGTTGAGGAATCTAATTTGCTTCCCTCTAGGTATCATGAGGTTAATGTTGGTGGGACTTTAAATGTTCTTGAACTTGCAAGGAGAGTTGGTACTGAGAAGTTCATATTTGCATCTTCAGCTGCAGTTTACGGTGACCCGGTAACTCTACCTATTAGTGAGCTTCATCCATTGAATCCAAAGTCTATTTATGCTGCCAGTAAAGTTGAAGGTGAATTGCTTGTTGGAGTTTATCGTAGACTTTATGGTGTTAAAACTGTTTCCCTTAGACTTTTCAATGTTTATGGTCCTGGTCAAAGGTTTAGTAATTATTCTGGTGTAATTAGGATATTTATTGAGAATGCTTTGAGGGGGTTGCCTTTAACAATTTATGGTGATGGAATGCAGACTAGAGATTTCATTTATATTGATGATGTTGTTAAAGCCATAATGTTATTTGTAGAGAATAGAGATTTCAATTTTGATGTTTACAATGTTGGTAGTGGTTTTCCCACTAGGATTATTGATTTAGCTTCCATGATAATTAAGCTGGTTAATAGGAGTGTTAATTTAAATTTTGTTTCTGAGAGGCCTGGTGATGTTAAGTTTAGTTATGCTGATACTTCTAGGATTAGGGGGGAATTCAATTTTAATTGTAGTATTGATTTACGTGAAGGTTTAACTAGAACAATAAGTTATGTTTCTCAGTGTATGAGGGGTTCATTATAAATTTTTATACAGCCCATTCAACATTATCTATGTGGATTTATGGAGAGATTAGGGGTATTCATTTCAGTTTACGGTGCTAGGGAAGTTTTTGAGATGCTCAAAATGTATTCCAGTAGAGTTTACTCTACGAGGTTTTATGTTGTTTCTAAACAGTATAATCCCATTGTTAAAAGGGTTGTTGAAGCTACTGGTGGAGAGGTTTTGGTGGATTCAAGTTTATCTCTTAAATCCCATATTCATATGATTGAGAAGTTTAAAGATGAATTGGATATAGCCATATGTACGCATGAGAAGCCAATTATAAATGGTTTAAGGGATGAAATTGAGAAGAGGGGGATTGAGCTTTACACCACATTTCCCACATCCATATTTGCATTGGAGAGGAGTAAGATACTTCAGAGGAAGCTGTTCCCTGAAGATTATAATCCTCCGTGGAAAGCATTTTATCCGCGATCTTATCCAAATGAGAGTGAATTATTCCATGATGTTAAAGTTTGGGTGGAAAGTCTTGGTGGTGCATGTAATGTGGTGTTTAAACCGGATGAGCCTGCTGCTGGTAAAGGTGTTGCTGTTGGTGGAGAGCATTTCCACACTATTGAAGATTTAATATTAAATTACGTTTCAGGATTTAATGCTCCCTTTATCATTGAACGTAGGGAAGAAGTTGAAGAATCCAGTTGTCAATTATGGTTTGATGGTAATATAGATCACATCAGCTTTCTACGATACCCTGAGGTTAGAGATTACAAAAGAGCTTTTGAAGGGGATTTAGGTCCAAATACTGGTGGTATGGGTTGCTATATGGATTCAAGTTTTAAGCTTCCCTTCATGTTTGAAGAGGATTTTGAAGCTGGATACGATTTAGCTCGTAGGACTATTAAGAATATTGAGAGATGGGCTGAGGAGAATGGGTTTGACAAGTCGGGGATGAAGCCTTGCATGTATTATTTAGCTATGGCTCATCCACACAAGGTTTTTGAGGGGAATATTGGTAGACCTGGGGATCCTGAGGATATACCTCCACTTTTATCCATGAAGAATGATCTTCTCGAATTCTACCTTCACTTATGTGAGGGTAATCCTGAAAGGCTTGATTTCGATTTAAAGGCAACGGTTCTAGTCTACGTTGTCCCACCAACTTATGGTGGTAAGTCCACTATTCACAAAGATATAGTTTTAAACTTACCTGAACTATTCGAACTTAATATCGATTCTGATAAGCTCCTTATACCTGGAGATGTGGAGGTTAGAGCTGATGGTAGGTTATATGCAAGGACTTCCAGAAGTGTAGCTGCAGTTGCTACTGGAGGGTGTTTGGAGGAGGCTGCTCAGAAAGCTCATAAACTTGCAGTTTACGTTGAGGATAATTCTGATCCTAAGGGACTGCTTTGGCATAGAGGTGATATAGGGGTTAAGGGTAATGTTGATAGAAGCATTCAGCATAGGAAGATTTTGAGGGAGAGGTTTGGTTTCTGATGATTAGACGTATAATTCCATTAGGTTTTGATAGTTTTGGAGTTAGATCTATGGCCACATACATTGAAACTGATGATGTGAAGGTGATCTTAGATCCAGGGGTTTCACTGGCACCTTTAAGGTATGGTTTAGAACCACATTACCTTGAACTTCAACGTATGGATGAAGTTTGGTCTGATATTAGGAAGTATTCTTCTGAAGCTGATGTGCTAATAGTTACACATTATCATTATGATCATCATGACCCGGATTATCCTGAGATCTATGAGGGTAAACTGGTTTTAATCAAAGATCCAAGTGAGAATATTAATTTTAGCCAGAGGAGGCGTGCTTCATACTTTTTGAATAGGATTAGCGGTTTTGCTGGTAGGATCTCCATTGCCGATGGGAATAGTTTCAGATTTGGAGATACATTAATATCCTTTTCTAAAGCTGTTTTTCATGGGACGAATTCAAAGTTGGGTTTTGTTGTCGAGGTTTCTGTAAGATCTGGTGGTGAAGTTTTCTTATATACTTCAGATGTTGAGGGGCCATCTGTTGAGGGTCAAGTGGAATTTATATTGGCTGAGAAGCCAAACATACTTTTTGTTGATGGGCCTATGACGTACATGCTTGGTTACAGGTATTCTAATAGGAGTTTGAAGGCTTCCATTGAAAATATAATTAGGATTTTAAGTTTGAGGTGTGTTGAGACATTAGTTTTAGATCATCATTTACTTAGGGATTTGAGGTATAGGGAGAGGATTTCTAGGGTTTATGAAGTTGCAGAGGAGTTTAATTGTAGAGTTATTACTGCTGCAGAATTTTCTGGTAGGAGTATTGAGATGCTTGAAGCTCATAGGAAGGATTTGTATGAGAAGTATGGTGGCTGGGAAGAGTTGAGGGGTTAGGTTTCTAGATGAAAACTGATTTCAAAGCTTTAGCAGAGCTTTGTGAGAAGCTTGAATCTATGAGTAGGAGGGGGTTGATGGTAAGTGAAGTTGCAGCTTTCCTTAGGGGTCTGGATGTTAATGAGATCTCACCTGCAGTATCCATGATTCTAGGTAGAGCATTCCCCTTGAGTAGTGGTTTAGAGTTGAATGTTAGTTGGAGTACAGTACTTAGAGTTTTGAGGGGGATTGTGCATGGGGATTGGAGGGTTTTCACAGATGCATTTAAGAAAACTGGCGATGTTGGTTCTGCTATCAAATTATTTCTGGAGTCTAGTAGGGTTTCTAAGCAGACTACTCTAACCAATAAACGTCTAACTATAATTGAAGTTAAACGTTTCTTTGAGGAGATTGCTAAGATAAGTGGTAAGGGTGCTAGAGATCATAAGGCTAGACTACTCGAATCTCTATTTAGTTTGGCATCGCCTATTGAAATGAAGTATATTGTTAGGATATTGATTGGTGAAATGAGGACTGGGTTTAGTGAGGGTTTAATGAAGGAAGCTATTTCAGAAGCTTTCAACATACCCCTTGAAACGATTAGTAGAGCTATGTTGATGGTTGGCGATTTGGAAGTTCTTGCTGAAATTGCTAAGCGTTATGGTTTAGATGGATTCTCCAAGCTTGAATTTAAAGTTTTTAGACCCATTAAACCGATGCTTGCAAAAGATGTTGGGAGTTTGAGGGAAGCCTTTGAGGTTATTGGTGGTGATGTGGCTTTAGAGTATAAGCTTGATGGTGTTAGGGTTCAGATACATAAGTCTGGTGATGAAGTTAAAATTTATAGTAGACGTTTAACTGACGCTACAAATAGTTTGCTTGAGATAGTGGATATAGTTAAGAGTGGATTAAATGTTGGAGAAGCCATATTGGATGGTGAGATTATAGCTGTGGGGGATGATGGTAAACCACTCCCCTTCCAATATCTTATGATGAGATTTAAGCGTAAACGTTATTTGGAAATGCCCTCAAAAATGTTTAAATTGAAATTATACTTGTTTGATGCAATATATGTTAATGGTGTTTCACTGATAGATAAGCCGTACATTGAGCGTAGGAGGATATTATCTGAAATCTCTGTGGGGATACCTCTTGTCAAGCAGAAGGTTACTAATGATTTATCTGTTGCTGAGAGTTTCCTTAAAGAGGCTTTAGAGTATGGTTGTGAGGGGGTTATGATTAAAGATATTAGGGGGCCATATGTTCCTGGGGTTAGGGGGAAGTTTTGGTTTAAATTTAAGCAGACACTTGAACCTTTAGATCTTGTTATTGTTGCAGCTGAGTATGGTTATGGTCGTAGACGTAGATGGCTTTCAGACTATTATCTTGCAGCTAGAGATGAGGTTACTGGCAAGTTTTATGTTGTGGGTAAAACCTTTAAGGGGTTGAGTGATGATGAGTTGGAAGAGATGACTCGGAGGCTTAAGGAATTGGCAGTTAGTGAGGAGGGGAGGAGGGTTTACGTTGTCCCGAAGATTGTTGTGGAGGTTTTGTATAATGAGATTCAGAAGAGTCCTAAATATGAGTGTGGTATGGCCTTGAGGTTTGCAAGGATTAATAGGATCGTTGAGGATAAGGGTCCTGAAGATGCTGATACGATTCAGCATGTTAGGGAAATATTTGAGAGACAGTTTTCTTGGAGGAGACTTAACCTTTAAGGAGTGAAAAAGAGTAAATACGGTTATAAGTTTATGTGTTATTAAGTACTTGTGGATGTGAATGTTATTTGGTTTAATGGATTCTGAAATTTTGGAGAAACTGAATTCAGGTGATGTGAAGATAGCAGTTTACGGTTTAGGTAGAGTTGGTCTCCCATTGGCTGTGGCTTGGCTTAGAGCTGGTTTAAGAGTTTTAGGTGTTGATGTTGATGAGAGAATTGTTAAATTAATTAATTCTGGTATATCCCCAATATTTGATGAACCAATGATACCTGAATCCGTTAAACATTATGTGAGTATTGGAATGTTTAAAGCCACCACAGACCTTGTTGAGGCTTCTAGGATTTGTGAAGTTAAATTTGTAGCTGTTCCAACAGGGATTGTTGATGGAAAGTTTAATGGTGTTCACTTGGAGAAGGCTTTAAGGGGGATTGGGAAGGGTTTGAAGAGGGGGGATGCTGTATGTGTAGAGTGTACAGTTCCGCCAATGACGACGGAAACTCTTGTTAAATCTATACTTGAAGGTGAGAGTGGTCTTAAAGTTGAGGAAGATTTCGCTTTAGCTTTTAGTCCAGAGAGGATTTATGAGGGTAGAGCTTTAGAAGATTTGGAGGTTAGGTATCCTAAGATAGTTGGTGGAGTTGGTCCTAAGAGTACACGCTTCTTTTCCCTCCTATATAGGAGGATTGCTAAGAGGGGGGTTATTGAAATGAGTAGTGCTAGAGCTGCTGAGCTTTCAAAGATTTTTGAGGGGGTTTATAGGGATGTGAATATTGCATTGGTAAATGAGCTTGCAACTTTATGTAGCACTTATAATGTGGATTTCTTTGAAGTTAGGGAAGCATCTAACAGTCAACCCTTCTGCCATCTTCATAAACCTGGGGTTGGTGTTGGGGGGCCATGTATCCCAGTCTATCCATACTTTCTTCTCGAATCCGCAGATAGGGTTGGTTTGAGGTTAGAGTTAACTAGATTGGCTAGATCTATAAATGAAGGTATGCCTTTAAAAACAGTTTCAATTTTGAGAGAGATTATGACTGAATTGGGTTTAACTCCATCAGAAACTGTTGTGGCAATATTTGGTTTAGCTTTTAGGGGGAATATTGCTGATTCTAGGGGGAGCCCAACATATGAAATTGTTAAATTACTCCTCCATATGGGGGTTAAAGTTGTAGTTCACGATCCATATATTAGCTTCGATTCAACATTGAATTCTCTTGGTGTGACTTTAACTGGATCTATTGAGAAAGCTGTTGAAGGGTGTAATGTGATTATTGTAGCTACGGATCATGATTATTACCGCGTATTAGATTGGAGGAGGGTTTCAGATTTAATGTCTAGTCCAAAAATAATTTTTGATGGTAGAGGGATCGTGGAAATCTCTAGTCTCCCAAGCAATGTAACGTTTATTGGTATTGGTAGACCTAAAATTAAACTCTAAATTTATGCATTTAATTACTTTTTACTGGTGTGTGTTGCATTATGAACCTTATGATTTCCATTTGAAGGTTAACTCTATTGTTTATTTTGACTAATCCATGTCCTTCATCAACAACTTTTATGTATTTAACCTCCCTCCCCCTTTTCCTCATTTCTTCAACGAGTTGTTCAGCTTCACTTATTGGCACTCTAGGGTCATTTAATCCATGTATAACCATTAGTGGTGCTTTAATTTTATCTAAATGTTTTATTGGGCTTAACTCCATCATCACATCATACATTTTTTCTGGGTCTCCATATTCATGCATTCTATACTTCCTCCTCCATGGCCCAGTATTCTTTATGAATGTTACTAAGTTTACTATTCCAACCCTTTCTACACCGCAGCTCCAGTATTCTGGGAATAGTGCCATGCTCATTAGTGTGGCGTATCCTCCATATGATGCTCCTGTAATGGCTATTTCACCTTTACGTACAAGTCCCTCTTCTTCAGCCCAATCTACTAAGGCTCCTATATCTTTTAATGATTCTATCCTCTTTTCACGATCATCTAGGTGTACGAATGTTTTACCATAACCGCTGGACCCTCTAAAGTTTGGTGAAAGAACTATGTATCCTAATTTTACGAGTATTTGTGGTAGGAATTGGAATGATGGTCTATCTTGACTTTCAGGTCCACCATGTACTGTTACCACTGCTGGGTATGGGGGTTTCCCAAATTTTGGTTTATAGATTAATGCTGGTATCATCATTCCATCCCAACTCTTATATCTCACAGTTTCTGGTAGTACGTTATTCTCCATATTTACATGGTATTTTGGTGAGTTTGTGAGTTGCCTTTGCCCAGCTCCTTCACTCCAAACCCATATTTCATTTCCAATTTTTGGACTTGAAATTGAGTATGTTAATCCAATTTTACCCCAAGATATTTCGCTTATAACCCCCTTTGGATTCTTCATCTCCCTGATATATGTGAAGTCTATGTTTGCAGTATACAGTTTTGAGTATCCCTCCACATTCTCACTAAATGCCACTTTAAGTCTATCTGGTGATAATTCTATGGTTTCCACATCTTTATCTGGTTGATGTAGGTATTTCCATTCTCTTCTATTTAAATCGTATATTGCTATTCCCATGTATTCTGAATTTATATTTGTTGTGAATAGGAATTTTCCGTTTCCAAGGTTTTTGGGGTTTGTGTTTGCAGCTTCCCCCTCATGTTTTGTGAGGTTTTCGAGACTTCCATTTTTGAAATCGATTAAGTATATATCGCTATCTAGGTTTGTGTTGTTATGTATTATTAGTGCGTGGTCGTAGCTTACCCATTCTATGAGCTTGTTGGTTCCCTCCATCTTTGCAATTGGTCCTTCAACATTTCCATTTAGCTTATAAATGTATACATCAAAGTCTATGCCATTCCTTTTATTTGATGTGAACCCCAATATTTTCCCATCATGACTCCAAGCACCTAGATTGTTTATGTCGCTACCATCACCAGCTACATGTGTCATTCTATCATTGTTTAGGTCGTATATTGATATCTGCCACTTCTCATTTCCATTTATATCACTCATCATAGCTATAACCCCCTCTTCACTTATAGTCAAGTTTCCAACTCTTTGTTCCAGTGGTATTAGAGGGTCACTTATATTTACGTCGAGGATCCATGGTATTGGCACTCCAGTAGCATCACTTAAATATATTAGTTTGTATGAGTTTTTCAATGCCCTAGGGGTTGTGGCTGATCTTATGCTTAGATACCTTTTTATTTCAAGCCATGTTGGATCGTACATTTCCATTATCATATTGCCTCATCATACAACATTATCGTAAATCTCCTCTTTAACTATATCGTTTAAATACATTTTGTTGTAGAATTACTTTTGGTGATTTCTTAAATGTTCTTTGAGTCATATTTCGATGTTAAGATTCCAATGAGAGATGGTGTTAAGCTTTCAGCAGACATATATCTTCCACGTAGAAGTGGTAAGTATCCAGTTATCTTGATTAGGACACCATACAATAAGGCTTTGCCTGGAGAGATAAAGCATGGGACTCGTGATGTGGAGTTTTATGTTAAGAATGGTTATGCTGTTGTAATTCAAGATGTTAGGGGTAGAGGGGATTCTGAGGGTGAGTGGCATCCATTTATACATGAAGGTGAAGATGGTTATGATACTATAAAATGGATTTCAGAGCAAGATTGGTGTAATGGTCGTATAGCTATGATGGGTGGATCTTATAGGGGTTGGGTTCAGTGGGCTGCGGCTAAGCTTAATCCACCAAACCTTACAACCATGATTAGTACAGCTGCTGCTGGGAGATGGTTCCAAGAGCTACCATACTATAATGGTTTAGTGAGTCTTGGGATGTTGGAGTGGCTCCATTATGTTGGTGGTCGTGTTGTGCAAAATCCTGATGTTGTTGATTGGGTTAAGGTTTTATGGCATTTCCCATTAAAGAGCATGGATGAAGTTTTAGGTAGAGTTAATACTGTTTGGAGGATTTGGTTAAGTCACTCTAGACTTGACGATTACTGGAAGAGTATACTTTTAAGTGAGGAGGATTTTAAGAGGATAAATCTCCCAGTTCTCCATATAACTGGATGGTATGATGGAGATCAGCCTGGAGCTATGTACTTCTATGAGGGGATGATAAAGTATTCTCCAGCTAGGGATAAACAGTATTTGGTTTCAGGACCATGGAATCATGCTGGTACGAGGGTTCCGAGAAGGGTTCTTGGTGGTGTTGATTTCGGTCCGGAAGCAGTTATAGATTTACTCAAATTGCATTTATGGTGGTTTGATTACTGGTTGAAGGATGATGATAAAGCATTAAAAAGTATTCAAGAATTCTTTGGTGGTGGTAGATGTTTAACTTTTGTTATGGGGTTGAATAAGTGGGTTTCAAGAGATGTTTGGCCTCCGAGGGGAGTCTGCTGGTGCAATTGGTATATTGATAGTGGTGGTAAGGCAAATACTCTATTTGGTGATGGTAGATTAACTGTTGAAAAGCCTACTGTTGAGTCTTCTGATTCATACGTCTATGATCCAATGAATCCAGTTATATCTTCAGTGGACTTCAACTTCTATTCTCCAAAAGCTGTTGAAACACCATTGGATATTAGAGCTTTGGAATCTAGGTTTGATGTTTTAGTTTATACTAGTGAGCCATTGAAAGAACCTATTGAAATTGCAGGCAAACCTAAAATGGTGTTATATGCATCGAGTGATTGTATTGATACTGATTGGATATGTCTACTTTCAAAAGTTTATTCAGATGGTAGGTCTATTCTATTTAATTATGGTGGTCTTAGAGCTAGGTTTAGGGAGTCTTTTGAGTGGGAGGTTTTCATGGAACCAAATAAAGTGTGCAGATTTGAGTTTAGCTTCTTCTTCGATACCAATATTTTAATAGAGGCTGGAAGTAGGTTGAGGTTATCTATAACGAGTAGTTACTTTCCAAGATTTGATAGGAATTTCAATAGTGGTGAACCTATAGGTGAAATGTCAAAAGCTAAGAAAGCTCATAATACTGTTTTTCATGGAGGAGATTTCGCTTCAGCATTACTTCTACCAACAATTGTTAAAAGCAGTGTATGAAATGAAATAAAATTTTTAATTTTCCATTTACCTTTTTTGATAACTCATCCCTTTAGATACTTTTCTTCTAGGTATTTCAATAGGTGTTCTGGGTTCATTTCTTCATTGAAGCTTCTTTTAAGTAGTTCTTTTGGTTCGTATACTGATCCCCATATGTGTATCTTGTTCTTCAAGTATTCTCTTATGGGTTTAAAGTCCAGTTTAGCTATTTGGTTTTCGAAGTTTATTTCTCTTTTAATGTGGTTCAATATTTGTGCTGCCACTACATTTCCAATAGTGTAATTGCAGAAGGATCCTAACCCGCTACTCCAATGTATGTCTTGTAATACTCCTTCACTATCCTTTTTAGGTCTAATTCCAAGTAGTTTTTCTATTTCCGTGTTCCATACTTCTGGGAGTTCGTCCATTTTTAATTCTCCAGTTATCATTGATTTTTCAAGTTTGTAGCGTAGGAGTATGTGTAGATTATATGTGACCTCATCTGCATCAACTCTTATTAAACTTGGTTTTACAGTGTTGAAGTAGTAGTATATCTCTTCTGGAGTGTATTTCTCCACGAATTTTAGATGCTTTTTAATTGTTGGGTATATTGCTTCTGCAAATACTCTACTCCTTCCAATTATGTTTTCCCAGAATCTAGATTGACTTTCATGTATCCCTCCACTAACTCCTGTGGCTAGTATTGTTCCAGATAATCTTTCATCTATCTGTAATTCGTATAGGGCATGTCCATATTCATGTATTGTGCTATACATGCTCCTTTTGAAATCTTTCCCCTCATATCTTGTGGTTATCCTGACATCTCTTATACCTATGCTAGTTGTGAATGGATGTGTTGATACATCGAATCTAGATCTAACCCCTAATGGATATTCCAAAATCTTCAATATTTCTAAATTTAGATTCTTCATATCCTCAACATTGTATTCCATGTCTTCAAGTTCATGTTTTGATTTATAAACTCCTTCCCTTTGTACTCTGCTAAATATTCTCCTTATCCCTGGCTCTAAGATGTTAAACATCTTGTCAGCATCTCTAGTTCTGAATCCTTCTTCATGTAAGTCTAATAATGCATCATATGGATGCTCTTCATATCCCAGGTATTCAGCGAATTTTCTCATTAAATCCACGATCTTTTCGAGGTATGGTTTGAATATTCCATATTCACTTTTAGATCTTGCAATCCTCCATTGTATAGTGGCTTCTGATGTCGTCTTTACATATTCTTTTAAAATTTCTTCTGGTATTGCTGTTGCTATTTTCATTCTTCTCTTTAAAACTCTTATTAACCCTTTTTCATAATCATTTAATTTTTCCATGTTCTTTTCAGCTTCATCAACTAGATTTTTTAGTTCTTTTGATTTGAGTATGCTTTGACTTAATGCTTGAAGTTCAGCTCTGGCTACCCCCCTTTCTGTAGCCCCCTCTTGTGGCATTAAAACTTCTATATCCCATCCCATTAGGCTATCTGCAATATCCAATGCCCATATGGTTCTAACTTTTTCAAGTATCTTCTTTATATTTTCATCTCTAAATACTTCTTGATTCATGTATTCACCGTAAAATCTTAATTGCTGTTTAATTTAAAGGTGTTTTGTTCCATTATTGTAAGGTTGCTGCTGCTTTTAAAGTTCCTTTTACTGCTTTAGCTAAGCTTTTCCCCCAACAGAATATTATCACATTTCCTTCTTCAACACCATACTTCTCCTCTAACTTTCTTAATTGTTCCTCCAATTCTCTTGATGTATCTACTCTTGGAATTATCATTTTCCCTCCCTTCTTGACTATTATTGTGGCTCCATCGGCTCCAGCCTTAACAGCTTCATCTCTTTGTATTAATCCACTTGTAACCTTTTCAACCCCCCTTCTCAGTAACGCTAAAACCTTAATTCTCCCTGGAGCTATTAAGTTGAATTCATCTCCTTCTTGTAATTCTATCTTATCAATTCCCATTTCACTTAAATATTCCATTAACACTTTTTCCCCAAAATTTGTTAATTCACATCCTCTTGGAGTTGTTTTCAAAATTCCTATTTCTGAAAGTTTCTTTAAAACTCCTCTTATAGTTCCATCTGGTATTTCCATTTCTTCTGATATTCTATACCTCCCCATTCCTCCACTGTGTTTTAGCATTATTAGTACTGTTGCTAAGTCTTCTATGTTGGTTTTTGGTGTTGGCCCTCTTTTCCCTCTTCTCCATTCACCCACTACTTTTTTGAGCATTACATTTAATTATGTGTTTTAAGCTGAATTTTAGTGTTATGGTGGTTTTGGAGGCCATTCCATTACATTACTATATTTCCATGCAAATACTTCACCGTTTACTGGTATGTATTTATCGCATGACATTGATCCAAGTACCCAAATCTTCCTTTCTGAATCCCATCTCCACCACATCCAGTACATGTTTTTGCTTGGATCATTATGTACATTGTTTATTGATTCTATGAATACTCCATATTGATAGGCTGTGTATGTCACTTTTAGCACTTTCATCATGGCTTTAAATAAGTTATCCCCATTGTTTATTGTTGTATCATTGTACCAAACCTTACTTCCATTACCATAATCTACAAGTATATTCACTTTTATTTCTCCACCTAATACTCTGTTGATTTTTATGGTGTCATTTATTGCATCGTCTAATGTTTTAGTAATTTCTTGATTTCCACTTAAAATAGCTTGCTCCATTGCTTTCATGATATTTGAAGTTAACTTTTCCATGTATGTTTTTACTTGTTTTATGTTTTCCTCTAGGCTTTTAATGTAAGATGATAATTCCATTGTTTTCATGTAATAGTGTGTGGCGATTGCTGTGGATGAGAGAGCCCACATGAATAGTACAATTATTGTGATCCAGAACATTTTGTTACTCATATATCTTCACCCCCTTAATTTTTGGTAGTAGTATTGATACTAGTATTGAGGTTGATAATTCAACTATTGGTCCCATGGCGTAGAGGGTTCCACCCATGGCTGGTAAGAATAATCCAATTAAACCCATAATCACGGCTTCTTGGAGAGGCATAAATAGTGCGTAGAGTAGTATTGACGTCAGTATATCATACGTGAAGGTTAACATTAATGTTAATGCTAGCAGCTCTAATCTGCATGGATCCCTTTTCCTCCATAGTATCCCACTTATTAATCCGATAAGTCCACATGTTAAACTTGTACCTATTGTCCAATACCCTAACCCTAGGAATATATCTGAAACCAAGAAGCTCAGTATTCCCACTACAAATCCACTTAATGGTCCTAGGAGGGCTCCTGAGATCAATGCAAAGGCTACTGGGAAGTTTATTATTGGAATAGTTCCAATAATATTGTGCTTGATGATTCTCAAAGCTACTGGGATTGCAGCTAAATTTGCAGTTAAAGCTATTCGCTTTGTGTTCACGATAGGTAATTTTGCCTAAACCCTATATATACTTTACCTTCATCCCCCTCTCTCTTCATCCTCTTCTTCACATTCTTCAATGATTTTTATGTCGGCTTTCCCCCTCTTCAGAATATCCATTATGTTTGTACCTCCCCCCCTCCTTTCACAATACTCTTCTTTACTCTCCTTTACATGGTCAGCTTCACCTATTTCCTCTATCATCCTAGACCTCTTTCCACCTTCTATGTATATTTTTGCTCCCGGATATTTTGATTCCAATTCTCTTTTCAATTCGTCAACATCAACATCTTCACTAGCCTTCACATGTATTTCTGTTCTACCTCCTGTTTGAGTTACCGTTATTGAGTAACCGCTTGGGATGCTTAGATTTTCAAATTTCCTGAATATTTCATCCCACTCTTTTAGCCATGATTCCCCAAAGAATTCATCGAATATGGATTTACGCTTCCTACGCATTTAACTCACCCCAAGTCCGCTATTCACGTAACTTTTCAGTTAATTTTTTAATGAAGTTTTCTGCGTTAACTATAACCCTTTCATGTTCTCCTTCACCAATCAATATGTCCTTCCATGTTGCTGTAACCTTGAATTTTATCCTCCTCCCATCTATCCCAATTATCTCTGAAGTTACCTTAACATTCTCACCTATTGGTGCGGGGTTTATGTGCTTCACATTTATTCCGGATCCAACAGTTACATAACCCTCTGGTAAGT
>Ga0105154_1000114_pt1 | contig 35123 bp, 37 predicted proteins | sample SSWtaG_FD_89672 | JGI IMG/M metagenome (GOLD analysis project Ga0105154, IMG submission 89672) | Hot spring microbial communities from Sandy's Spring West, USA to study Microbial Dark Matter (Phase II) - SSWsed_matched | ecosystem: Environmental > Aquatic > Thermal springs > Hot (42-90C) >... | reverse complement strand
TAACGGGTACTCGATAACCATCGGCGGTCGCGCTCCCTTGCGCAGGCCAACTATTATACCTAGCGCGCCTACAACTAGATGTGGACCTTTATAATTTGGTTCTTATCAGTGATTGCGCTTTTGCACTCGACCAGCTCATATATATATCATTTTTTATTTAACTTTCAGGTTATAAAATTTTTCTGTCCACTATGGGTAGTGTTTAAAACCTCTCCCTTGAATAAAGGCACGTGAACTGCGCGGAAGCGGGCGCGGTGCTGCAATGCACTGACGCCCCTCGAGGTGGGAGTATGAAGGAGGCGAAGCTCGTGCAGCGCAGCGGCCCCGGAGCGGAGGGCCGGAGCCTCGGGGCAGAGCGCTCGGGGAGCAGAAGAGGAAAAGTAGAGAAAACGAATGGAGCGAAAACGATGGAAAAGAGTTGGTTCCTTTAAACGCTTGGGCCCAGCTCCTCTTGGGGCAGCGTGGTGACCCCTCGCGGTAGCGGGGGGAGTGGGGGCCAAGCGCAAGCGGTGTGAGTGTGGCGTGTCGAGGCTCTTCCCTCCGTCCGAAAGCGCTAAAAGCGCGGCGCGCAGTTGGTGGTGTAGAGGTGCGACATGTGGCATCTGCTCAGGCCCGATGCGGTCGTGGTGTGGGAGAACGAGGAGGTTAGGAGCAGGCTGTCGCACTACTACAGAGTATTGAGAGGGGTGAAAGCAGCCAAGTACAGGGTGGTTAAGCGCGTGCCGGTGGAGCTGGAGAAAGGGGCTAATCTTGAGGATCTGTGGGAGGTCCACGAGGAGAAAGCGAGAGAGTTCAGGGAGCTCTACGAGGAGATCGGGAGCGAACCGGCCAAGCTGGCAGCGATGCGCCCCCCACCTTACTCCCTCCTGGACCTTAAGGTCGACATAGCGTACAGGATGCTTGAATCGTGCAGGTTTTGCGAGTGGAGGTGCAGCGTCAATAGGCTTAAGGGGGAGAAGGGCGTTTGCAGGCTCGATAGCGAGGTTAGAGTGGCTTCGGCGTTTCTCCACATGGGCGAGGAGGCCCCCCTCGTGCCGTCGGGGACTATCTTTTTCACGAGCTGCAGCTTCAAGTGCGTGTTCTGCCAAAACTGGGATATTTCGACCGACCCGTACAACGGCGTCCCAGTCACACCGCAAGAGCTGGCGAAGATCTCGCTGGAACTGTACAGGGAGGGGGCTAGGAACATCAACTACGTTGGGGGGAACCCGGATCAGCAGCTTCACGTAATTTTGGCATCGCTGAAGCACATGGACGCGAACATCCCGCTCCTGTGGAACAGCAACATGTACCTGAGCTCTGAGGCGCTCTCGCTGCTCGTGGACGTGATCGACATCTGGCTCCCCGACTTCAAGTACGGCAACGACGAGTGTGCGAAGAGACTCTCGAAAGTGCCACGCTACGTAGAGGTGGTTTCGCGCAACCACAAAATCGCGTGCCAGCACGGGGACATGATAATAAGGCATCTCGTGCTGCCCGGGCACGTGGAGTGCTGCACGAAACCCGTACTGAAGTGGATAGCGGAGAACTGCCCCAGGGCGCTGGTGAACATCATGGATCAATACAGGCCTGAGCACCTGGTCGCCCGCTACCCGGAGATGTACCCGGACATCGCGCGCAGACCTTCCGCGAAGGAGCTTAAGGAAGCGTACAGGTACGCCGACGAGCTGGGTCTCTGCTGGCGACCAGTCTCGTAAGCTCATGAGCGCTGCGAGACCCTACCTGATCGACCCTGAAGCCATAGCGAGGTGGGCAGCGGCTAGAGGTTACCGGAAGCTGCTCCTCCAAGCCCCTGACGGGATCAAGCGCTTCGCGGCCGAGGTCGCTGGAGAGCTTGAGAGCCGCGGGTTCGAAGTACTGCTCTCAGCGAGTCACGCGTGGGGCGGGTGCGACGTAGCGCTTACCGAGCTGGCGGGGACAGGCTGCGACGCCCTCGTTCACGTGGGGCACCACGGCCCTGTGCGCTTCAAGGCACCGGAGAACGTGCTCTTCCTGCCAGCTTACTCGACTGTCAGGGTAGAGGGAGTAGTCGAGAGCGCAGCCGCCAAGCTGAGCAGCGAGGGCTTGCGAAGAGCCGGGCTCCTATCGACCGTGCAACACATCCACCAGCTGAAGCAGGCCAAGCGCTTGCTCACGGAGTACGGGATCGAGGCTCTCATATCGAAAAGCCCAGACCCGATGATGCCTGAGGGCCTAGCCATCGGCTGCGATGTGAGGGCTGCGGAAAGGCTCTTGGGCTTGGTCGACGCGTTTATCGTGGTTGCGGGTGGGATGTTCCACGCGTTGGGAGTGGCGCTGGCTACAGGCGTCCGAACCTACGCAGCCGACCCCTACACGGGGCGCGTAGCGGAAGTCGGGCAGGTGGTTCGCAGAGCAGTGGCAAGGAGACTTGCTAACCTAGCGTCAGCGTTGGAGGCGCGGAGCGGAGTTCTCGTCGTGTCCCTAAAGCCGGGCCAACGTGTGGATTGGCCTAGAGTTAAAGCTCTGCGCGACCTGCTCTTGAGGAGAGGTTTAGAGCTTCGCATCGTTGTGTGCGATGATGTCTCACGTGACGTGCTGCAGGATTATGGAGGGGCTGAAGTGTACGTCAACGCGGCGTGCCCGAGGCTCGCGGTAGACGATGGGAACGTGTTCCCCGGTCCTGTCGTGAACGTACGAGAGCTCGAACTGGTGTTAGAGAGGGGGCTTGAGCGCTATGAGCCGCGCTACGCGCTCCAACCACCTTAGTGCTCTAAAGGCTTTCGTAGAGCTTCTTCAGAAGCAGAGCGTCCTCTTCGAGGTTGGGACTCTCGCTGATAAGGACCCCTTTAACGCCGAAATCCTTCAAGGCGCGTACGAGGTCATCGTACCTGAAATCGGATTCCCTTAAGTTGAGGTGTCTGATCTCCCCTTTTTCACCGTATTCGATGCCCGACACGTGAATGTGGAGGTTATCGAGCGCGTCTCTGCCCAAAGCGTCTTCGATGGCTGAAAGAACGTTGCTAAACTCCTCGTAGCTGTTGAAAGCGCCGTTGCTCCTGGCGTGCAGGTGCGCGAAGTCGATCACGGGCATCACCATTTCCAGCTCACTGCTCAGTCGGAGGAGTTCGTCCAGCGTGCCGAACTCCGCAGGGGAGCCTGTGATTTCAGGCCTTAACCATATCTCTGTACTCTCATCCTGCAGTTTCGTGATTATACTCTTAAGCGTCTCCTTCACGATCAAGTACACTTCCTCGCTGCTTTTGCCCATGTAGTACGCGGCGTGGAAGCAGACGCTCCACGCGCCGGCGGCGTAGCCGATCACCGCGGACTGGTACACACGCTGGGCGCTGGCTTCAGCCTTGCTCTTATCGGGGGAGGCGAGGTTGACGTAGTAAGGGGCGTGAACAGTTAGCGCTACGTCTAAGCTGCGGGCTACGCTGGCAATCTCCCTCGCTGACTGCTCGGTCAAGCTTATCCTCCTGACGAACTCTATTTCCATCGCGTCTAACCCGAGGGCTTTCACCTCGATTACGCCCTGCTTCGTGCTCCTAGCTTTAGCCTTCAGAGGTATCCCGGCTGGTCCGAACCTGAGCCTATCCGGCCGCCAAAGGCCCATCGGAGGCAGCGACTTTGGGGACCTAATATCGGTAGCGCGCGTTCAGAAGAGCGAGAGCCAGCGCGCTTTCTGAACGTAACGGCCAACGATGGGGATCTCGGTGCCGCAGCGGGGGCACCGCTTGTCCTCGGTTATGCGGTACTTCAGGATTCGCGGGCCGTAGCGCTTGATGAGGAGCTCGCCGCATTCGGGGCAGTACGTGTTCTCGTAGCGGTGGCCTGGCACGTTACCGAGGTAGGGGAAGCGCGCGCCAGCCTTCCTAGCCTGCTCGTAGCACCACTCTAGCTTCTCCACAGGTGTGGGGGGTTCGTGGTAGAGGTACGCTGGGAAGTAGCGCGTGAAGTGGATGGGTGTGTCGGGGCCCAGCTCCTTGATGTGGCGCTCAATGCACTCCTCGACGACCTCGTCCCTGTCGGTGGTGCCTGTCACGACGAGGTAGACGATCTCGACGTGGATGCCCATACCCTTCGCCTCCCTGGCGTTCCTCCACACAACCTCCGCATCCGCTGAATTGTACAACCTGTACTCTTCGCGCCCTCCCTTCACGTCGATCTTCAAGCCGTTGAGCCCGCTCTCGCGTAGCAGCTTTAGGGCTTCGAGCGTCATGTAGCCGTTGCTCACGTACGTGCAGTACAGGTTCCTGGCGTGCGCTAACCTGAACACGTCGAGGCTGTACTCGAAGAGCATGAGGGGCTCGTTGAAGGATACGCAGACCCCCTCATCGCGCCGCGACGCGAGCTCGACGAGGCGTTCCGGCGGCACGTAGTTCGCTCTAGCTGGGTCTGGCTCAACCCTTGAGAGGTGCCAGTTCTGGCACCAGGGGCAGGTGAAGTTGCAGCTCCATGTGCTGAACGTGAGCGAGGTGGAGCCCGGCCAGAAGTGGAAGAAAGGCTTGATCTCGATGGGCCGCGACTCGAGAGCCGAGAGATCGCCGTACACGAGAGTGTGAAGCCTACCGCCGATGTTCGCTCGCGTTTTGCAGAAACCTCTTCTCCCCTCCTCGATAACGCAACGTCGTTCGCATACGAGGCAGCGCACCTTACCCCCTCTCAAGCGCTCGTAGAGCGGGGACTCCCTCGCCGTGGACTGCATCGTTGGCTGAGCATTCACAGGTGGAAAAGCGTTTCCCCAGCCCGCCGAGAGGCTTAATTAGGAGCGCTTGGCTCCGCTTTAACAAGAAGCCGAGATGCCGTGGGTGGGCCTAGCGACGGAGGTGGACGAGGATGTTGGAAAAAGCGCGCTTGAGGAGATAGGCTTGGTAGTGCGCGAAGCGCTCGGCGTTATCGAAGTTAAGACGGCGAGGGGGTGGATCAGGTTCAAGCTTTACGAGGTCGAGGGTGAGGTGGAGGGGGTTGCATCCAGCCTTGTCGCGGCGCTAGGGGTACCGGCGCTCGAGAGCGGCCCCCACCTGATCTTGGGCGAAGTTAGCGCTAGACTGTGGGACGAAGGTGCTAAAGTGGTTTTCCCCGACGGTTACAGCGAGGTCGTCGCGCTCTACACGTACGACGGCTTCCTCGACGTTAGAATGCCGACAGATAGTGTTAGGGGGTTGAAAGCGACAATCCGTGTTGAAGGGAAGACGTACGAGCTACCGCTAAAGCTTGAAGATCTAATCGAGATGCAGAGCAAGGGACCAGAAGCCGTCGAAAAGGTTGAGAAGGCGGTGGCGGTTTACGGTCTCGAAAAAGTAGTTTCCAAGGAAGCTTTGGAGGAGCTCAAACGGCTCAAGATCGAAGTAAAGGTCGAAGTGGATTACGAGACAGGTTTTGTCCTGGTGAAAGAGGGAGCAAAAATGAAAGTTGTATCCCTCCGCGATTATTTCTTAGAGTTGCTGTACAGGGGTGAATGCGAGCGGGCTAAGAAAGTTTACGAGGGAGCGCCTAAGGAAATCAAGCAGAGCCTGCTGGAAACCATCAAGGAAGAGTATAACGCGCTGAAGGAGTTAGGCGAAGAAAGCCGCGCCAAAGCCATTCTCGAAGCGGCACAGAAGCTAGGTTTACAACTGTAGCACGTGTTACGAAGAGCGAGCAGCTTCCAGCGCTAGGTACTTTAGGGACGTTGGATCGCCGACCTTGTACAACGTTAAGCCGCGAGCCTTTGACACCGTTTCCACGCTTCTCGGATACTTCCATCCCTCTACGTGGAATACTGCGATCTGATGACCCCTTGAAGTCAAGTTCTCCAGGAAGGGTATCGCCTCCCGCAGGTTCTGCCACCCGCAATCCGTCACGATAATCACCGTAGCGTTTTCACCTGTCTCGAGCTCGCCTAGAAGCCGTTTAATGGCAGAGAGCGGAAGGATGGTGAGCTCGCCCTGCGACGCTGCTAGAACCAGCTCCTTCTTGAGGTCAGGCTCTTTCCACCCCACCGCGATGTACCTTGTCGAGAAGTTGATGACCGCGGCTCTCCCCCCCAGCCGCTTAGCGCTTAAGTACGCGGCGAAAGCCGCTATAGCAGCCTCGTCCAGAACCCCCTGCATGCTCCGGCTGGTGTCAAGGACCACCAGAACAGTCGGTGTCTTCTCCTGGATTAGCACTTCCCCAGAAGGCGAAGGCCTCGTGACATCCTTAAGCGTTGTCTCTTCCGGCACAAGTGGCCCTTCCTCAAAGGTCGCTTCTAGGTCGAGCTCCTCCAGGTCGTCTTCGACGGTCCAGAGGTCCGAGTAAGCGTAGATGGCCCACGTGCCCCCTCTACGTAGGCTGCCGCTGTACGTTACGAGGAGGTCTTCAGCCTTGGCTCTATACCATAGCGCTTTCCAAACTAGCTCATCGACATCTCCCACACTCGTAGCCGGTTTCGACAGAGTTGACGGCAGCTCCGGCTCCTCACCCTCCCCTTGGCCTGCTATTTCCCGTTTCAGCTCCTTCAACCTTTCTTCCTTACCGAACCCCCTTAGCGTCTCTCTGAGCTCCTTCTCGACGCCTTTCAAGTCGATGCGTTCTTTCAGCCAATGCTTGTACAGCTCCCTTGCTTCCTCCTTGCTCAACCACCCCATCACCCTCCTAGTCTCCGCTAAGAAGTCTCTCTCCATGTCCTCAGAGAGGGGTACGCCTTCGCCAGATCTCGGCTTAAGCCGCTTCACTTTCTCGAGCGATTGGAGACGCTTCAGGACGGAAACTACGACCTTGACCTTCGATATCCAAGATCTAGGGCTCAGAACAACCTCAGCCAGCAGCGAGCCGTAAAACATTACGTCCCTGTCCACTCTGTGTTCGCGCAGGAGATCCCCGTAAACGTGCTTGTACGCCGTGTAGCGCAACGCGTCTAGGCCTGAGGGCTTCGAGGCGAATTCATCGGCAAGGTGAAGCGGAGCACGCTTGTACTTCAAAGGTAGGTAGAAAAGGTCGACCTGAAGATCGGCGAAAAGCCTGACCGCATTGTGCGCGTGAGCCCAGCTCCTCGCCTCTTCGTAGGCTGCCCTCGCCAGCGTTTGAACAGTTTTCAAATTGTACGGGCAGTAGTGCATGTGCGCTAGGTTGTGCCGGAAGTACCATAGTATCATCGGTCCCCCCTCAGGGTCCCGCAGCAAGCGGATCGGGACTTTGGCTAATACCCTCCCGTCCTTAACCTTGAACTGGAAGGGGCCTTCCCACACTTCCACGTTTAAGGCTGAGGGCTCCACGAACATCTCAGCGCGAGCTCTGTCGAAAAGCTCTCGGACATCCTCAAGCCGTAGCGGCATCGGGCATCAGCCTCGACCTCAAGGTCTCCTCTGGCTTCAGGAAACCCTTGCTTACCCACTCCCCCTCGAGCTTCACCAGCTCCTCAGCGAAAACCAGGTCTTCGACGGCTATCTCGGCCGCTAGCTTGTAGAGCTCCCTGTTGAAGAACCTCATGAGGCTTTCAAGTATCGCCCACTGCTTCCGAGCTCTACGCTCCTCGTTCAGCTCCTTCTGTCTCCTTAACAGTCTAGCTAGCTCCTCCGGCCCCCTATCCTGCCTAACGAGCTCCATCCTATGAGGCAGGACGTAGGAAGCGAGCCTGTAGACGTCGTCCTCAGCCGCTTTCCCCTCCAGCCATACCTTCGCCTTGAGCAGGTTGTGAAGAACCAGCGTGGCCCTCTCGCTGGGCCCCTCCCTCACCGAGCTGCATATGCCGTGGACGAAGTGGCAGCCCTCACACAAGGCGGGTGGCTTAATGCGGCCGCCGTCTCTGTCCCTCACGCAAGCTTGTAGATCCCTCACTAGCACGTTGACCGTAGCTAGGAGGTCAACGTCTACCTCAACCTCGCTCACCTCCTTCCTGATTTCCCTGAGCGTGTCGAAGTCCATCACCTGGGGCATACTATCCACAAGCGAGCTGTGCTTTTCGATAAGCTCTTGGAGCCTGAACTTGTCGCTGAGCGCCAACGACGACAGCCGAACGCAAATGTCGAAGCGGTCGTAGAAGGGCGGCGGGTGCACAAACGTCGTGGGATCAGCCGGGTTCTCGTTAGCGAAGAGCACGAAATCCCCTACCACGTACCGCTGCCCGTACGCCCAAACTTCCCCGAACTGCAGCAGGTGGTAGATGTTGGATGCCGTGTAAGGGTTCAAGCGGTTGACCTCGTCAAGCCCCTTGCCGTGAGCCTTCACGAAGGCGGACCAGATGACTTTTTCCACCCCCTCTCGCTCGAGCGAGGGTATGTGCAGCCTGGCGACAACCTCGCCCCGCTTGATCTCCGAAGCCCCCGAGAGCACCACGAAGTCGTCGCCGAAAACCCCTTTCAGGAAGAGGAGCATCAGCGTGGACTTGCCCCTACCCCTAGGGGCTCGTATGAGAGCTGTCGACCTTTCGTGGAGCAAGTTCAGCGTTAGCACCCTGACGGCGTCGTCGTTGCCGACGAAGCGGGCTTTGACCTCGTCCTCCAGCTTCCTCACGTACAACCGCAGATCCTTCACTCTTCCCACCACGCGGCTACTTCATGGAGCTCAAGAGTAGGAGCACCGCGCACGCGACGAGCAGAGCCTCCAACGCTCTGTTCCTCCTCCGCAGCCTCCTCACCTCGTTCTCCAGCTCGTCAAGCCTGTACCTCAGCTCCCTTAAAACTCCTTTTTCGACGACGACGTGCTCGCTCGGCTCACTGCGCAGGAAGAGGGCGTCGATGAAGTCGGTGGGCAAGTGGTAGCGCCGCTCTCTCCTTCGCTCCTCCTCTATGAACGTCGAGGAGCCGATCCTCCTAGCTCTGACCTTGGCCGATTCCCTTCTGAGGAACTCCGTGAAAGAGCTAGCCACGGAGATTCGTTGGCGAGATGCCGCTATATGCGTTTCCGTTCCGTGTCGCGTGCTGCACGGTCCAAGCTAAGAGATAAAAAAGGGCGGCGCGCGACCGCGCACGTGGAGGTTTTCTTTCGGCGCTTGTTAGCTTTAGCAGCGCCATGCTACGTGGCTAACGCGACCCCCGTCATCGTGGCGAGGGTCTTAAAGCGTACGCACCCGATAGACGGAGGACGGTGCTTTCTGGACGGTCGCCGGATTCTGGGGGACGGCAAGAGCGTCGAAGGATTCGTTTCCGGTGTCGTAGCTGGCATGGCGGTTGGCTTAGCATTGGAGCGCTTATGTGCGCTCAGCACGGGGGAAGCTCTTACCCTGTCCCTCGGGGCCATGCTGGGTGACGCGCTGGGATCCTTCATTAAAAGGAGGTTCGGGCTGGAAAGGGGTGAGCCAGCCCCCCTCCTCGATCAGCTGTCCTTCCTCTTGATAGCGCTTCTGATGTACCAGCTGGCGTATGGTAGGCTTGACGCGCCTATCGTAGCAACGCTTATCGCGGCAACGCCGCCCGTACATTTACTCGCTAACTACCTCGCGTACAGGCTTAGGCTGAAGGAAAAGCCCTGGTGAGCAGCTAGTACCTGCTCTTTTTTCGCGGAAAACGCGGCTCCAGCGGATTACGTGGAGAACGCCACGATTGCAGCGCTAGAGATATATCACCAGTTTTTCCACTTCTCCGCGATGACGAGAGAGCTCCAGGTCTTCAGAACTACGCTAACACCGACTGTGAGAGGAGCGATAAGCAAAGTACGCAGGTGGTTTTACGCCTCCTTTTACTCCAAAGTAAAGGGGGAGGCTAGAGAGGTGTCTAAAGAGAATTGGATCAAGCTGGCGCGGATGCTTATCGAGAAGTCAAATGAGCAGGGTTTATCCGACAAGGCAGGGCGCGTGACGTTGTACTATTACGTGAAAGACGGCGTCTTCATCCCCGTGAAGGCTGAGATAGAAGCGTTCGAGATCAAACTGATAGGCAAGGTGGAAGTTACCTTCTCCCCTTGAGCTTCGATCTCACGAGATGGATGAGAGAAAGAGCATAAAGCGCCAGTATGCTCGTTAGCGCGCTCCAAATGTACATTTGCCTGTCCCCTGGACACACCCTTACTTCATAACATGCGATCCAGAAGAGACCAACAGCGGCCGTAGCTATCAGCGCTAGCGCTGCGCCCCCTACGATGGCGTTCCGCGCTTCCACAGCCTGCAGACGCACCAGAGCTTTATATATTTCTGCCGGTGCCCGTGAGTGGGGGCAGCGCGTGGTCTTCCGCGAGCAGGAGGTGAATCCAGGCGAGGTGTTCAAGCGGGTTCTTCTGGCGGGAGTGGATCCTTTCAGAGTGTTCGCCGACGTGGCGCGCAGACCCGATAGCGCGGGCGCCTTCGCGTGCATGCTCCTACTGGTGTTAGCGCACCTCCTGAGCAACTCCGTAGTGGCAGCGAGAGTGATGGTGTACACGGGGAGGGGCGAGAAGGTGGCGCCTCCAGTGATTAGCGTCGAGGGAGCTTCCTGCAAAATATTCGCTGTTAACGCGACGTCCTACAGGAGGCTTGGACCGATGGGCGAAGAGCAGTACGCGGTTCTCAACATGCTCGCGTTAGGGTATGCCCTAACGACATGGGTGGCGTGGGCTATAGGCCTGTGGTTGGCGTTCAAGCTCGCTAGGGGGCCGCTAAGCTCGGCGGTAATAATATCTGGTTACGTACTGTCTTCGAAGGTTTACGAGAACTTGACGAGGGCCGCCCTGCTGGCCGTGCTCTTGCGTGACCTGAGCAGGATTGAAGTCTACGTTGAACCCCTTCAGGGTGCCCAACGCGTTGGCGCTCTCCTCAGCCTAGCGTCCTCCGCTTTAGCCGCCGTCGAAGGCCTTCAGGCAGCGGTCACCGTCCACGCGGCTTTTTTCGCTGTGTGGAACGCTGTCGTAGCCACTGCGGCGGTTAACCGGGGCGGCTTCGTCTCGCTTCCCCGATCGATTGCGGGAGGGCTTGCGGCTTACGTCTTGGCGTCCGCTATTCAAAGTCTTGCCCACGCTGCGTTAATGCTGGCTTTATGAGAGGCTGAGAGGGTACTTGTCAATGTGGTGACAAGGCGTCGAGCGGTGCACTGGTTTTAGGGAGCGCTAGCCTTTTTAACGGGAGAGATAGGGAACAACGAGGGTATGAGGGGCAAGGCGTCGGTCGTGCTGGACGATATTGACAAGAGCCTGCTCAAGATACTTCAGGATAACGCGAAAACCCCTTACTCCCAGATATCCAGACAGCTGGGGATCAGCGAGGCGACCGTGCACCTACGCATCAAGAAGCTGATGAAGCTAGGCGTTATTAAAAGGTTCCAAGCGATAGTGGATCCGGAAAAAGTCGGAAAGGACGTTGTCGCGATAGTCGCTCTCACAGTTGACCCGAAGAAATATGAGAGCGTGCTGGAGAAGCTGAAAAACATGCCGGACGTGTACGATATTTACGATGTGACCGGAGAGTACTACACGATTTTGAAGGTCCGTGTGGGGAGCAGAGAGGAGCTGACGAAGGTGCTCGATGAGATCGGGAGCGTCGACGGCGTTGAGTCCACGCGCACGATGTTCGTGCTGAGGACCATTAAAGAGGAAAGCAGGATAAGGATAGACTGAGAAAACCGTGGACTATAGGATCCTCTGGCCTTACCCCGGCTGGAGAACCGGGCAAGAGGAGATCACACGACGCACTTACTTCAGCGTCCGCGAAGGGTCGCTGCTACTACTGAACTACCCCACCGGTGCCGGGAAAACCGCCGCTGTCCTAGCCGGTGCTCTAGCCGCGGCGCTTGAAGAGGGGCTGAGGGTGGTGTACCTAGTCAGGGCTAAGGCCCAGTTCCAGGCCCCGCTGAGAGAGCTCAAGCTTATGTCCAAGCGCATGGAGCTGAACGCGGTGTTTCTGCAGAACAAGAGGGATTTCTGCCAAGTAAAGGGCGCCAATCTGCTACCGTATGACGATTTCATAAAGTTCTGCTTGGAGCTGAGGTCAAGCGGGCTCTGCCCTTACAGCAGAGCGCCCCAGCTGCCAGCGGTTCGCGGCGTTCTGAGCTACGAAGAGATCATCGTGCTGGCGGCTGAAGCTGGGACCTGCCCGTATGAGGTGGCGCGAAGTGCGTTAAAGATCTCTCATGTTGTTGTCGCCGCTTATAATTACGTTTTCGACCCTAAAATCCGGCCGTTGTTCCTCGAAGACGTGAGCGTCTCGCTCGACGAGATTGTCTTAGTCATCGACGAAGCTCACAATTTGCCGTACTCGCTGTCGAGCATCCTCAGCAAGGAACTGAGCGAGCGGGCTGTGAAGCGCGCTAAGCGCGAGCTGGCTCGCTTCTACTCGGGCCCGGAAAAACCCCGCGTGGAGAGGGACCTGTACGCGCTCAGCGCATTGCTAAAGAGGCTGCGCGCTTCGGCGAAGGGGGCCGATGGGGAGTTTGAAGTATCTCCCAGCGACGTGATCGAGGTTGCACCAAACGCCGCAGAGCTCCTCCGGTTATCCGCGGTCGTCGAGCGCACCCTCGGGCGCGCGAGCGAGCTGCGTGCGGTCGCCTCCTTTCTGCTATCGCTGTCCGAGCGTAAGCACGGTTACGTGCTTACGGCTAGAATATCGGACGGCGAAGCGGCCCTCGTGAACTTATGCGTGGCACCGGGTAAAGAGGCCGCTGTCACGTTTTCCGGCGCCAGGAGCGCCTGCTTGATGAGCGGGACGCTGCCGCCCAGAGACTACATGGTGGAGATGCTAGGACTCGACGAGAGCCGTGTGACGGAGCTCCGCATCCCCTCGCTGTGGGCTGACAACGCCACGGTGGTCGCGTTGAGAGGGATTTCATCGCGGTACGTCGAGCGGGTGGACGCGACGTTCGAACTCATGGCTCGGGCTTTAGACGAGCTTTTCGCCCGCTTAAGCAAGGGGGTCGCATTGGTCGTAGCTCCCTCCTACAGCGTTGCGAAAGCCTTGCGTGCCCGCTTGCGCTCGAGTCCGGTCTTCCTGGAGAGGGAGAGCACTCGCATAAACGAGCTTCTCAAAGTCGTCAGAAGCCACGAAAAGTTGATGGTGCTCTGCGTCGCGTGGGGCAAACTGGTCGAGGGTATCGAGTTTCGGCTTGACGGCGAAAGTTTGGTAAAGCTGATCGTGCTAGCGGGCTTGCCGGTACCTGAGCCCAGCGTGCTGAACAGGCACTTACTAAGCAGCCTGAAGGCTAGGGTTGGGGATCCCGACGCAGCTTGGAAGATGGTTTACCTAATCCCGGCTGCGGTGAAAGCCGCGCAAGCGATAGGGCGAGGGCTCAGGTCGGAGCGTGACAAAGTCGCCGTAGCGATACTGGATGAGAGGGTGCTTGAGCCCACGGTCAAGGGCTACCTTGAGGGGTTAGGCTACGCGGTCAACGCGGTTGAAAGTCTCCAAGAGCTTCTGGCGAAGCTGCAGATAGCAACGTAGCGGCTTGTGCGTCACTTAGGCGCGCCGCTTCCTGGTTCGCGCATCGGACAAAATACGGTTATTAGCTCTCTGCAACCGGCATGGTAACCGCGTTTGCGGCTAACGTTCATCACGGATTTTGACGGGAACAATAACTTTAAATACGTGATAAGACGTCATGGTAGACGGTGATAACATGCCTAGGCCGAGGAGCCCCCAGGTAATAGAGAGGGCGATCAAAGTCTACAAGATCCTCGAGGAGCAGGGCGGGAGGATCGCGACCCCAGACCTCCTCAAAATCGTTCTCAGCAGAGGAGTCGCTAACAGCTACTCCCTACTGCATCACACACTCATGGTGCTGGAGAACGCCGGCTTCGTGAAGCACGAGAGAGTCAAGGGTAGGGCGGAGTGGTACATCGTGAAGAAAGCCACAGAAGAGGAGTTGCGTGCAGCGCTGAGCTCGAAGTGAGTTAAAGTTGGCAATAAGTTTTAAGAAAGATTTTTTAGAAAATTTCTATGTTGGCATGCCTTACCTTCAGATATTCTTCGCTCACCCCAAGTGCGCGCATTAGGGCAACTATTACTCCATCGAAGAAGACCATCGCAGCGTCTTCGAAGAGCGTGCCGAGGGGGGCTAGCGGCTCGTATATCCCTAGGAGTTGCCTCGCGAAGTAGTCAATCTCTTTCGAGACTTTGGTTCTGCCCGGGATGCGAACAACGTGGTCGCTGATGGACGCCAGCGGGGAATCAGGGAAGGACGTTACTGCTATGACCTTGGCGCCCACCCTTTTTGCGGCTTCAGCCGCGCTCACGACCACATGCGTGGTACCTGAGCCGGAAATCGCGATCAATAGGTCTTCCTCTGACACGGCAGGTGTGATCGTTTCTCCCAGAACGTAGACGTCGAAGCCCAGGTGCATGAGCCTCATAGCGAAGGCTTTGCCCACTAAGCCGGATCTTCCGGCTCCGACCACCATAACTTTCTTTCCGTTCTTCTTAACTTCTATGAGCATCTCTATCATTTTAGATACTTGCTGCTTATCTAAACCTCTCGCAACTTTTAGGATCTGCTCGGCAATCTCCAGCATCGTGTTAACCAGCGCGTCTATAGCCTCTTCAGACACGCGTGGGCGGCGCGGCTCCTGGAATATCTTTTTCGGTCATTTCACGCGAGAGGGGGCGTGCCTCGCTCCCGCTCTACACCCCCCTCGGATATTTTCAAGCGTCCGAGGATCAGAGCGCGCACCCCTTCAACCTCGAACGGCGTCCTCAGCTTGACCACACCCTCTTTGACGTCGATGCCCTCTAAGACGCCCACACCAACGTGCTCAAGTCGCTCATCGACGAGTCCCACGATCACGCCCTTAACCCCGCTGAGACAGGACACGTACACCTCTTTGTTCAACAGCTTTGCTAGCTGTTCCTTGGCATCCTGGAGCTTCCTGCATGCTTGCTCGTCGCTCGCGACCAGCACCACCGCGTTCCCGCAATCTTCGACGTACACTTCGAACCCCATAAGCACCGTGAGGGCAGCGCTTAGCTTGGGGTCGTGCCGCCCGTTGAACGTGTACGCTCCCCACAGCCTGATGTCCTTCAACTTAACTTGCTTAACCGTGGCCTTGCCGAGGAGGTCGAGGTAAGATAGTTCTCTCCTCATCTTGCGGAGCTCTCTCTCCTTGCCCTTGGCCGCCGGCGGCGTGGGCGCTCTGACAACTCGGATCTTCGTGTTCTCGAAAACCCTAGCTAAGGCCTCTGAGGCCCCGGTTCCCTCCATGACCACCAGCGCGTCTGGCTCGGTGCTCTCGACAAGTCTCGCCTTGTACAACAGAGCTCTTCGATCAGCCACCCACCCGTCCGTATTGATTAACACGAGGTCCTTGCTGGAAGCTTTGCGTAGGAGCTTTGTAACGCCCAAAATGACCGCGTCCTCACACCCCATCGGCGTGTTGGAGCCGACAAAGTATATGGCGGAGGGCTCTAGCTCGCCCAGCCAGGAAACGGGCTTTGAAGGGTAAGCTAAAGCCAAAGTCCCGGGCCACCCGACGTCGTTCTGGCCCACGTCGGCGTCTATGAGCGCAACGCTCAACCCCTTCGAAAGGGCCGTGTTGAGGACAAACGTGGAAAACGTCGTCTTCCCGCTATCTGTCTCGCCGACTACCACAACCCTCCCGCGCTCGGTGAGGTTCTCCGCCAGCTCCCTCCATCTATCTATAACCTCCTCTTCGGGTTTAGCCTCCGTCAACGCTCCCCCAGCGACCTCCACTGTGCACCTTTCAATAACCTTTAGGCAAATCATCAAGCCGCGAGGGACCACCAGCTCGCAACCTCTCTCGTAAAATCGCCCGAGAGCGTAGAACGACCCGCGCTCCACGCGGAGCCTTGCAGGCCCCTCAACGCGGTACAACCCCGCGCATAGCTCCTTTTTAGCTGCAAGCATCGCTCAACCCAGCTTCACACCTTATAAGAAACGCTCGCCGCAGAGATCTAGCTGCGGTACCCATCTACCACCGCTACGTTACCTTTAAAAGCTGCAACTTCCCGCGAAGGTGGGCCCCGGTAGCTCAGCCTGGCAAGAGCGCCGCCCTAGCGCGCGCCGCGCGCGGCGCTGGTAAGCTCATGCAGTGTGCCTAACAGAGAGGCGGAGAACCCGGGTTCGAATCCCGGCCGGGGCTCCAGCTCAATCTTACTCTCTCAAGGTGGAGAAGGGTTGACTGCGCGTGTTCGACTTAGTGGTTCCCGATCCCATCGCTATCAGCTTTCCTGGGGACGAGGTGGCGGGCCCGCCGGGATTCGAACCCGGGTTCTCCGGGGGTTGGTGCCCGCTCCGGCTTAGAAGGCCTGCGCCCCGCTCGCGGGACGGCGCCTTTCCATGCTAGGCCACGGGCCCTAGGAGAGTAGGGGCCCCGCTCTCTTAAACTTTTACGCTCGGTTTGAGCGCGGTACTGCAGCGCGATGAAATTAATAGGGGGCGCGGAGGGGTTGACCGATGGGACGCGTATACAGCGCTCACGACCTGCTGGTTGACGAAATCTTGTGCGCGGTTAGAAGGGCGCTCGCTGAGCGCGGGATCGAGGTGAACGCGGAGCTGGCGGTGGAGAGGGCACCCCCCGAGCGGGGCGATTTAGCGGTGAACGTTTACAGGTTAGCGAGGGACGAGAAGAAGGCCGTCGAGCTCGCTGCCCAGCTCTCCGAATCACTTGCACGTGGCACGCGCTTGGTGGGTGTTGCGAGGAGCGAAGGAGGTTTCGTCAACGTGGAGGTGGACCCAGACGCCTACGGCCGGCTTGTATGGAAGGTTGTCTCGGAGATGGGGGAAAACTACGGCTTTAACCCCCACTCGAAGCCGATGAGGATCCTAGTTGAGCACACCAGCGCAAATCCCGTGCACCCGTTGCACGTGGGCCACCTGAGGAACTGCGTGGTGGGCGACGCGCTGGCTAGGATTCTTCGGGCTCGAGGGCATAGCGTGGAGGTTCACTTCTACGTGGACGACGTGGGGTTGCAGATGTCGTACGCCGCGTACGGCTTCGAGAAAGTGAAAGACTTGAAAAGGGACGTGAAGCCGGACCACTTCGTCGGGCTAGTCTACGCGATAACAAACGCTGTCGTCAACATCCGAGTTCTCCAGAAGAAGAGGGAGACCGCGAATCCCGATGAGAGAGCGAGGATAGACAGGGAACTCTCCGATTGGCTCTGGGTCGCCAAGGAGCTGATGGAAAAAGACGAGGAGCTTTTCACCACGATCGCCGAAACGGCTAAGGGCGAAGACCCCCTCGAGAGGATCTACGCGATAAACAGAGCCTACGAGGCCGGTGAGCGGTGGGCCGTCGACCTCGTGAGGGAGGTGGCTACCCGTTGCATCGAAGGCTTCAAGCAAACTCTAAGCAGGCTCGGCATAACCTTCGACAGCTGGGACTGGGAGAGCGAAGTCACCGTGTGGAATGGGCTTACCGCAGAGGTTCTGCGGAGGCTAGGGGAGAGCGGTTTTTTGAGAGAAGATAGAGGTGCGTTGGTGTTCGAAGCCGACAAGCTGGCGGAAGACCTCGAGGTTAGGCGCAAGCTAGCCATACCAGCGAGCTTCGCCGTAACCCCCCTTGTCCTGGTGCGGTCCGACGGCACAACGCTATACGCTACGCGTGACATAGCGTACTCAGTGTGGAAGTTCAAGCGGGGGGTCGACAAGGTGATCAACGTCGTCGGCGCCCAGCAGGCTCTGGAGCAGGCGCACGTGCGCCTTGCCCTTTACGCAATGGGTTACGTGAGAGAAGCAGAGAACATGGTGCACTTCGCGTACGAGATGGTCACGCTCCCTGGCACCAAAATGTCAGGCAGGAGGGGCCGCTTCGTGAGCGCCGATGAGCTGGTCGAGGAAGCCGTGAAGAGGGCGGGGGAGGAGCTCGTTAAGCGGGGTTTGGAACCCGCTGAGAACCGCGACGTGGCTGAGAAAGTGGGGATCGGCGCGGTGAAGTTCGCCATGCTCAGTGTCTCGCCCTCGAAGCCCCTTATGTTCACGTGGGACAGAGTGCTTGACTTCGAGCGGAACAGCGGCCCCTTCGTTCAGTATGCATACGTGAGAGCGAGGTCGGTGCTGCGCAAGGCCGGCTCGTTAAAACCGGAGGTCGCGGAGGGGGTGTTCGGCAGCGAGGAGCGGAAGCTCCTCTTCCTGCTGGGGTACTTCCCGGAGGTCGTAGCTAAAGCTGCTGACGAGCTGAAGGTAGAGCTGATCCCGCAATATCTCAACGAGCTGGCGCTCGTCTTCAACAAGTACTACGATGAAGTTCCGATCCTCAAAGCCACGCCCGAGGAGAAGGCTCGCGCACGGCTGGCTCTAACGCTGATGGTGGCGGTAACACTAGAGAACGGGATGAAGTTGTTGGGCATTGAGCCCCCCTCGCGGATGTAGAGGTACAGGACGCACCGGTCTAGCGGGCTTAGGGACGGAATTCTAATGTCGGTCTCACAAGCGGCCTTTCTGTAGTGGTAGGCGAAGTCCAAAATGGAGCCGGGGCCGGGATTCGAACCCGGGTTAATAGCGGGTCTCTAAGGCTACGACACCACTGCAGCCCGCCGCCTTGGACCTCTCGGCCACCCCGGCCCCCAGGGTGAAGAGCGCAGCTCTCTTCTAAAAGTTTTTCCTCCGAGCGACTAGCGCTCTCAATATATCCGCCTCAAAGTTTCCGGTCGGCGTGCCGACGCGCGGTCTTGATAGGCGCTTGAAGGATTTAGCGAGAGAGAGAGTGTCGATCCTCCTCAAGCTCGCTGATGAAGTTCTAAGAGTGGACGAGACCCTAGCCAGGAGGTACGTGGAGCTGGCGTTTCGGATATCAGCTAAGGCACGGTTAAAGCTCCCTAGGAGGATTAAGCGGAGATACTGCAGGAAGTGTAAAACCCCCCTCGTGCCGGGTCTCACAGCGCGCGTGAGGGTCAAAAGGGGCTGCGGCGGGCGCCGCCTAGTGGTGACGTGCTTGTGGTGCGGCTTCATTAGGAGGTACCCACTCAAGCCAAAACAAGTGAGAAGCGGGAGTGGCGGGCCCGCCGGGATTTGAACCCGGGTTCTCCGGCTCCGGAGGCCGGCGCCTTTCCATGCTAGGCCACGGGCCCTGGGACAGGGGCGGGGGTCCCTTAAGATGTTTTTCGCAGGAGCGCGCTATTGCGTCCGGCAGCTTGGAACAGAGCGAAGAGTTTAAGTCACCCCCTGCAAGATTGTTACGAGCCGGGGTCGCCTAGCCTGGTCCAGGGCGACACGCAGTAAAGCGCGCTAAGGGTTGCTAACCCGTTGGCCGTAAAGGCCGCCCGGGTTCGAATCCCGGCCCCGGCGCCACTGTTCCGCGTAAACTCGCTCTCCCGCATGAGCCGCTGCCCTTTTTTACGGCGGCGCGAGCGCGCGTAAGGGTTTTACGGGGGTATTTACCGGCTTTTGTGATGAGCTACTACGTGTCCGTACCTTTCGTGCCTACACCGGTGGAGGTTATCAGGAGGATGCTCCAGATGGCCGAGCTCAAGCCCGGTGAGCTGCTCTTGGACCTCGGCTGCGGCGACGGCAGGGTTCTGATAGTCGCCGCGAAGGAGTTCGGTGCTAGGGCGGTCGGCATAGAGGTGAGGAACGACCTCGCCAGTAGGGCAGCTTACAACGCGATGAAGGAGGGGGTTAGCGATAGGGTGCTTATTATCAACGGCAACTTCTTCGAGATTAAGCTACCGCCAGCGGACGTGATATTCATGTACTTGCTGACGTCCGTGAACGAAAGGTTAAGGCCGAAGCTGGAGAGGGAGGCAAAACCGGGGACTAGGATAGTCTCCCACGACTTCGAGATCACAGGTTGGAGGCCTAAGCTGATAGAGGACTTCAGGAATGGCGGGAGGTCCCGCCGCTTGTACCTGTACGTGAGGGAGTAAGCGTGAGCTCAGCGAGAGAAGCCCTGCTTTCGAGACGAGTCGAAGACGTGAAAACGGTGCATTTGCGCGAGCTTGCGCCCCTCGCTGTTAAGCTCATTGAAATGTACGAAAGGATAGGAGGATTCAGTGCGCGTCACGTCGCCAGGGCGGTTGAAATAGCCAAGGAGATGGTTAACGACGACGGGTGTACGGTCTTCCTCACCTTCACCGCCAACCTCGTAGCAACCGGTCTCAGGGGGGTGCTGGCAGCTTTAATCGAAGAGGGTTTAGTCGACGCTGTGGTCACGACGGGTGGGACGTTCGACCACGACATCGCCAGGTCGTTCGCCAGCTACTACTTGGGTGAGTTCGAGCTCGATGACGGAATGCTTCGCGAGGTGGAAGTGTACAGGTTAGGCAATGTCCTAGTACCGAGGGAAAGCTACGGGCCTGTAGTGGAGGAGTTCACCCACAAGATGCTGGAGGAGCTCGTAGCTAGGAAGAGCCGCTGGACGCCGAGCGAGCTCGCCAGGGAAGCGGGCTTGAGGTTGAAGGACGAATCGTCAATCCTCGCTGCCGCCGCTAGAAGGGGGGTACCCGTCTTCTCGCCGGGCGTCGTAGACTCAGCCTTCGGGACCGCGATCTTTACGTTCAACGAGATCGGCCGCAGCAGGGGGTTTGAGGTACAGCTTGACCTCATAGGGGACATGTCAGCTCTAGCGAACCTGGTTATGGACTCTGAGAGGCTGGGCGCGATAGTCCTGGGGGGAGGGATAAGCAAGCACCACGTGATTTGGTGGGCGCAGTTCAAGGGGGGTCTCGACTACGCCGTTTATGTTACCACAGCGGCAGAGTTTAACGGCAGCTTGAGTGGCGCTAGGACGCGCGAAGCGATAAGCTGGGGCAAGGTGAAGCCGAGCGCGAAGCACGTTACCGTGCCAGCCGATGCCACTATAGTTTTCCCGTTGATAGCAGCCGCGCTCTTGGGTGGCAGAGGTGGTTCTTGAGTACATCTTCGCCCTACTAGCGCCGGCAGCAGCGGCCTACGCTTTGACCCCTCGCGTTGCCAGGCTCATGAGATCGCTAAACCACATGCGCCCTGACGTGCACAAGCCGGGCCGCCCCATGGTGCCTTATTCGGGGGGCGTGGCAATATTCGCGTCGAGCATGCCCTTCCTGCTTGCAGTCGCGCTGCTGGATTCCGCGCTTGTGGTCCGCGCTTGCGTGCTAGCGGCTGTGATCTCGATAGCTTTCGCCGTGGGGCTGGTAGACGACTTCAAGGTTTTGAGCGGGCGCGCGAAGACGCTCCTCTCTCTGCTTACTGTCCTACCGCTGATCGTTGCTCACGCTGTTCAGCCCGCACACGTCCAACTGGGGCGGCCCCTGGTGCCCCTGCTAGGTCGCTTGCGCCTGACGGTCGTGTACTGGATCCTGCTCCCGTTAGTAGCAGCCGGGCCGGCGAACGTCGTCAACATGCTGGACGTCCTCAACGGCGTCATGCCGGCGACGTCGCTAGCGGCCGCAATCGCCCTTGCTCTTTCAGCTATCTTGGTCGATCCTAAAGGGGTGCTGCTGCTCCTCCCCCTGGTGGGCGCCTTAGCGGGTTACCTCCCTTACAACAAGTGGCCTGCCCGCGTGCTCAACGGGGATTCAGGCAGCCTGATGGTGGGGGCGTACGTCGGTGCTGCTGCCGCGCTGCTGCACCTCGAGTTCATAGCGGCTGTAGCGTTGATCCCCCACATACTGAACGGCGCATTGGTTATAGTCTCGGTCCGCGGGTTCAAGGAGCACAGGCAGATGAAGGAAAGGCCAGTGGTAGTGCGCGAAGATTACAAGCTTTTGCCGTCCACCAGTCCCTCAGCCCCCATCTCGCTGGTGAGGCTTATACTGGCGGTGGACGGCCCGCTTGAGGAGAGGCAGGTCGCTGCCCGCTTAATAGCCTTAGGCTTAATCAGCAGCGCGCTGGCGACCTTCACAGCGCTACTGATACCGAGGTGAGCGAGTTGCGGTCGCTGGCGGTCTTCGGTGCCCTGGTACTTCTCATGTGGCTCTCCTTGATAGCTCTCTTGTACGTGATTGACATCCTGGTAATAGCAGCGGTGGAGGAGAGCTGGGCCCGCAGCGTACTGGGACTAGCGGCGTTCATGTGCTGGGTATCCGGTTGGTATCGCGCGCTCTTGACCCTTTCTAAAAAGCTGATTGAGAGGTGGACTCGTCGGGCGAGCAGCGAGCACTAGCGTTCTGATGCGCGCTGGCGTAAGCCAACCAAAGCCTAGTGCTGGAGATCGGTTGACCGTCAGCTCCCAGGACCGGTTCTACCGCTATCACGATTGCGGGCTTCAACCCCCGTTTGACACGGTTCAGCGAAACCTCGATGGCGCGGGCGGCGGTCTCCTCGGTGGCGATTATAGCCTCTATTGAGGGGTCGCTAGAGGCGGGGCCTCCAACGTCGTCCAGCGGGACGATCACGATGCGCTGCCCGTCCTTGGCCTTACGGAGGCAATACCTTAGCACGCGTAGCGCACGAACCTCGTAGGGCTCGATGGGGTGCGCTTTACCGAAAGAGCGAGCGAACTCGTCGCTCGTGACCCCTACCACCACCGTTCTCCCGATTTCGAGCGCGTTCATTAGCAGGTGCCTGTGGCCAGAGTGAAAGAAAGAAAACGTTCCTCCTAAAGCGACTTTTTCCAGAATCATTCGTTTTATTCGACGAAAACTTGGATCTCCTTCGCTACACCGCTTTTGGGGACCCTTATTTCCAGAACGCCGTTCTCCAAACGAGCTTTTGCCTGCTCGGGTCTAACCTTAACCGGTAGAGCGATCCTCTTATAGAGAGATTCCCTAAATCTTTGTCTCAATAAATACGTTCCAACTACAGCTTTTTCATCGCTCTTCTGAGCAGTTACTTCAATATAATCTTCAGTTACTTTAACTTTTATATTTTCCTTAGAGAAGCCGGGCGCGTCAACGTATATCACCAGCTCCTCGCCCACATCGATGATGTCGGCCGGCGGCTCCCAAGCTTCCAACCTGAGGGGGACTTCGGCTGAAAGCCTCGTCCAAAGATCCCTGAACATCTTTTCAACTTCTTTCTCCATTCTAGCCAGCGTTTCGACAAGCTCACTTACCAACTTCTCCTCCATCGCGCCCTGAGTAAGCGCCCTCCATTATATCATTTACGCGCGCGGAAACCGTTAAAGAGGGGGCGAGCAGAGGTTCCGAGGGCCGAGAAGATGCTTTACGAAGTCCGTTGGCATGGGCGTGGCGGTCAGGGCGTTGTGACCGCGAGCGACCTGTTAGCTAGAGCGGCTATACTGGAAGGCAAGCACGTTTACCACGCACCCGAGTTCGGACCCGAACGCAGGGGGGCCCCGGTGAGGGCGTACACGAGGATCTCGGACGAACCGATCGAGCAGCATTTCGGCGTTTACAACCCTGACGCGGTCGTCGTGATTGATCCGAGTTTGCAGTACACTCCCTCTCTCATCCTAGAGGGTATCAAGAAAGGGGGCTTGCTCGTCGTTAACGCGCGCGAGGTGTACCGCGATCTTCTGGAGGAGGCGAAAGCGCTGGGGCTCAGCGTGTGGAGCGTAGACGCGTTCAAGGTGGCCATGGAGGTCTTCGGTCGCCCCCTTTACAATACGCCGATGCTGGGCGCGTTCGTGAGGGCTTCCGGGGTTGTCGCTTTGGAAAGCGTGCTCAAGGCTGTGGAAGAAAGGTTCAAGAACCCCCAGCTGGTCGCGCGCAACGTTGAAGCGATAAAAATGTGCTACGAGGGGGTGAGGCGGTTTGTCTAGGCTTTTGAGTTGGAAAGATCTTTCCGCGCCGGTGATAGCCGAGGCCGGCAATTCTGTGCTGTACAAGACAGGGGGTTGGAGGGCTCTCAAACCGGTGCTCGACTACTCGAAGTGCATCAAGTGCCTGCTCTGCTGGTTCTACTGCCCCGAGCCTGCCATCAAGCGGCACGAGGATGACAGCGTGGAGATCGACTACGACTACTGCAAGGGTTGCGGGATCTGCGCGAACGAGTGCCCCGCTAAGGCGATAACGATGGTGGAGGAGGGGGTGGGCTGAATGTCCGTTGCAGTTCAGCTTAAGGGGCAGCGCCGGGTTGGGATGAGCGGTAACGAAGCTGTGGCCTACGCTGTGAAGCAGGCGGACGTTGACGTGATCGCAGCCTACCCGATAACGCCGCAGACGATAATCGTGGAGAGGCTGGCTGACTACGTGCACGACGGGGAGCTTAACGCCTCCTTCATCGCCGTCGAAAGCGAGCACAGCGCCCTCTCTGCTTGCGTTGGAGCTTCGCTCGCGGGGGCTCGCGTGTTCACGGCTACTTCCTCCCAGGGGCTAGCGCTGATGTGGGAGATCACGTGGATCGCCTCAGCGCTGCGCACGACGATAGTGATGGCGCTGGCGAACAGGGCTCTATCGGCGCCTATCAACATCCACTGCAGCCACGACGACGCGTACGCGGTTCGCGATGCAGGGTGGATACAGTTCTTCGCTGAGAACGTGCAAGAGGCTTACGACCTCACCCTGATAGCGTTCAGAGTTTCCGAGGATAAGCGCGTGCAATTCCCCTCCATCGTGAACCTCGACGGCTTCGTTTTGAGCCACAGCCTAGAGCCCCTCTACGTGCTGGAGGACGAGGTCGTGAAAGAGCTCCTGCCGCCGAAGGAGCCTGTGAACCCGATAGACCCTGAAAAGCCGATGACTTACGGTCCGCTTGCGCTGTTCGACTACTACCTCGAGTTCAAGAAGGCTCAGGCGGAAGCGTTTAAGAAAGTCTACCCGGTGATTCTCGAGGTGTTCCGCGAGTACGAGAAGTTCAGCGGCAGGAGATACGAACCAGTCAAAACCTACGGCTTGGAGGACGCCGACGTTGCGGTACTCATCTTGGGGTCGTCGGCGGGTACAGCGCGCTACGTAGCGCGCAGGTTGAGGAATAAGGGCGAGAAGGTTGGGGTAGCGAGCCTCACGCTGTACCGCCCGTTCCCCGTCGAGGACCTCGTGGCTAAATTGAAGGGGGTCAAAGCGCTTGTCGTGATGGATAGGAGTTACAGCTTCGGCAGCCCAGGCGCGCAGCTCTTCATGGACGTAGCAGCGGCTTTCGCCAACGAGAGCGAGAGACCGCTGCTGATCAACGCGATATACGGGTTAGGCGGCAGAGACCTGCTCCCTGAGCACGTGGAGGAGGCCTTTAGGAGAGCTCAGGAGGCGGCTAAGGCGGGGAGAGTTGAGGAGAGGGAGGTGTGGTTGGGGGTGAGGTAGATGGCGGTCCAGATAAAGGTCCTCCGGGAGATGCCGCGCGAGGAGCTTTTCGCCCCCGGTCACAGGTTGTGCGCTGGCTGCGGGGTGCCGCAGCTCGTCAGAACAGTGCTTAAGGCGGTGCCGGGTCCTAAAGTAGTGGTGACGGCTACAGGCTGCTTGGAAGTGGCTACGACGATATTCCCGTACACCAGCTGGAAGGTGCCGTGGGTTCACAACGCGTTCGAGAACGCCGCTGCGACTGCAGCTGGCATCGAGGCGGCCTTCAGGGCGTTGGAAAAGAAGCGCGGCGTGAAGAGGCCGAAAGTGATAGTGTTCGCCGGCGATGGCGGGACCTTCGACATCGGGCTCCAAGCGCTCAGTGGGGCGCTTGAGAGAGGGCACGACATGATCTATATATGCTACGATAACGAGGCTTACATGAACACGGGGATCCAAAGGAGCGGCGCCACGCCGCGCGGAGCGGCAACCACTACCAGCCCAGCGGGAAGGGTGATACCCGGTAAGCTTGAGCGCAAGAAAGAGTTTATGGGAATAGCGATCGCTCACGGCGTGAGGTACGCTGCTACGCTCAACCCGGCGTACCCTGTGGACATGTTCAACAAAGTGGCTAAGGCTGCCAGCATCGAGGGTCCTACGGTGCTTCACTACCTCGCTCCATGCCCGACCGGGTGGCGCGCCGACCCATCTAAATCGATCGAGATAGCTAGGCTAGCTGTGCTCACCCGCGCGTGGCCGCTCTACGAGTACGATGACGGTGTTTACAGGATCAACGTGCTTGTGAAAAGCCCGAGACCCCTCGAAGATTACCTGAAACTGCAAGGTAGGTTCGCCCACCTACTGCAGCCGGAAAACCGGCAAATGCTTGAGCAACTGAAGCGCGATATCGAAGAGAATTGGAATAGGCTCTTGAAGCTAGCCGGTTTAGCATAGAACTGGGAGAACCAGTTCATAAAGTTCTTTTTGCATTGTTGCTGGGGTCCTAAGCCGAAAGCCAGCCCTTAGCTGGCCTTCGCCCCTGCGCGCCGCTAAAGCTTTTAACCGCGCAGGGGCAGCGCTGCGGGAGGTTCGTGACTGTTCGAATGCTGATCAAAGGTCAATGTCCCAACTGTGGGAGCGAAATCACAGATGAGCGGTTAGCACTTGGATTGCCGTGCGAAAGCTGCCTCCCCGAAGTCCCAGAGCCCCTCCTACGAAGTTCGAGCGCTCCCCGCCTAGAATTCCTGAAAAGAGTTGTGAGGTTGCTCGACGAACTAGGGAGGCGCGGGAAGTACGCGAATCTTTTAAAGGAGGAGGAAGAATTGAGGGTGTTCGATGAATTCTTCGAGAAAGCTTTAGGCAGCAGACCGTGGAGCGCCCAAAGGATGTGGGCGCGGCGCGTGCTGAGGGGTTCTTCCTTCACGATATTAGCGCCCACCGGCGTCGGCAAGAGCGTGTTCGGTATCGTGATGGCCCTCTTCTTAGCTACGAGGGGCAAGAGATCTTACATAGTCCTTCCTACTAGTGTTCTCGTCAATCAGGTTAGGGATAAAGCCGAGATCTTCAGGGAGAGGGTTGGGGCTGACGTTCACGTACTCGCCTACCTAGCGGCGGGCTCGAAGGAAAGATCAGAGATTCTCGAGCGTGTTCAGCGCGGCGATTTTGACGTTTTAATCACCACATCAAGCTTTTTGGCTAAAAATTTTGATCTGTTGAAGAATTTACGCTTCGATTTCATATTCGTCGACGACGTAGATGCCATAATAAAATCGTCTAAAAATATTGAAAAGATTCTGCTTTTGCTGGGCTTGCCGAAAGATGCGATAGATGAGGCGTTAAGGCTCGTGAAGCTATCCGTAGCCAGGAGGAGCGCCGGTAAGGAGTCTGTGCTAGAGGAGTACAGGGCTGGGAAAGAGAGGTTGAAAGAGCTGTTGACCGGAGCGAAGGTTGGAGTTTTAGTTGTTTCAACAGCGACTGGTAGGCCTAGGGGGTTAAGGGTTAAGCTGTTCAGAGAGCTGCTCAACTTCGAGATCGGGTCTAGGGCCGAGCTGCTCAGAAACATTGTCGACGCGTACACGCTGATTGAAGAGAGCGAGCTGGAGGCGAGAGTTGCCGAAATCGTCGTTCAACTGGGGAAAGGTGGTTTAGTGTTTGTGCAGCCGGGGACACCTCCCGAGAGGATAGGTCTCCTGCTTAAGGAGCTCGAGAATCGAGGTATCAAAGCTAAACTTATAACTTCTAAAAATAAAAAAGATATAGAAGCTTTCGAAAAAGGAGAGTTAGATGTTTTGATAGGTTACGCGATATACTATGGTTTGCTGGTTCGCGGCATAGACCTACCGCACGTAATACGGTACGCGGTGTTCGCTGACGTCCCGCACTTCAGGTTTGCAGCTGACGTCGAGGAGGCAAGCCCGCTCCGTCTGCTTCAGCTAGCGCAGGTCTTCAGGAGCGCGCTAACGGGCAATGAGGCGGTAGCGCTCGATAGGCTTACAGCCAGCTTGAGGAGGGGGCTGCTCAACCTCGAGCAAGAAGCGTACCGCGTGTTAAGCGAAGCGCTCGCCGCTGGCACGCGACCTGATGGCTTCTTAAGGCACCTCTACGATAGGCTGGTCGAGCTGCGAAAAATCCTGCGGGATCTAATTTCACGCGAAGGTCTCGTCAAGGAGCTGGAGAGAAGGTCTCTCGTCTCGCTACGAGTTGTCAATGGCAGACTGTATCTGCTCCTCCCCGACGCACCCACGTACCTCCAAGCGTCGGGGAGAACGTCGCGAATGTACGCTGGGGGCTTATCAAGAGGGCTCTCTGTCGTGGTGGCGAGCGACAAAAGGTTGCTCGAGGCTCTAATGAAGCAGGTGTCGTGGTACACGGACGATGTATCGTGGGTTAAGCTCGACGAGCTCGACGTAGGTAGAGTTCTGGCGGAGATCGACCGGGATAGGGACTTGATACGCGAGTTAGCGCAGGGAGGCGCTAAGTGGGAGACGGTCGATCTTGTGAAAACGGCGCTGGTAATCGTGGAGTCGCCCACCAAAGCGAGAACCATCGCGTCATTCTTCGGCAGACCTTCGCGGCGCAACGTAAGAGGCTTGCCGGTTTACGAAGTCAGCACTGGTAACATCGTCCTCTTGATAGCTGCGAGCAAGGGCCACGTGCTCGATCTCGTCATCGGGGAGAGCGCGTCGGTCCAAGACCGGAGGACGCTATGGGGGGTCATAGTCGAGGACAACGCGTTCATCCCCATTTACGCGACGATAAAGAGGTGCTTGAGCTGCGGTGAACAGTTCACGGAGAGCAGGAACGGAGCGTGCCCCTACTGCGGGTCTACGAACGTCGCGGATCAAGCCGCGGTGGTCGAAGCGCTGAAGCGGGTTGCGAACGAGGTTGACTTAGTGCTGCTAGCGACCGACCCGGATACGGAGGGCGAGAAGATAGCCTGGGATCTCTACGTTTTGCTAAAGCCTTACACGAGTACTGTAAAGAGGATCGAGTTCCACGAAGTTACGCGGAGAGCCTTCGAGGAGGCGTTGAGGAACCAGCGCGATGTCGACGTGAGAAGGGTCGAAGCGCAGCTTGTCCGCAGAGTGGAGGACAGGTGGATCGGCTTCTCGCTGAGTAAGAAGCTCTGGGAGAGGTTCAGCAAGCACTGGCTCTCGGCTGGGAGGGTTCAAACGCCCGTTCTCGGCTGGGTCGTCGAGAGGTATAGCGAGGTGAAAAAGAGCGTCAAAACGATATTCGCAGTGAAACTGGAGAACGGTTGGCAGATAGTTTTTGAGAGCGACGCGGCGGGGAGGGAGGCTAGCGAGATAGCGAAGAGGCTCGGTGAAAGCAGCGTCACAATTGAGCGCTTGGGCAGCGAAACCGTTCAGCTATCGCCACCACCCCCCTTCACGACGGACACTCTGCTCCGGGAGGCGACCGCGAGCTTGGGGCTAGGAGTGGGCGAGGTGATGCGGCTAGCGCAGGACTTGTTCGAGCTGGGTCTCATCACGTACCACAGGACCGACAGCGTGCACGTATCGGCGACGGGGATAGGAATCGCCAAGGCCTACCTATCGGAGCGCTCCATGCAGCAGTTGTTCGTCGGGCGCTCGTGGGCACCGCCCGGTACCCACGAGTGCATTAGACCCACGAGACCGTACGACGCTGAAACTCTGAGAGCGCTCGTTAACCAGGGGATACTCCAGCTGGTTAGACCGCTTACGCCGCGCCACTACAGGCTTTACGACATGATCTTCAGGCGGTTTGTGGCTAGCCAGATGCGTGAAGCGATCGTGAGAATGGAGCGCTTTAGGGCGCTTGCCCACGTGAACTCACACACGCTTTCGAAGGAAATAACCGTCTACGCGGAAGTTCAGGAACACGGCTTCACGGCAGTTTACAGGCCGTTTAATCCGCTTAAGGTGGAGCCGGGAACTTATAGAGTGGTAGAGGTAACGCGCAGCAGGAGGCCCACGCTGCGGCTGTACACTCAGGCGGACCTCATCGCGCTCATGAAGGAGAACGGCATCGGCAGGCCCTCAACGTACGCGAAGATTGTGTCCACGCTTTTTGAGCGTGGGTACGTTATCGAGACTAGGAGGCGTACGATCGCGCCGACGAAGTTGGGCCGAGAAGTATTCGAGTATCTAAACAATAAGTTCAGGGACATGATATCGGTTGAGAGGACCAGGAAAGTTGAGGAGGAAATGGATAGAGTTGAGCGGGGTGAGAAAAACTACCTGGACGTCCTGCGCGAGTTCTACCGCGAAGTTGTCAGCATTGAAGGCGTCGTTTGAAGTGGGAGGCTCACTTGAATGCTTCAAAAAGGTGTTAAAAGCCGAACCCGTGGGGGTCGCGTGGCGGTGGATCGGGCTCTCTTCATAGGCCGCTTCCAACCGTTCCATTACGGGCACCTTCGCGCCTTAAAGTGGATAACAGGGAGGGAGCGGGAAGTGGTAGTCGCTGTGGGAAGCGCGCAGTACTCGCACAGCTTCAGGAACCCGTTCACGGTAGGTGAGAGGATCGAAATGATCGCAGCCGTGCTAAAGGAGGAGGGATTATGGGACAAGGTGATAGTCGCAGCTGTCCCAGACACGGACGGCAAGCACTCCTTGTGGGTGCGGCTCGTGGTCTCCTCCTGCCCGCGCTTCGAGCGCGTGTACACGAACGAGCCGCTGACTCGCCTCCTGTTCGAGGAAGAGGGCTTCGAGGTTTTGGGAATACCCTTCTTCGGGAGGGAGGTGTTCGAGGGAACAAAGATACGGTTGATTATGGCTGAGGGGGGCGACTGGAGAAGCCTGGTGCCACCCGCTGTTGCCAGGGTCATCGACAGCATCCGAGGGGTCGAGCGCGTAGCGCGCCTTTACGCGCTTGAGCGGGGGGCTTCGCTGCGGTAGAAAAAGGGGGGTTCTAATCGTCGCAAGAGGAGTGCTACTCTTCCACTATTATGTTTGAAGGCGGGAATCCCATTTCGATTAGAATTTCGCGCACTTTATGTCGATGGTCTCCCTGCAACTCCAGCCTACCATCTTTCGCTGTCCCCCCGCAGGCTAGGCGAGTTTTGAGCTTTGAAACTAGCTCTTTATGGTTAAAGATCTTGTCGTCAACTCCTTCGATCACCGTGACGTAGCGGGTACCACCGCGCCTTTTCTCCAACCGTATTTTTATCAGCGAACTCTCCTTGTAGATCCCCTTCAGCAGATCCTCGAGTATATCACTCATTACCCTTGGCTAGTGCTGTGTTACTCGCAAGCTTAAAAACGTGTCGTCGCGTAGGTTCCGTAAGCTGGAGGGCAAAAACCTTATAGCGAGTTGCGGTGCACGTGGGGCAAGGGCGTATGGCACGTATAGCGTATGTTCGCCGGGAGGTTGAGATACCTCAAGGGGTGAAGGTTCATGTCTCGGGTAAGAGAGTGCGGGTAGAAGGTCCCTTAGGCGCGGTGGAGAAGGATTTCTCCCACGCTAAAGACGTCCAGATAACCTACGAAGACGGGAAGGTGGTGTTAGAGGCGTTCAACGCGGACAAAAAAACGTACGCGACCATCGGGACGCTGGCCTCAATGGTGAGGAACATGATGATAGGCGTGGAGAAGGGGTTCAAGTACAAGATGAAGATCGTTTACGCGCACTTCCCGATGACCGTGAAAGTTGACGAGAAAAACGGGCTTGTAGTAATAGAGAATTTCTTGGGGCAGCGGGGGAAGATTGCAGCCAGCATTTTGCCCGGTGTTAAGGTGAGAGTCGATAGGGACGATGTGATAGTGGAGGGCGTAGATAAAGAGGCTGTTGCTCAGACGGTCGCCAACATACACCAAGTCACCAGGCTGCGAGGTAAGCAGCGCATGTGCCCCCACGGGCGGGAAGGAGGTCCAGGCGTACTGGACGGGATATACTTGTACGCTGTAGAGCACATGAGGTGAGGGGCCCACTCACTTCTTATATCGCTTCGGCCTAAGCGCTCTGCTCTTGCACCTCCGACACCTCTCGGCGCTCCATGAATTGCGCGCCCCGCACTTCCGGCAAATTTTCACTCGGAAGTTCTTATCGAGCGCGAGCTGCAACTTGAACGGGTCTCGTATGGGCATGACCGCTCACTAGCGCCGTCTCCCTCAGCTTTTAACCTTTTCCGGCTGTGGAAACCGCTGCGGCTCAGGCCGCGAGAGCTCGGGAGAGTTAAGTTGAAATGCACCACTGCAAGCCATTAACAGCTATGCGAGCTCAGACGAAAAGGATCGGCTGGTGGCACTTCGAGATTGACGTACCGAGGGATTGGGATATCGTGGCTCAGGGTAAGACTCGCGATACTGAGGTTTTCAGGTTGGCTGACAACGTCTCTGCCGTGAGGTTGGAGGTGCTCTTGGAGAAAACCCCCTTCGAGAAAGCTAAAAGCGCTGACGGGCTCCTCGATTCCTACAAGAGGAGCTGGGAGAAGAGATTAGCTGACCTGAAAAAGAAGGAAGGGGTTGAAGCCGAGCTCAAGCACGCGTTCAAGGAGCGCGTCGAAGTCTGCGGGCACGAAGGGGTTCTCTGGGGCTTTAGGGTGGGCGGAGCGCCCATGCTCGCAGCTCTCTGGTACTGCGAAAAAAGCGAGAGGTCTATTGCGCTCACGTTCACGCCACGCTCGCCCGAAGAAAAAGATTTGTTCCTGTCGATGCTGAAAAGCTGTAAGTGTCACTACACCTCGGCGTCGGAGAAGGCGTTGTGGTCGATGCTGCTATTCAACGTTCAATTGCCCCAAAAGTATAATCTGGCTGCGGCAAAGTTTACGACCTTTTCCTCGTTCTGCGTGTTCGAGGACCCTGAAGAGGGTGAGTACCTAGTTGTGGGGTATAGCGGGGTGGCCTCAGCCGTTCTAGAGCGGTACAAGAGAGGATTAAGGGAATGGTTCGACAAAAATATTCTAAAAGAAGCTATACGAAGCCTGCATGTTGAAGTACCTAAATTAAAATACGAGGAAGAGGGCGAAAATGCATTAGTTTATAGAGGAGAAACATTTTCATTAATCAAATCCAAGAGAAAAATCTTATTTGGAAGAATATGGCTAGATAAAAGAATAGAAAGGGTATTGGCCAACGGAGTCTATTTCCCTTCAAGCAAAATGGAAGAGGCTAAAAGATTGATTGAAGATTTGACGGAACAAATGAAAATTATGTCAATTTAAGGCCGAAAATTAAAGGATCAGGGAGCAGGCTTAGCCATAAGATACGCATCTTCGCCGTCAAGGTAGTAGCCTTTTATGGTTTTCACAGGTTTAAAACCGAGTTTCGTGTAAAGGTTAATAGCAGGTATGTTTGAAATCCTAACTTCCAGGTAGTACTCGTTTACACCGTAATGCTCGTAAAGCGCTTTCATCGCGTTTACCATCAGGCTGCGGCCTATGCCTTTCCTGCGCATCTCCGGCACTACGGCGATAGAAATTATGTGCCCTTGCTTGCCTACGCCTGGCATCGTGTAAAGTTTTCCCGTTTCCACGCGGCACATTATGTAGCCGACAACCCTGCTCCCGCTTTCCGCGACGAGGAAAGCTTTGGGAAAGTTTTCATAATGTAACTTAAAGAAGAATGAAGGATAATTTTCAGGTAAGTTTTCCCTATTAATCCTTATAACTTCGTCAAGGTCCTTTGGAGCGAATTCCCTGATAATGTACTCGCTCATGGGCACCACCTCACTCTAGTATCAGCGCCCCGATCTCGTTTAATTTGTCGTAAAGCTTGTTTATGGCCTCCTTCACCTCTTCCTCCTTCCTCGCCCCTGTGCACACGACCTTGCCGCTCGAGAAAATGAGCAGAACAACCTTGGGGATGTCCATCCGGTATATGAGACCCGGGAACTGCTCAGGTTCGTACATACTGTTCTCCAGCAGGTACGCGGCCTTCTCCAGGTCGACGAGCGCTTTCAGGTTCGCGCTCGCGACGATATTTTGTATCTCGATTATCGGCTCGCCTTTCACGTTTATCCCGTAGCTCCTGAGCAGCGAGATTATCGCGTGGACGGCCTTGTGCACCTCCTTCTCGGACTTCGCACCAGTGCATACCATCTTGCCGCTCGAGAAAATCAGGGTAGCGGTCTTAGGCTTCTGGATCCTTAACACGAGCCCGGGGAACTGCTCGGGCGAATACTCGGCGTTAGGCACCCTCTCTGCGATCTTCTCCAGGTTCAGCTTTTGGTTGAGGGTTACCGAAGCAACCACGTTTTCGATCCGGTACGTGGGCTTCGCCGCGCGTTTAGCTCCTTCGGACATGGCCTCGAAAAGGCTTAAAAAGCCCGTTATAAAGACTTCGCGCAATAACGTAGCGCTAAGAAGGCGCCTAGATTAGCTTGGCCGAAGAATCTTTTCGACGAACAACCTGATAGCTCCCAGGTAGGGGATCACAAGAATCACTTTCCCCTTCACCTTATTAGGGTCGACAGGCGGGTCTACGTGAGGGTTCGCATCCCCCTTCGTGATGAAGAACGTTCCCTGAACCCCCTTTCTGATCTCGACCAACCGGTGAACGATGAGTTCTCCGGTAGGTTTAGCGTAGACGATGATGTCACCGACTCGAGGCGGCTCCCTCCCGCTCACCACTATTAGGTCGCCTACGTGGAGGGTCGGCTCCATGCTCCAGCTAGTGACTACAGCCAGAGGGGTATCCGTGTCCAGCAACCTGGGAGCGCCGAGGATTAGTACAACTGCTACAAGTGCGAGCACGGCTATATCGAGCACCGCGTCCCGTTTAGGCACGATGCGGGAGCCGCCCCGCCATTAAAAACGCTTCCGCAGCGCCCGGCCACGCTTGAGAGAAAGTTTTATATAGAAGCGAAGAGGGACCCCCACGGTGCTGAGTATGAGCGCGGCCATCCCCGTGTTGATTTTGAAGGAGGGCTCGACAAGAACCACCGGCCGAGACGCGCGAAGATCCAACATATACGCCGCCCGAGTGATAGCAGAAGCTCTAGCGACGTCGCTGGGACCTCGGGGGATGGATAAGCTCCTGATCGACTCGTTCGGCAACGCGACGATCACCGGTGACGGCGCGGCGATCCTCAAGGAGATGGAGGTCCAGCACCCGGCTGCGAAAATGCTTGTGGAGGTCGCTAAGGCTCAGGACGACGAGGTCGGCGATGGCACGACGTCCGTAGTAGTGCTCGCCGGTCAGCTGCTTGTGCGCGCTAGCGAACTGCTGGATCAGGAGATCCACCCAGCGATCATCGTGGAGGGCTTCGAGAAGGCGATGGAGTACGCGGTTAAGGTCATCGATGGGATAGCGGAGCCCGTGAAGCCGCTAGATCGCGAAATCCTGAAGAACATCGCCTCTACGGCACTCAGCAGCAAAGTCGTCGCGGAGTACCGCGATTTCCTGGCTAACCTAGTCGTTGACGCCGCCCTGCAGGTGGTGGAGGAGAAGGATGGGAGGTACGACCTCTCTTTAGACAACGTGAAGGTCGAGAAGAAGAAGGGAGAGTCCCTGATGGACACTGTTCTCATCAAAGGGGTTGTCCTCGATAAAGAGGTCGTGCACCCAGCGATGCCCAAGCGCGTCGAGAAAGCGAAGATCGCGCTGATCGACGCGCCGCTTGAGGTCGAGAAGCCTGAATGGACCGCGAAGATCAACGTTACGAGCCCAGAGCAGCTTAAGCAGTTCCTAGACCAGGAGGCGACAATACTGAGGAGCATGGTCGAGCGGATTAAGGCGGCTGGTGCGAACGTGGTGTTCTGCCAGAAGGGTATTGACGATTTGGCGCAGTACTACTTGGCGAAGGCTGGGATCCTGGCTGTTAGGCGGGTGAAGAAGAG
>Ga0105154_1000113_pt1 | contig 35509 bp, 37 predicted proteins | sample SSWtaG_FD_89672 | JGI IMG/M metagenome (GOLD analysis project Ga0105154, IMG submission 89672) | Hot spring microbial communities from Sandy's Spring West, USA to study Microbial Dark Matter (Phase II) - SSWsed_matched | ecosystem: Environmental > Aquatic > Thermal springs > Hot (42-90C) >... | reverse complement strand
GGAGATCAGCCCCGACGTTCTCGGTTACGCGGAGCTCGTTGAAGAGAGGAAAGTCGCTGACGAGAAGATGGTCTTCGTTGAAGGATGCCCCAACCCGAGAGCAGTCAGCATACTCGTCAGAGGGGGCGCTGAGCACATTGTAGACGAGGCTGAACGCGCAATACACGACGCGTTGAGCGTTGTGAGGAACGTTATCAGAGAGCCTAAGATCGTAGCTGGAGGTGGTGCCGTCGAGATCGAGCTTGCGATGAGACTGAACGAGTTTGCTCGCAAGCTGCCCAGCAAGGAGCAGCTAGCGGTCGTGAAGTACGCTGAGGCGCTCGAGGTCATCCCCTCGATACTAGCGCAAACCGCCGGTCTCGAGCCTGTTGATGCGATAACGGAGCTTAAGAAGAGACACAGCGAGGGCGAGAAATGGGCTGGAGTCGATGTGTTGAACAGTAAAGTTGCCGATATGTTCAAACTCAATGTGTTGGAGCCCGCCCTTGTTAAAAAGCAAGTAATCAAGTCGGCAACGGAAGCTGCGGTCATGATAATGAGGATTGATGACATAATAGCTGCCGCACCGCCAAAGGAAAAGAAGGGAGAGAAAGAAGAGAAGAGGGAAGAAGAGGAAGAAGGCAGCAAGCCAAGCTTCGACTAGAAGGTCGCAATCAGATTTTTATACCTTTCTTTTCCGGCTTTCGCTGTGTCAGCAGAGTTTACAATTAAAATCGGACCTCCCTGGTTAACGCGCTACGAAAAAGCTAGGATTATAGGCGCTCGAGCTCTTCAATTATCGATGGGTGCTCCACCGCTGATACCCGTTAAGGAGATGGGACTGAAGGACCCTGTAGAGATTGCCGCTGTCGAGCTGCGCTACAAGCTATTACCCATGATAATACGGAGATGGGCACCCGGTGGCAAGTACCAAGACATCCCCTTGCGTTATCTCGAGTTGCGCTAGCTGTTTAACCCTCCTTTCGTAGCTTGAGCGAAGACTTAGCGACCTCAACTTCCATAACATCGCCTATCGTGGGGCGTGAGATTAACCTGTCCCATTCCTCCTCAGTTAAGTATAGAGAGAGCCTTGGCAACCTGGCCTTACCTCCCATACCGAAAAAAGGCATAGTTCTCATAATTTGCGAAAGAACAGGAGCTATTTCCCGTGCGAGCTCGGACTGCTCTGCCGGCATTATCACAGCGCTAGGCGTTTCTCTCTCTTCCGTTAAATCAACTTTAACCACGCGCTCACCCCAAGGGGTGTCGACAATGGATATATTTGTCACAACCGCTCTGAACCTCACGCTTTCTCCATCACTCATGACGGAATCAGGATGCGGCTACAGTCCTTTTATGTGTATCCTTCTTCTCAACCCTTCCGGTAGAGTTCGGCTTGGTCTTCGCGAAGACTTTATAGGCTGGCTCCCGGAACTGCAGGCGAGCGCATATGTACGAGTTTGATGAATGGCTAAGGCGCACGAGACGCTTGTTTGAGGAGTTCGACAAGCTATTTGACGAACTGATGAGAGAGCACCTTGAAGCTTTCGAAGGCGGTAGGAGGAAAGTGATGGGGCCTTACTACTATGGGTTCTCCGTCACAATAGGTCCCGATGGAGTCCCTCGTATTAGGGAGTGGGGCAACATCAGACCAGGCTTCGGGGCGAAGCCCCGCATCTCTGAGACCATCGAACCATTTGTGGACATCATAGAAGAAGAGGAAACTATTAAGATAATTGCCGATCTGCCTGGCGTGGAGAAGGAGGACATAAACATAGAAGCAACGGAAAGCGAAGTCAGGGTATCGGCTGAGAGAGGCGAACGCAAGTACTTCAAGGTAGTCAAACTGCCAGCTAGAGTACGCCCGGACACCGCAAAGGCAAGCTACAAGAATGGTGTGTTAACGATAACAATAGAGAAGGAGGAGAAATCCAAGAAACCTTCAGGAGTTAAGATAAAAGTAGAATAATATTTTTAATATTTTTGTTTTTCTTCTTATCCAATGTGGGGAATGTCAAACTGAAATAGTGGGGGTAAAAGATAAAAGGGGTCACCAGCTAGGGGGTAGCGAACGAAGCATAGAGGTGCGCGAGAATGGCGACAGAAAGCAGCATATTGATTGGGCAGAAGCCTGTAATGAACTACGTGCTAGCAACCGTCATACAGTTCAATCAAGGAGCTAAACGCGTCTCTCTCAAAGCGAGAGGGAGAGCCATCTCTAAGGCTGTAGACGCTGCCGAGATAGTTAGGACACGCTTCCTCCAAGGTCAGGTCGATATCTCGGCGATCAAAATAGGTAGCGAAAAAGTCGGTGAACCTGGCAAAGAGCGGCTTGTCTCCACTATAGAAATCGTCCTAGAACGAAAGTAGGGAAAGCGTAGCGTAATAACGCATCTTTTTATATTTTGTATTAAACCTTCCTCAATTATTCTCCTTTAGCCCAAAGGAGGTAAACCGCAATCCACAACGCAATGACAGCGGCTGCGGAGAGTGCCAGCGAGAATTTACTCAGGTTGCCGCCCACTACACCTAGAAGGTATATGTTCAACAAGAGAGTTACAGTAGCGTAGCTTGTTAAGATCCGGAGTGCTCTTAGCTGCCTTTTCAGACCACTTCCTTTCAGCGCTATAGCAATCGCGATGGTTAGCAGTAGGCAGAGCAAGGAGTTTGCTAACGCAGCAGTTTCCACGCCGGGCAGGTTCATGTTCAAGCCACCTCTACAAAGTCCGGTTTACGCTCGAGATTTACTACAGGGATGCATATCCAGCCGGCCCTTACACCATCGATGCCTTCAACCTTTTCTCCGCTCTCATCCACCTTGATTGCTAAGTACTTGCCTTTTAGTGGCTCCAGTGTCTCAACATAGTAGAGCAGAGGCACGCCGTAGTACTTGTAGTAGTCTCGGAATGTAGCCAACAGGCCGTAGTAGTGCTTGCCTGCGTGGACGAAGTGTACAATGTACACGCTACCGCCCATGCTTACCATGCTCGAGGCGAGCCTAGCTAGGTCCGCGATGCTGACTAGCTTAACTCCCAAAGCCTTTTCCTCCACCACATTACCTCACCTGCGCGCTAATTCTCGCTATCCTATCCACGATGACGGGCTCTCCTTTGCGCACGGTTTTCAGAGCTTCCAGATTGCCGTAAGCTTTCCCAACAAGTGTCGATTTAAAGCGGAGTTTTTCCACATCGTTTAGAACAACTGCGATGCTGTTCGTGTACGGTATTACAAGCACGTCACCGGGCTTAGCGGATACGTACAGGTCCTCTAACAAGACGCGCACGCCCAGCGTGAAGTAAACAGCATAGGAGTCCAGCGTGTACGCTCGTGCCTTGGCTGGGAGTATCGCTGAAAGTATCTCGTAGTTTAGTGGAGCCCAGTCTCTGCATATTTCTGCTTCAATGAGTGTTGTGCCATTCAACCGCTTAACCGCTATATAGAGGCTCGGCATTGTATGAATGTCTCGAAAAGAAGCTTTTAACAGTTTCCACATATTCCACATATATCCGGCACCACGTTCAAAGGGTGGGCGCCTAAACCCACGCTGTCTACGTTGAGAGTTACCCAGATCAACTTAGGGACACGTTTATTAATCACTCAAGAACGCGGGTGCTTGATGGGCGTTTCACTCCGTGACTATAAGGATCCCAAAGACGCGTTAAAAGCACTCGAGAAGAGACAAAAGGAGCTTGTGAAAGAGTTGGAGGAGCTTATTAAGAAGAGGGAGCGGGGAGAGGTAAGCGAAGAAGAATTTAACGCGCATAAGGTTAAAATAGAAAGAGAGTACATAGAGGTTATGGATCGATTGGCGCAGCTGCGATTCATTGTTAGCGGGGGGTTCTAATACTTTCGAGCATCTAACACACGATTCACTTTATATAGACGTTTGGCGCGCCGATATTTGAGGGTATCATGGGAGGGACGGCTCTCGACCCGCGAAGAGCGCTCGCAGCTTATGGTGAAGATTACGGTACAAGATATTTCAAGTACGGTCCATTAGTGGAGCAAAGACCAAGGGTTGTTGAAAGTGTAGGACTTTACCTCGAGGAGAGTCACCTACTGAAAATGTTTGGGATAGAGAAACAGTTGGTTGTTGGAGAGGATGTTAAGAGGTTTCTCGGAGCTAGGAGCGCTCTTGCGAGAAGCGTAGTGTACCCTCTCACAGACGGTGAAGTTAGGCGGGATGACGAGAGGGCTTGGCAAGTGCTAGCAGAGTTGACAAGACGAGGTTTCGATCAGTTTAAAGGAGTAAAAGAGAGTAAAGATTCGTTTGACGGCTTTTACGTTACAGCGGCGCTTTCTGCAATCGTCCCAGAATACATGCGCGAAGAGCTTCTCAAGATCCACGTGAAGATTGATCGAGAGTTGGGTTTGGTGAAAGCATTTACCGTAATACCTCAACCTCTAGCCGTTGCTATAGCTGAAAAGGAAATCTCGTGTGTAGTTGTTGAGTCGGGGCACGGGAACACGCAGATAACACCCATACACACATACCCTATTAGGGAAGCCGTTGTAGCCCTGTATAGGGGAGGGGCGGAGGCTGACGCTTTAGCAGCAGAGGTGCTCAAAGATTTGGGGTACGGCGACCTAGCCAGCGACGAGATGGCCGTACGAAGGTTCAAGGAGGAAGCTGGCTTAATTCCTCTCGATCTGAGCGAGGCATTGAAAAAAGCTAAGGAAAATCCCGAAAGATTTAGATGTAAAGTTAGGTTATCCACATTAACAGAGATAGACTTGGAAGATAAGGGATGGTATAGGTTTCTCATCGGCGAGGTTGTTTTCAACCCGGCGCATGAGCTGTTCGAAAGTTTCAGGAAAAAGGGTGTGCTCAGCATACGGGACGCGAGACTTGGAGAAGAGACTGTAGAAGGGACGTTGCCGCTTGAGGAGGCTCTACTGCGCTCCATCAGGAAAACTCCGACAACCCTACATGACGCATTACTTAACAGGATAATACTCAGCGGGGGAAACTTTCAGTGGAAAGTCCCAGAAAACCTGAAAGACGTAGCTGCAAGCGCACCGCTTAAAGTCAAGCATCTACTCGGCAAAAGGCTGGGAAGCGGCGTAAACGTGGAAGTGCGGTTAACCCAGGATCCCCAGTTCTCTGTTTGGAAAGGCTGCGTTGTGTGGAGCCTAGCTTTACCGGAAAACTATCTTTGGAATGAAAAGAGGGGAGAAGGATGGTTCAAGAGAGGGGTTCACTACTAACGGAAAGCCCACTCGCCGACGTTGTGAGAAGGTATTACACAGAACTGGGGTACACCGAGATAAAGCCTCCCGAAGGCGTTGATGTGGCGTTCAAAAAAGGTGAGCATAGAATCGGTGTTAGATTAGTGAAGTTCTCACGGAGTTCGGTTAGGGATAGGAGGTTTATCAGATGCGAGATCTACAGATTGCTAAGAGACAGACCTTGCGAAGAGCTCTACATCGCTGTCGAAGAAATCAGCTTTGGAAGGCTACCGCCCCCCTACGAGTTCAGGGAAAGCGGAATCGGGCTTCTAAGGGTTAGCGGCTCCTCTGTTGAGGTCGCAATACCAGCTACGCCTTTCCGGAAAGTGGTAGCTACATCGACGCGGTCCGCCCTCCAAGAGGGTCGTTCCTCTCGCAGCGTAGGCGATGAATATCTAGAAGTCGATCAGTTAGTGAAGGTCGTAAAGGAGCTGAGGGAATTGATTGAAGAGGTTAAGAAACGCAGCGACGCACTAGCGGCGAGCTCGGATAAGAAGAGCGACTGGAATGTCTCAACTACCGCGCTCGAAGAGGTTGTACACAGCGAAGCAAAAGAAAATGAGAAAAATCTTGATTACGTGCTCGCTGCAGATTTCATAGAGGGTAACCCATGGGTCGGTATTATAGGAGGTTTTGGAGCGAAGAAAGAGAGAGATTAATAAGGTTTGGGCTGAGAGCTGCTCGGGTATCGTGATGACGAGCGGTTCTATTCAAGACTTCTCGTTTTTCAGCGACCTTGAAGAACTTTTGAAAGAGCTCCTAAAGGAACACCCTGAAGCTCTCAAGTTAGCGGAAAAGCTTCTCAAGGCTTACAGAGATCGGGGTGTAAGAGGTGTAAGAGAGGAGCTGAAGCTCCTCGTCGAAGAGGCGACAGGTGATGGGGCTAAAGATCAAGAGAATAGAGGTTGAAGGGTTCAGAGCCTTTCCCAGTAAACTGTCTATAGAGTTCGACGAAAGGTTGACAGTAATCTATGGTCCAGCTGGTGCCGGTAAAACATCGATCGTGAGAGCGATCGAGTTCGCATTGTTCGGCGAAACTCGAGAAGTCAACGCTCGTTTGATGCGGAAAGAAGATCTCGTAAACGACTTCTGCGAGAGAGCTAGAGTGGTCGTCGTTCTGGATGATGGGAGAGATGGGTTCCTGGTAGAAAGACTGCTTACTAAAAATGGCGCAAGCAGACTTAAAGTTGTTTCAAGCACGAGTGAACTCTACGACGATTTAGCAGAGCAGTACATACAGTCTAAGCTAGCGCTTCTCCAGGAGGACTTCAACTGGGAAATCGCTGTGGGGTATCAAGAGCTTCAAGCTCTGGTTCATGCTTCTTCGAGTTTGAGAGACAGGATCTTAGACGGGTTGTTGGGGCTGACCGATGTGAGGAGGCTGTACAGAGAGCTGAGCGGTAAAGAGTTGAAAGGATACCTGAAAGCGCTGCGCGACGAGCTCGCGAAACTTGGCGGAGAGGGCCTGCTAAGCAGATACGAGGAGCTCAAAACAAGGTACCGTCAGGTGGTGGTTGAAAGGGACGCGCTTGTTAGCGAGCTTGAGCAACTCGAGGCAAGGAGAAGGCTACTCGACGAAGAGCGCGCCTCGTTGCAGGCTCGAGCCAGAGAGGCAAGCGCGTTAATAGAGGAGAGAGGCAGGCTGCAAGCGTTTTTGCAAAGCTTAGGAGATGAAAAGCTAGCCAGAATGCCGGCTCTTGACGAAAACTACGTAAGAGAGTACGCAGAAAAATTCAAAAAAGAAGTTTCAGAAGGGTTGGAATTTTTCTACATGGTACGGGAAGCCGAATTTTTAAAAGGATTAGACTCGGCGAACCTAAGCGAGCTTTTGAAGGCGTCGAAGGGACTTATAGATAAGATGAAAAACTATACAATTAAAATGGAATATGAAATAAAGGATATCAATAATGAAATAAAAAGATTAGAAAACTATATAAATGATTTGGAAGATGAACTAGCAGAACTTGAATCTAAAATAGATGAACTAGAACAGTCCAAATCAGAATACGATATGCTTGTGAGCAAATTCGGTGATTCCGTAAACATAGCAAAAAGAATAACACAAATCGAAGTCGAAATGAAAGCATTGCACTCGGAAGAGAGTAAGGTGCGTTGTGCACGTGATCTACAAGAATCAGTGATTCGCCAGATAATGGATCAGGGGGCAGCTAAATGTCCTGTTTGCGGCAATGCGATAACCGATGCCGGGGCGTTGCCTAAGGTCGAACCGGTAGAAGCTATAAGATTAAAGAGGGAAAAGCTAGAGCGAACGCTATACGATTTGAGGGATGTTGAGCGCAAGCTGAGGAGGCTGGAACCAGAGCTTCGGCTGCTAGATGATTACGAAAGCCGGAAAGACAGTCTATCTAGAGCTTTAGACGAGAGATTGGAAGAACTCCACGAGCTAAGAGCGAGCGCGGAGGAACTGGAAGAACGTCTTCGCGAAGCGAAGCGACGCGTCACAGGGCTTTTAAGGGCTTACGAGCAGCTCGATAGCTACTATAAGAGACTGCGCTATACTGAACTTCAAGAGAAGCTGAAGAAAATAGAGTCTGAAATAAGAGAGCTGGGATATGATGAATCCAAGCTTTCACGAGTTGCAAACGAAATCAACGAGCTCGATCGCAAGATTTCGAATATTAAAGGAAGGTTAAGCGAGCTTGAGAATTTGGAAAGGCAGTTATCTGAGGAAATATATAGATTAGAAGTAAATATAGAAAACTTAAAAAATATAAAAACAAGAGAAGAGAAAGTAACCAACCTTTACAGGAGTTTAATGGCGGTCAGGGCAGCACTCGTCGACGCTCACGTGATCTTGCGGCAGAAATTCACCAGACGTTTATCAGATGCGGCTTCACGAATTTTTGCTAGGTTAGAAAATAGCGGCGAGTACAATGCCGTGGATATAGAAGTTCAGAGCACGGGGGCGCGTGGAAAACGTGGTCACTATGTTTTCCGTGTGCGGAGAAAGCTTGACGGTAGCTATGTGTCAGCTTTCACTAGACTGAGCGACGGACAGCGAAGCATAATGGCTCTCTCCATCTTGCTCGCACTTAGGCTGCTGAAGCCGAGGAACCTAAACGTGATGATTCTGGACGATGCAGCACCCAACGTTGACGAAGAAACCAAGCTGGCGCTAGCCCGGGTTTTAGCGGAAGACTTCAATTCCGCTTTTCAAGTGGTCTTGACAACCCAGAGCAAGCGCGTTGCAGAGGAGTTACGCTCGGTGGCAAAAGTTTACTCATTGGAAGCAATTAAAAAGGTACCGGGAACTTCAGCAGAGACGTCCTCGATGGAGTCTCAAGAGCGCGTGTAAAGCAGAAAACCATCGCGAAGCTTTATAACGCCATGCTAAGCACCCTGCAGGAGGTGAAGATGGTCAAAATATACAATTGTAACTTTTGCGGTAGAGAAATCCAGCCTGGCACGGGAGTGTGGTACGTAAAAAACGATGGTAGCATTTTGAGGTTCTGCTCGAGCAAGTGTTTCAAGAACTCATTAAAGCTGCATCGCGATCCTACAAAACTTAAGTGGACTATGATGTACGGTAAAAAAGGATCGGCTCAATCGACGCTTTCTCGGAGCAGGTAAAGCGCCTCACTTTCTAGCCAGGCAACATTACACCCATTAGGTACGAAGCGGTCAAGCTGAGATTTCTAAAGGAGTGCGGTGATAAAGTTGTTACGAGGCTGTTGTCGAAACCTTAAACGCAGAGCTCGGGAAAGCTGGGCTCTTCCCTGTAAAACCGCGCGCTAGCCATTTACACCGCTGAGGTAAGAGACCAGCCCCTCTTGGTGCGGGTTCCGCTGCCGAGCACCGAAGCGCTCTTCTTCCTTCCCGCTTTCACTGCTTCTGCTTCTTCTGCAGCCCCTAGCAGTGAGCGAATTCTAGCGGGCTTCGAGAAGCTGAGGTCGCCGTACCACGGATACAGGGGGAAAGTTGCGAGCTTGCTGCAAGGTTTCGCTGGCGAGCCGAGCGAAGAGATGAGGCGGCAGCTTGCAAAAATCCTCCCGCCGGAAGTGTTGAAAACGCTGACGATAGAAAGGGCGAGGGGGTTCGCCGAAGCTGCGAGAAGGAAAGAGCGGTGCTTGAACGACGACTTCACCCATAAGCTAGTGGCAAAAGTACGCAGGCTGACGGGAGAGGCGCGTCAGCAGGGGATAAGCGCGCTGATTCTCGTGGAGCCTATAGGAGGCTATTCCATGAGGGGCGCGAGAATACAGGGCACCTTGCAGAGGGCGAGACGAGTCCTGAAGAACCTGGCTACCTACGAGGACACGCGTTCGGGGCGCGCGTAAAACCTTTAACCCCCTGTTTAACCCCCGTCTAGCCCCGGTCGTATAGTCTGGTCTAGTATGCCGGCCTGTCGAGCCGGAGAACCCGGGTTCAAAACTCGGTCATCCACACTTATGGGGTGGCCGGGTGGAATTCCCGGCCGGGGCGCCAACAAATCTTCCACATTATAATCCGCGTGACAGCTGAATGTTTTGCCGAAAGGAAACATTCATCCCCCACTAAGCGCTTCTGCTGATTAGGTCGGGATCGTGCCTACACGACGAAGTCCTCTATATCGAGAGGTATAAGGGTGAGTTCTTCAGCGAGCGTTGCACCATAATCCTCGAGGAGCACCATTGCGGCGGCCTTAGGTGGTATGACACCGCGCTCCGTGATTATGGCGTCGATATACTCAGGTGGTGTCACGTCGAAAGCCGGGTTGCGGACTCTGAGGTTAGGGTAGCGCACTAGGAGGTCGTGGGGTACAACCTCCACGGGTTCCCTTTCCTCTATAGTTACTAACTCGCCCAGAATCGTTGAAGGGCTGAACTTATAGGTTTCCGTCGCCACGTAGAACCTTGCACGGGCCTCGTAGGCTGCGAGCGCTATGAGCGATGTACCTACTTTATTGATCACAGCTCCGTTCGCCGTCACGGTGTCAGCTCCCACCACGACCTTGTCGACTTCTCTCATAACAAACCTTACGGCCGAGTCTGGGATTAACGTCACAGGAATACCGCTTTCAGCCAGTTCACGGTAGCTTAAGAGCCCTTGGAACTTCGGCCTAGTTTCCGTAGCGTAGACCCGAAACCTCTTGCCAGACCTGAAAGCGGTTTTCAAGACGGATAAAGCAGCTGAGCTGTTACAGTGGGTTAGCACCACGTCGCCTTCTTCAATCAGCTTAGAGCCTATATCGCCTATGCGCTTCACAGCGCTGAGTGATGCAACGATGAAAGAATCCGCCGCGCTCACAGCCGCTGACACGGCTTCTTCGAGGCTTTTAGCGCCCGTTACTCTGTTTAAAACGTACCTTAAAGCATTGTGCAAGGAAACAGCAGTTGGTCTGGTAGAACCGATGACCTCAGCTACAGTTTTCATATATTCTTCGAAATCCTTAGGGTCGCTGCCTTTGTACATTTGGGCTGCGAGTTTCATGGCGTAAGCGGCAGTCCGCGCTATTCTACCCGCCCCTCGAACCTTCATGCTCTTTATCAAGAACGCGATCCTGTAAACTTCACGCGGGATCTCCACCACTAACCACCTCAACCAGCCTCTTGGCCGAAGCTACCGCGTCCCCGGACGCGGCAGGCCAACCGTAAATCTCCCTGACCAGTAACAGTACTGCCTCTGGAGCAACAACGCCCTTTTCGGTCACTATCGCATCGATGTAGCGCGGTGGGGTTACATCGAAAAGCGGGCACTTGGCTACCACGTTTTTTATATGCTCTAAGCCGGGCAGCAAGGCTGTCCCTTCGACCACTGGCAGTTTCACAAGCTCCCCGAAAACCGTTTCGGTACTGAACTTGTGGGTTGTGGCGATAACGAACGTTCTTACACGGGCCTCGTAGGCTGCGAGCGCTATGAGCGATGTACCTACTTTATTGATCACAGCTCCGTTCGCCGCTATCGCCTCGGCTCCCACCACGACTATATTTGTGTCTTTCATGAAAAACCTAGCAGCCGAATCCACTATAAGCTCCGTCTCGAACCCCATGTCGCTCAGCTCCTGTGCGGTAACAACCCCTTCGCCTCCAGGCCTAGACTCCGCGACGAATACTCGAACCCGCTTACCCTCGCTCTTGAGCCTACTGAACAAAGCCATTACGGACTTGCTATAGGAACACGTCATAACCGTGCTTCCATCTCTCACACGCTTGGCACCTAAAGCCGCTGCGATTGTTACGGAGTTTTCGATCTCTTTTTTCAGAGCAGCTGCTTCCGTTGCGAGCTTTTCTGCCACGCTTTCTTTCGGCATACGGGCTCTAACGAGGGTCTCCGCTTTTTCCACTAAACGTCTAGCAGCGTTAAGCGATATCACGGACGTGGGCCTACTGTTAGCTATGCTTTCAACTAGCATTGATACAGAGTGCGCCGCCTCCCGCAAGTCTTCTGCCTCTTTAAAACACCCAACTATAGCATCTATTACGGCAAAGGTGGTGTCGGTAGAGCTGTAAATTCTATATTCGCTTATACCTTTAATAAGAGTTTCTAGAGCCTTCTGCATTAGAACGCTAATATTCATGGCTCTCTTTTAAGATTAACTCCTCCCGCACGCTCAAGGCTTTCGGGCGAAAATCAAATACCCGGTATGACCGACCATCCTCATTTCTGGGCGCGTTTCTCCTCGGGAGACTTTATACTTCCTTGAGAGCAGTTCTTCCGCTTCTATCAACACGAAACCTATCTCTCTAACTTTTTCAGCTGTTTTTTCCAGTTGGTTCACTGTAGGTACGAAGCACGCTAGGACGCCCCCGCTGCGAAGGGAAGCGAACGCATGCTGGACAACATCCCAAGGGTCGGCCATGTCGAGAACTACCGCGTCTACACCAAGCTCATCTATGCCCTCCTTCACGTCTTTGTTCTTGAAGACAACGAATCTGTCCATTCCTATCATCGTAAGGTTAGCTTTAGCTAAATCCAGAAATTCTTTTCTCGTTTCATATGTGTAAACAACTCCATTCGGTCTCACGATGTAGGCTAATATGGCGGTTAAGAAACCAGAACCGGTGCCAGCCTCTACGACGCGCGAGCCAGGACCTATCCCCGATTTGAGAACTATCAGAGCAGCGTCTTTGGGATATACAACTTGAGTTCGACGTTTGAAAGAATTGTATATTATATCATATATTGTAGGTTTTGCGAGTTTAAACTCTATCCCTAGGTGCGTTTTTAGGGTTTCACCATACGTCTTGCCCAAAATGTCGTCCGCGGAAACAACGCCCTCGTTGAAACTATATCTTGCACCTTTCCGGGCTTTTATCACGTACCAGCGCCGTTCGTTGAAGTAAAGCACCACAAAATCCCCTTCATGGACGTCCAACCCGAGGCACCAACTGGGTCTCTCCTCAGTATTTTTAGTTCTAGCCCCAATGCATTATTCGATACGTAAGCTGAGAACCTAAAGTTGCGATAGCATTCTTACGCGAACCCGGTGAATTGCTCGATAAGCCTTCGTAGAAATAGTGTTGGTCGACGCGACGGTGCGTTTATAAAGCCTGCAAATCCTCCCACCTGCAAATGGGCGATGATGGGTGAGCGACATGTCCAGCGAGAAGCCGTTTTATGTTAGGTTTACGGTACCTGCCGAGTTGGCTGAGAAAGCCTACGAGGCCGTAAGCAAAGCGAAAGATACCGGGAAGATAAAGAAGGGCACAAACGAAACAACAAAAGCTGTAGAAAGGGGGATGGCGAAGCTAGTTCTGATAGCGGAAGACGTGGATCCACCGGAAATAGTTGCGCACTTACCGCTTCTTTGCGAGGAAAAGGGTGTACCTTACGTCTACGTACCTTCAAAAGCGCGCTTAGGCAAATCGTGCGGGCTGGAGGTTGCTGCTGCGTCAGCTTGCATAATAGAACCGGGAGATGCGGCTAGCTCGGTCGAAGAAATAATAAAGGAAGTCAACGAAATTAAAGCTAAAGCAGGGATAAGCAAATAGATAGGATTATAAAATAATTATTTTTATTATTTTAGATTCAAAATTAGAGTGCGGAGGGTTCCGGTTCGGCTTTAGCTCTTGCCTAGGATCTGGGTGTAGGAGAGCTAGGTGGGAAAGGATTTAGCGAATGCTGACAAGCCGGAGCGTAACGTTGAAAAAGGTTGTTGCGGTGGCTTTCGCGTGAGTTCGAAGCAAAAGTGGAGTGAACCAGCCGATAAGTGGAGCGACGCTACAGCAGCTGAAGTGATCCAGGTAGTTGGTAGAACAGGGGTAACGGGTGAAGTAACGCAAGTGCGTGTTAGAGTGCTCGAAGGTCCCGATAAAGGTAGAGTGCTCACAAGGAACGTGAAAGGTCCGGTTAGGTTAGGAGACATAGTGCTTCTTAGGGAAACCGAGCGCGAAGCCAGGAAGATCACGGCCAAGTAAACTTCGTCAGCTTGTACTACATCGGTATCGCTGGGAGAAAACTTTCGTTGTACTATCTGGGTAAAAGTTTTCTTCACTACTAGGGTCGTTCGCTCGTTGATAGTGATGGTAGCTATTGAACTCACTAAAACCCTCCTGCCATTGAGCATTCAAGTCCCCGTTGTGGTAGTGCAGGACATGAAAACCGCGGTGAGAGGGACGTCGGGCGAGCTAGTGCTAAGGAAAGGAGCCAAGCTAGAGCTGTCGCTGAGTGAAGCTCTACCTCTCATAGAACGGGGTGTTGTAGACATAGATCCAGAGAGATTGCCGACACTTCGTGATATGAATAAAATTCGATGGATAGAGAGTAGAGATCCAAACGAGATCCAGAAGCTCGACGAGGATTTTTACGTGAAAGCCCGTCTAGCTATAATGCAGATGGAGTTAAAGGGTGGAGATAATAGAGCAATAAGCTCGGCTAAGGCTACACTTTTAGATATAATCAGATTGCGCCTTCAAAAGGTTCTGAAGGCGGTGACGGCGAACCCTGAACTGAGTAGGGATTTCTCCGAGAAGCTCACTCTTGAAGAGCGAGCGCTTTACGCTTCGTTGTGCAGGAGCGTCAAGATGTGGTACTCTTCTATGGTAGAGTTCGTGGAGCGGGGTGATCCCCTTGCTCGAGCGAGCTGAAGCGGTTGAAGTGGTAAACCTTTCGGAGAGGTTTGCCGAATTTTTTAGGTCATTTAAAGATGAGAAAGGAGAATACAAATATAGACAGCTCATAGCCAGAATGGCTTTAGAGGGTAGTGTTTCACTTGTAATAGACTTCGATGATATCCTAATTTTTGATACAATATTGGCTGAAAAAATTATAGAAGAACCTAATTTAGTTATAAAGGCAGCGTCAGATGCGCTGAAAGATGTAATGAAAATAGAAAATTCTGAATATGCTTCAAGATTTACCGAGTTCTTTGTTAGGATTAGAAAACTACCTGATAGCTTAAAGGTTCCGGTGAGACGGATAAGAGCAACACATTTAGGTAAACTTATAGCTGTTGAAGGAATAGTAACAAAAATATCTCCAGTCAAACAGCTCCTTAAGGAGGCGGTCTTCAAGTGCAAAGAGTGCGGAGAGGAAATAGCAGTGACCCAGAAAGGAGAAGGGCTCGAAAAGCCTAGCTATTGTCCAGGGTGCGGGGGTGAAGGGGATAAGCGGCGGAGGGGCGACTTCGAGCTCCTGCTAGAGAAGTCAAAGTTCGTGGACTGGCAGAAATTTGTGCTCCAGGAAAGACCGGAGGAGCTACCATCAGGTCAGCTTCCTCGCTCCATTGAGGTGGTAGCCACATATGATCTTGTCGACGTTGTTCGTCCCGGCGACAGAGCCATTATAACGGGTGTGTTGACTGTCGCGCCTGAAAGGTCCGTTAAAGGTCAGCCTCCGATATTCCAGATGTTTTTGGAGGCTAACAATATAGAAGTAGCTTCGAAAGAATCTCTTGATGTAGAAATAACGCCGGAAGACGAGAAGAAAATCCTCGAGCTATCGAGGCGGCCGGATGCTAGGGAGCTGCTTATCAGCTCTATAGCCCCCTCGATATATGGTTATAAGGAGATAAAGAAAGCCATTGCTCTCCTTCTGTTCGGCGGTGTTCCTAAGCTGCACCCCGACGGAGTAAGGGTTAGAGGCGATATACACATCCTTTTGATAGGTGATCCCGGCACCGCTAAATCGCAAATGCTGAGGTACGTCGCTTCAATAGCCCCGAGAGGGGTATACACGAGCGGTAAGGGATCGACAGCGGCCGGGCTTACGGCGGCTGTTATACGGGAAAAATCCAGCGGCGACTTCTTCCTGGAGGCAGGCGCTTTGGTTTTAGCTGATGGAGGCATCGCTTGCCTACACCCAGCGTCGCTGGTAGGTGTTCGCGAAGGCGAGGTAGAGATAGAGAAACTATTCAATCGCGGAACAGCGTTTGAGGCGGTATCCAAAGGAGACCTAGTTGAAATAAGCTTGCTGGACGAAGTCGAGGTAGCTGGCTTCAGCGGCGGTAGAATAGGGCTCGCTAAAGCGGTTGTTGCTAGAAGGAAGTGGTGGGAAGGGAAGCTCCTCGAGATGCGTCTCGAGAACGGGCGCTCCTTGCTGGTAACGCCAGATCATCTCATTCTCGATGCTGAGAGTTGGAAGTGGGTGGAGGCTGAAACCCTCTCCATCGGTAGATCAGTTGTGGCGGTGGGCGAAAATGGCGCAGGCAAAGCTACGGTTACCTCCGTCAGGGAAGAGGAGTACGAAGGCTACGTGTACGACCTATACGTACCTGGTGTTCACAACTTTATTGCTGAAGGTATGGTTGTTCACAACTGCATTGACGAGTTCGATAAAATGGATCCCAAGGATAGAGTCAGCATACACGAAGCTATGGAGCAGCAAACTGTGAGCATAGCAAAAGCCGGTATAGTGGCCACACTCAATGCTAGAGCGTCTGTGCTAGCGGCCGCCAACCCAGCTTTCGGTCGCTACCTGCACGGTAGACCAGTTACCGAAAACATAGATTTACCTCCCACGATACTTTCTCGCTTTGATTTGATCTTCGTTATAACGGACGTCCCTAATGTTGAGAGGGATAGAGCCTTAGCAGAGTATGTGGTAGATTTCCACCGCCAGTACTATCCGGAATCCTTAGAGCACGTGATACCACGCGATCTTCTCAAGAAGTACATCGCTTACGCTAGAAAGTACATAAAACCTAAGTTGACGGACGAGGCTAAAAACAAGCTTGTAAACTTTTACGTAGAAATGAGGTCAAGGAGCCAAGGAGCTGATTCCCCGATAGCGATCACACCTAGGCAGTTAGAAGCCCTGATCAGACTGGCGGAAGCTCACGCGAAGATGGCACTTAGCGACATTGTAACGGCGGAGGACGCCGAAGCCGCCATCGAGCTGATGATGCACTTCCTTAAGAGCGTCGGTTACGATGTCGAGACAAAGAGCATAGACATCGACATAGTAATGACCGGACAGCCGAAATCGCAGAGAGACAAGATTTTGATTGTGGTGGATTTATTGAGAAAAATGATCGAGGAAAGCGGGGGCGAAGCTATTAAACGCGATGAATTCATTGGCAAAGCTGTGGAAAAAGGCCTGGACGAGCAGTTCGTCAGAAAGGTTCTCGAGCGCCTTTACGACAGCGGTGAAGTAATAGAGCCGAAGCCAGGTTACATACTGTTGCTGCGCATGCGGTAACCACGATGCGGGTCGAGGAACTACCGCTTCCGGACGGCGTGAAGCAGGCTTTGCTGAGACGCGGAATCAGCGAACTTTATCCACCTCAGGAGATGGCGGTCCGCGCCGGGCTTCTTGATGGCGCAAATTTAGTGGTCATGGCGCCAACAGCTTCTGGGAAGACGCTGATTGCCGTACTCGCGGCAGCTGCTATGTTGGACCGTACGAGAGGCAAAGTGCTCTACCTGACGCCCCTGCGCTCACTCGCATCTGAGAAGTACGAGGAATTCTCCGATTTTTTCGAGGAGCTCGGATATAAAGTAGCGTTGAGCGTGGGCGATTACGACTCGAGCGATGAGTGGTTGGAAAAGTACGATGTCATTGTGACCACTAACGAGAAGGCGGACAGCTTGATTAGGCATGGGGCGAGCTGGCTGAGCAAAGTTGTTCTAATCGTGGCTGATGAGATACACATGGTAGGAGAAGCTAGTAGAGGCCCTACACTGGAGCTGCTGCTTTCTCGCTTGAAGAGGATTTTACCCGATACCCAGATACTCGGTTTAAGCGCCACAATAAGAAACCTGGATGAGATCGCAGAATGGTTAGACGCGGAGCCTCTATCGTGCAACTGGCGCCCGGTAGTTTTGAAGGAGGGAGTATACTACGATGGCATCATTGAGTTCGCTGATGGTACTACTAGGGATGTAGAGAGAGAGTATGACGACCCCCTTCTGGATCTTGTAAGCGACACTTTGAGCGAAGGAGGTCAGGTTCTTGTGTTCACATTTAGGAGGAGATCTGCGGTAAACGTTGCGACTCGTTTCGCAGCTCTCACCGAACGAGTTTTAGGGCGGGGCGAGCGGGCTCGGCTAAAAGCCGTGTGTGATCAACTGCTTACTCGTGAGCGGAACCTCATTAATGAGAAGCTTGCTGTGCTCTTGTCTAAAGGTGTCGCTTTTCATCACGCTGGCTTGAGCAACTTCACCCGCAAACTTGTGGAAGACGCCTTCAGGGGTAACGCGGTCAAAGTCGTTGTCGCCACACCTACCCTAGCGGCAGGTGTCAATTTGCCAGCTAGGAGAGTTGTAATTGCGGACAGGCATAGATACAACGTGGAACTGGGAGTGCACGAGGAGATAAGCGTGATGGAGTACAAGCAGATGGCTGGGAGAGCCGGCAGACCGAAATACGACAAGGTGGGAGAGGCTATCTTGATAGCAAGAACGTTGGACGAAGTCGAGTACCTAATGGAGGAGTACGTAAAAGCCTCTCCAGAGCGTATCACATCGAAACTTTCGTCGGAGCGTGCCTTAAGAAGTCAAACTTTAGCGGAGGTGGCTAGCGGGTTGTCGAACACTCTGGGCGACTTGCAGGAAACCCTAGCCCGATCACTTTATGCAAAGCAGTACGACAGTGCGTACCTGGCAAGGCTGGTCGTTAGCGTGCTTAACGAGCTGGTTGCAGAAGGGTTCGTGGAGGTAAAGGACGAGCTCATAAGAGCTACGCCGCTGGGTCGAAGGGTCTCGGAGCTTTACCTAGACCCCCGTACGGCAAGTTTGATGGTTAAAGGGTTGAGCTTACCTCGAGAGTTCACTGATTTAACGTACTTGCACCTGCTTGCTATCACACCGGATATGCCTAGACTTTACTTGCGTAAGGGGGATAGGAAATGGCTCGATGCAGCGGTGGAGGATCTTGGACGCGAGCTCATTGAACCTCCGCCTGAAGATCCCGACGAGTATGAGCTTTTCCTTGCCAGCCTTAAAGTAGCTCTTCTTCTCCTAGATTGGATTGAGGAGAAACCAGATGATTACATATACGAACGTTATGACGTGGGTCCTGGCGACATTTATTCTCTCACTCAAACAGCGGAGTGGTTGGCGTACGCGGCTGCTGAGATTTCTAAGCTTCTAGGGTTAATAGCTAGGTTCAAGGAGTTAGCCGTACTAAGAGAAAGGATCAGGCACGGTATCAAGGCGGAGCTCCTCGAGCTCGTTAGCATCAAAGGTATAGGGCGTGTACGGGCTAGGGCTCTTTACACTTTTGGTTTCAAGAGCCTGGCAGACATAGCTAGGGCCTCCGAGAGAGAATTGGCAACAGTGCCCAGCATTGGACCCGCGCTAGCTAAAAAGCTCAAGGAAGCGGTGAGCAGCGGGGAGCTAGCTATTGAACAACCGGCAGCAGTTGGTCTCGATGAATTCTTTTAGCGGAATCTTCAAATTCTGCGTGAAAAAGCGGAGGCGGTCCGGTACCTTGCCCTCATGGTGGGGCGGAGAGAGGGGGGGTCATCTAGCGAGGTGATAGAGTGCTATTGAAGGCAGTGGACCTGTTCTGTGGAGCGGGAGGTTTTACCCGGGGATTCGAAGCGGAAGGCTTTGAAGTGGTGCTTGGGGTAGACAACATGGTACAGGCTATAGAGAGTTTTAAGGAAAACTTCCCCAAAGCAAGTGTGCTTGTCGAGGATATTCAACAACTACGCAGTGAGGACATCTTATCAATGGTGGGTCAGGTTGACGTGGTTATTGGTAGCCCACCCTGCGAGGCGTTCACCGGTGCAAACCCACGCAGGAAACCTGCCCCTCTCGATAGGCTGTACGACGACCCGCAAGGGAGGCTCGTGCTGCACTATATCAGGTTGGTTGGAGATCTGAAACCTTCAGTTTTCGTTATGGAAAATGTTCCGGCGCTCGCCGAAGGGCCGTTGCGGGAAGCTTTGAGAAATGAGTTCGCGCGTGTTGGGTACACCAGCGTGTACTTTAACTTGCTGCGTGCAGAGGACTATGGCACTCCATCGCACAGGCTCAGACTTTTCATATCGAACATCAGGCTTAAGCCACCTGTCAGCGGTAGGAAGGTGACTGTGATAGAAGCAATCGGCGATCTCCCGCCCCCGAGTTCCCCCCACGATATACCAAACCACGAGCTGGTACCTTTGTCGCCCAAGAAGCAGAGGAGGATCAGCAAGCTAAAGTGGGGTGAAGCGCTCATACGCTACGCCGGAGCTGAAGGCAAGATTTACTATAACTATGTGAGACTTCATCCCTACAGGCTGGCTCCCACTGTTATGGGATCTTCAAGATTCGTCCATCCCTTCGAAGATAGGTTGCTGACTGTACGAGAACAAGCGAGGTTGATGGGCTTTCCGGACAACCACGTCTTCAGAGGCGGTCGAGACGTTCAGTTCGATCAGGTGGGAGAGGCTGTGCCGCCCCCTCTAGCGCGAGCCGTTGCATCCGAAGTAAAAAAGCACTTGAGTGTTTAGCCATTTTGCTGCAGGAGGAAGGCAGTGCATCTTATTTAAAAGCGAATGGGTAAGGAGCCTATGCCCCACTCGAAGGTGAACATTATTCCTCTCCTCCACAACGTATACTCTCAACAGAGGGTTGTCGAGGTGGCTAAGGCAGCTTACGGTTTAGGCTACGGAGTTTTCGTAGTGACAAAGGCAAGCGGGAGTGCGGCACAAGCTGGGGTTCCAGAGGCTCAGAAACTCGCTCTTAAGCTAGATAAAGCGTTTATCTACTTGCCAGACCTGCCCGATGCAGTCGAAGTCCTAAAGCCAGATAGCGTTCTCCTCGTGCTTACGCGCAAGTATGCTCCCACACCTATCTCGGAGGCTGTGAAAAACTGCACAGGGAAGGTAGTTGTGGTGTTTGGTGGAGCCGAGCCGGGACTTTCTAAAAAAGAACTCGAATTGGGCCAAGCCGTTCACCCTGACGGCGTCGTCGAAGATGTAGGGTCTACAGGGCTTGCAGCGATTTCTTTGTACATATTACGCACCTTGCTCGACCCTTAGCCGTTTGAAGGGCGAATGTCCTCAAGCATTTTTGCGAGTTGTACCTTACACGAGCGGAGGAAAGCTTCTCTACACTCTTCCTCGTTAACTATCATGTAGTCAGCTAATGCTATAACTTCTCCCAGGCCCATTGACAGCTCCCTTTCATCCCTCTTGACAAATTCTTCCCAAGTCTTGGGATCATCCTCCCTGCGCCTGGACGTCAACCTGACGAATCTCGTTCGAGGCGAGCTATGGATCGCTACAACGATCACTTTTTCAAACGATTTTTTGAAAAAAGCGACTTCGTCTCGGCTCCTAACCCCTTCTATGGTGATTACTGGTGCTTGAGGGGCATGCTCGAGCACCAGCTCAGCCACTGCGCTCGGCCCTTTTTCCTCACGAAGCTTTCTTGCAAGGTAAGACATGGTTTCCGCATCCGTTCTCAAGCCCCGTTTAGTAGCTTCAAGCCTTACTATATCGCCCATAGATATTACAGGGATGCCTAGCTCCCTAGCAGCCTCGGTAAAGAGCGATTTCCCGCTACCTGGCATGCCGGCCACAAGTATTGCGCAGCGCACACTCCTCCCTCATACCTACCGAAAAATGCATACCGCTGCCTTGAGCCTGGAGCAAGCTCTTCGAGTGTTTTCAGCGTGGGCGAACGGCTTCAGCTATCTTTTCAAGATGTTCGTGCCGTCTCATTTGAATATCTTCCGACTCCCATCTTCTGACCCCAGTTCACAAGGGTTGTGTATGCGACAATTAGCGTGCCATATGACTGGGGAGCCTCTTTTTACCACGTTAAGTTGATCTACCGTGCTCGAGTGGGCTCACACGTCTAGGATGAAAGTTGCAGTAGTCGGAGTCGGTAGGTGGGGATACAACCACGTAAGAGTGTTGAGCGAAATAAAGAGAATGAATTACGATGAAGTAGGTTTGGAGGATATAATAGTCGTAGATTCAAATGCGGCAAGAGCCCAGTACGTTGCTGAGCTTTTAGGAACTAAATGGGTCAGCGGCGTCGATGAGCTCCTCAGCGCGCACGCGGACGCTGCCATAGTTGCTGTGCCAACGGTCTACCATTACACTGTTGCCATTCGGCTTTTGCCGCATATGGACGTGATGGTTGAGAAACCGATAGCTGCTAGCCTCGAGGAGGCCGAGGTAATGGGTAAGCTAGCCGAACGCGAGGGCCGGCTGCTAGCCGTTGGACACATAGAGAGGTTCAACCCTGTGGTCCCAGCGTTAAAAGACAGATTACAAAGCGAAACAGAGAAAGTTGTGAGCATTTCAGCTCAAAGAGTTGGACCGGGCCCCCCAGGCGGCTACACATTGAACCTAGGCGCGGCGCACGATTTGCTAGTGCACGATATAGATGTGGCGTGCTACCTGTTAGAGTCTTTACCTAATCAAGTTATAGCAAAAGCTTATTGGAACAAGCATGGATTTGAAACAGATATTGCTGCTATATATTCTTTCGATGAAAAGGAGGTGCTAGGAGAGTTCAGAGCAAGCTGGAGAACATCCCCGAATCTGAAGAGAAGAAATATAATTGTTCAATTAGAAAGCAAAATTCTAGAAGCAGATTACATTCTTCAAACGATAACATTAGAGAAAGGCTTGGCCGAACACAAGTCCAAAGGAGAGTACAGCGAGCTGATCTCGGCGTATACCTCGCGAGCCCGCGAGAGCTGGAGCCTTTTAGGGATTCGCAAGGAGCCCCTCTTGCTTGAGGACTTGCACTTCCTGCGTTGCATCCAAAGAAAAGAGAAGCCCATCAACGGCTGGGAGGACGGTTACAGAGCACTCAAGTGCATAATTCACGCCATCGAGTCGGCTAAAACCGGTTCTGCCGTGAACATAGTTTGGGATGGATGGTAGACTGAGGCGAAATTGCGCATCAACTGAGTAAGCGTGCTACATCTTGAGGTTGGAAACTACTTCGAAAACCCTTCGAATCGAAATGCGTCAGCGAAGCTAAGCCGCCTGATTGAGCGATTTTCTCGATAACGCTTAACGGAGATGGTTCTTCTTTAAGTGAAGCGAGCTTGGCTACGCTCGTGACCGTGGTATAGAGCGGGGGTTTTCCAGCTTCAAGAGCCACCAGCTTCACTACTTTGAGCCCCTCGGCGCTTAGATACTTCCGTTCGCTATAGTTTTTCAGAATAGTTTGCGCATACTTTTCGTCCCAGAGATCGCCTATCCATAAGGGGCCGGCCACCAGGGTTTTCCCGCGGCACAAAGGGCACTCCAGATCCCTATGGACGTCCTTTTCGACAGCCCTGTAAAGGCAACGAGGACAGTAAACTATGAAGCCTATCTGCGAAAGCGTCCTGAAGGCTTTGCTTTTACTCCTCTCAATTACGGCAACAAGCCTCAATGAGTGCCGAACGAGGAACGTGTAGATAGGTCTTGCTGCTAAACCGAGCTTAGCCGCTTCCCTTGCGGCGAACGCGGCGAGAATCCTAGCTCCGACCTCTTTAGAGAACTCGCTTACTATGGGTTTTGCAAAGTATTTCCTTATGCAAGAACTGGGCTTTATGCCGAAAAGAGGGGCAAGATCCGTGGCTGTCAGCATTAATAGCCCTTTGTGCTTTAAAGTCAGCAAGGCCGATTCTACGAAAGGTGCGGGAGTTCCAAAGGGATCTACATCCACAATGTCGAATCTTGTCCCTTTTTCAGCTAGCTCGGTGAGCAAAGCGCGCGCTTCCCTATTGTAAACTCTAACCTTGTCGTTAAGACCGTTACGACTGGCGTTAGTTAGAGCTATCCTGTATGCCAGCGGGCTTCTGTCGTTTAGGACAACTTCGCTTACTGTGGAGACTTCTGCGGCGTATCGGAGCCCCCTAACACCGGTAGCGCTAAGAGGCTCGCAGATGCTGATAGACCCGCGCCCCTCTAGCTGGCTGTAAGATTCCACTACCGCGACGCTAATATCGCGCGAGACTTTCATCGCTGGGTTGTAGAAGACCGGTGCCCAGGCGGGTTCCACTCGCTCGCCGCTGTAGTACGTCAAATCTGGTACCAAAAGTTTTACTTTGCCTTCAATGATTTCGACTAGCTTTACACTATCGAGGGGGAACATAGAGCTGCTATTGCGAGCTGGCGCTCTCGAACATCTCCTTCAAATCCAGGTTTTCGGGTCTCGAAGGTGCTCTCACTTCGCGCTCTCCGATAAGCCTTAGCCCCTCTCCGTTTATGAAAAGCGCGTATGAACCGCAGATTTTAGCTGCATCTACGGTGAGCATCTCCTCCTCGCTAGAGCCGCTCTTTTTGATCACAACTTTGCATCTCCCTCCAATTTGACCTTTTGCGGCCACGTTGAAAGGAGCTTTCTCTAACACCCTGCTGAGGAACCCCATCTCTTCTAACCGAGTCAGAAGCCACTTCAAGAGCGGGTCTTTTACTATGCGAGAAGCCTGGACTTCGCGTCCGCCTTCTCCGCTTTGTTCCATGAAATACTTAGCTATATTTTTGAAGTTCAGTTTCTCCACCACCTCCTCTCCTAGCAGTTGCACGAGCTTGTATGCCACTTCGAGTGTAGCATCAGAGCGCCCGATTTCGTACTCGTAAACCATTCGCCTCGTAACGCCTAGCCTAAGAGAGATGTCTCCCAGGGACATGCCTTTCTCCCTCCTTAACCTCTTCACGGCATCACCACGGATCTTAACGTATACTCCGCCTTTGCTAAAGTATACGAATGGACCTTCTTCTCCGTTGAGAATTTTATCTACAGTTTCCAAGCTTAAGGATGGGACGCCCTTGTAGGTGACAAGCGAGCCTTCTGGAATACCTTCTTCGCATGCTACGAGCGGGACAACATCTAGCGATAAGGCTAAACTCCGCAAATCGTCAACATACTTCCTAGCTTTTTCGTGGTACAAATCTTCAAGAACTTTTATAGCTAGAACATCGCCAGGCTTGCCTGCAAGCATGTCAAACGAATAATCACCGCTAGGGTTGCTGACGACCTTAAAGCCTCTCGCCCTCAAGGAGCTCTCTAACCTCACATCCCTAAGTTATGTGCTTCAGCTACGGATTTATATGTTTTTAACGTGTCAGCGCGTAAACTTCGCGAGGACAAACGCGTGAGCAGTATCGTAAGGCTCGAGATGTACGACATTTAGGATATTGAAGCCGCGGTCCTCAAGGTGCGATATTTCCTTTTTATAAGTTTCCGATGGCTCCTTGGTGACGTCGATGCTCATAGCTTTTATCGCTTGCATTATGTAACCATCCTTTTTAAGATAGAATTCAGCGTTGTCAGCTACGATTTTGCTTTGGAAGGGTTGAGCTATATCGGCGTATATTATATCAACTTTTTCGGTAACTATATGCGCATATTTATGGGGGAATCTAGCATCGGCCAATATAGGAATGGTGTTTTTCCTGTATGAAGCAACTTTCTCTATGAACTCTCTCATAACCCTTGGAGCGAATTCGACTCCGTAGAGTATACCGGCTTTTCCTATGATATCCGAGACATGGCTTGGAGTTGTTCCAGCAGCGGCGCCTAAGTAAAGCACGCGCGTGCCCTCACGTATCGGGAGTTCTTTTATGCCTTTGAGGATGGCGGCAGCGAGCTTGCTCCTGTACGGATTCCAGATCCTCAGCTCTAGCTGTTCGAACTTCACTAATGGTTCTCCATACACCTTTATCCCGGGCGCTAAGTTCACCGTGGCTAGCCTCTTAGCCCCATCCTCAAAGTTAACCCAGTACACACCTTCGAACTTCTCGTGAGCGATATAACTTACAGGCGCGGCCATAGCCAGCCTAAACTGGAAGGACACCCCTCTTTAATAATATTTCGTGCGCTAATGGGTCGCGTTGTTGGAGTAGCAGCGTGTCAGTTTACAGCCGTTTTTAGCGGTTTTAGAATTCCACTTGGTCTTGTAAACACTGAAGACCGCTGGAAATAGCGTCACAGAGGGTAACAGGTTAGGCGCGTAAATTGCGAATGTATATATTACACTACTAGCGCTCATCAATAGATCTTAGGCACGGACACTTTAGCGCCTTGTTCTTCTTCTTCGGCCTCTCTCTCCTCTTTCCCTAGTGGGTGGGACCTCTCTTTTCGGTGGTTTGGCGTAAAGCGTCTTTATTTCCTGGATTCTTTGCTCGAGCTGCTCCTTTAGCTCGTCGGCTTTGTACTCGCCCGTAAAAGCGTCTATGCGAGCCGCGATGGCTAACTTCGCAGCTAGGGCTCTAGCTATCTTCCCCCTCTGCCACTTAGGCGATTTATGAACTGCTGGATGCTGGAAAATCACTCCATGCTTCGGCGGTTTACCGCCGGTTTTTAAAGCTCTAAAGAGCGCTTTTTCGGCACCCAGCACCTGTATCGTGCTAGCAGGCAGCGTCGCCAGCTTCGAGAGGCCTCCGGCTAAGCCTATTAGACGGGCGCCCAATAGCGGTCCGACAAGCCCTTTAATGTTGGGGGCCACCTCCATCATCGCTTCGTCGATGTACTTTTCGAGCTCTCTCCGGCTTTCGAAAAGCTCTAGTGTGACATCGGCTAACAGCCTTATAGCCCGCAAGTCAAAATCGGTTAAATCTGCTCCCATGCTGGTTTTCGCGGCCTCAGCCACTTTTCTAGCGAGCTCGTCTTTTATGCCGAGAGCTTTAAGCCCCTCTTCGGTTATCGCATCCCTGCTCCCTATCTTGCAGACAACTTTTACGTAATCCTCATGGTCCTCTAGCAGCTCGTCGAGTTCGGGAAAGTGAAGTCCGTACCATTCCCTTACGCGAGAAGCGAACAGGTTGAGGGTCTTATTCACATCGTCCAGAGCGGAGATGGCTTGAGCGATGTACAAATCCCTCTTCTCCGCTGCTTTCCGAACCTTCTTCCGTGTTAGTACAAGGGAAACTTCATGGGTGAAGCTTCTGTACTGGTCCTCGCTAACGTCTATAGCCTTCAGGTACTCGGAAAGGCTCTCTCGGAAACTGCTAGCTACCTCGTTGTTCGGCTTAACCGAAACTGAACCGGCGAAGCGCTTAGCTACTTTCTCCGCTAGATCCGGATCTTCAACCACCAGCTCGTCAATGCCTTTGGCGCTATCTAGTAGCTTTTCCAGCGAAGGAGGAATTCCGCCCTCTTCCAAAAGCAACAGCTCCTCCGCGGCTTTATCGGGGTCTTCGGGTAATCGCACGGACGCTATCACTCTACCTCCATCATCGACCAACATCAGGGCTAGAGGAGTGCTCACGAGGTAACCTTTCAACCTCCTCACCGCAACTGTTGGAGATGAGTAGCTTTTAAATGCTTAGCGCGTTCAAGGTTGCGCAGTATGCGGTACGCTGTTGTTAAAGTTGGGGGGCACGTGCTCTTTAACGGTCTAGAGCTGGACGTTGATTACGCAAATAGCCTGTGCACGGAACTTAAGAGAGCTCTCGAAATCTACGACGGATTAGCTGTCGTGGTGGGCGGGGGCGAGCTGGCGCGCAAGTATGTGTCATGGGGTAGAAAGCTCGGCTTGAACGATTCGGCTCTGGATGTTCTCGGGCTCCGCGTAGCAGCTGTGAACGCGGCACTACTTTGGTCGCTGTTCCACGGTGTTTCATCTCCGCAAGTGCCTTCGAGCGTAAGCGACGTCGTTGCAGCAATGCCTGCCTGGCGCGCGGTCTTTGTCGGAGGTTTTCAGCCTGCCCAGTCGACGACGACCGTAGCCGCGCTAGTCGCCGAGGCGCTTAGAGCCGAGAAGCTGATATTAGCAACCGATGTCGATGGAATCTACGATGACGACCCTAAGCGCAACCCGAAAGCCAAGAAGCTAGAGGAAGTGGCAGTCAGCGAGCTCGAGAGGATGTTCTCAGAAGGTGTGCGAGCAGGAGAATACAAGCTCCTCGATCCACTCACTTTAGCTGTAATCAAGCGTTCGAAAATTGAGACCCGAGTAATTCGAGGGAAACCTCCATCCAACATCCTCAGAGCACTTAAAGGAGAATCGCTTGGAACGCTCGTTCGCCCATAGAGCGCGACCCCTGCAAGCGGTTATACGTTTTCTTGGACTTGCTTGCCGTAAAGCTCATAAACCGCTCACCTTTTACATCCCTTAGCGGCCGTCGCCTAGCTGGTCTAGGGCGCCGTGCGCCTTTCGGCGCGCGCAAGCCCCCCGCGCCGGAGAACCCGGGTTCGAATCCCGGCGGCCGCACCATGCCGCGTTGTGCGTATTAGCCTTGGCGTGTATTACTCAGAAGGGTAGCTACGTCATAAATGCGCTTTACACTGCTGACTCGCTCGAAGCGTTATAGAGTCGTATTCAAGGAGTTGTACGAGAGTGAATGTTTCACAAGCAGAGGACCTTGGGCGAGGTTGTAGGGAGGGAAGCTTTCAAGAAGCTCCTTGGGGCTAAAGTTCGCAGCAGCGACGGGGTCTACGTAGGCTATCTTAAGAGGGTATACATAGATAGAAGGAGCGGTAAAGCTAAACGCTTAGTGATAAAGTTGATTGATGGAAGGTCTATAGTTATAGATCCTAACGATGCTGTTTTAAATAATGATGAAATAATACTAAAAAGCAAAATAAAAGTATCAGTTTCCGATATAACTGGCGAGCTTCAAAGGCTTGAGCAAGCCGTTAAGGAGTTGCGCGGAATCCGAGAGAGGTTTCTAGATCTCGACGAAGCTTTGATAGCTGGCGAAATTTCAAAGGACACGTACGCTTGCTTTAGAGAAACCCTTGAAGAGAAGAGGAAACAGCTGTTGTCTGAAGTTCGCAATTTGCTGGAAAAGCTGGAGGTTCAGCTTCACAGATTGGAGGAAGAGAGGGATGCTCTGATGCTAAAGTTAAGTAGCGTTGGGAGGGAGAGCGGTACCGAGCTTTTAAAAAAGCTTAGGGAGGTGCGGGAGACCCTTGTTCGAGTGTACGAGCTCATAGAGAGCGCTAGGCATGAGATGGCTCTGGAGATGGAGCTTGACGATTTCCTTCAAAGCTATCTAAGAGCTTAATCAGGGGTCTTGCAATTCGAGACCACCTCGCTCAAGCATCGTTTTGACTTTCGCAAAACATCGAATGCCGCTTAAATCGAATTCACCCAGGAGTACTGGGTGAAGAGGCTTCGTTTTCATAGATACCCACTACTTTGTGCGGAGTGTTTCCGTTACAGTTCTTGCAAAAAATATATATGTGCTGAAACTCTTTGAGGTTGTAACCAACATCCAAGACTCTCTTGTTTCCGCAAACCCCGCATGTCAGAAGCCATTTAGTCATATGGACCACCTGGGGAGGGATCGTGAAGGCTCGGCGGCTGCTCGCGTCATCAGCGCCTCAGATAACCCATTGAACATCCTCATAGCCACTATAGTCTGTTTTTGCGAGCTATTTTAACCTTTAGGCTTAGCGCGCGCTAGAAGTGAGGGACGGTGGAACACGGTCGATAATGCTCGGATTCAACTCTGAACGGTGGGGATCGTTTAAACACAGGCTATGGCGAATGCGTTGAGGGCAGATAACGTGGCTACACTCAACGTTCTGATGCGGGATTCAAGCGGTTTATCCAATGGAGTTGAAAATGCGAAAGCGTAGGCTTTTCCTGTAACGTAATCCACCAAACCGCAATGTCCTTTTCCGCACCCTAGCCCTTCAGTTAAAACCTGCAGGCCGATAGATTCCAGGGTCCCGCGGCTTGCAAGCTCCATGCCGTACTGTCGCACTTGGTCCAACACTAGGTATAGGATCGTAAGTTCTCCGCTGCTAGGCTCTATGCTCTGGGAAACGTAGAAGCCTGACGAGTTTTTGCTTTCGTGAAGGTCCACGACCATCCCTAGATCCTCGCGATCGACGAAGTTTCTCACAAAATCTACTTCTGGTACAGTCTCCACGCTGAAGTCATCGTAAGTTAAAAGCTTCCCTTCTTTCGCGAATACCGTGAGGAAATGGGACATCTCTCCCTCACCCTCTGTTTGCGGAGACCGTCCAGCTATCAAGATACGTGTACCATCAAGGGTATCTGTCAGCTCTTGCGACTGTATCTCCTTCTCGAGGAGTTCTGCCGCCTCGTGCGCGTCTAATGAATAGCTGGCGGCTACTCCTACGCCCTTGAAGATGGCGAGAAAGAGGTCGCCCGTCTCTAATAGAAACTCCGCTCCTACGCCAGTTAGCAGCTTTCTCAAATCAGCAACGCTCTCTACGCTCACGCTCTCTCCAAGGATTTTACTGAGTATATAGGACGCTTCGTGAAAGCCTGTAGGATCTCGCGAGGGTAAAATGTAGACTGTTCGCTCAACATCAACTTGCAAGGTAAGCTCAAGCGCAGCGTACACGCCAGCAACCTCCACACCTGAGGAACCTGCTGTTACAAGCACTGGCGGTTCCTCCCTCCCTCCTGTTTTGAAGACGATTATAGGATGGCCTAGCCAGTCATCGGTAACCGCGGCGATCTTGAACCTCTTTTTTAACGACTCAATAGTTTCTAGGTACTCGCTCATAACCCCTTTCGGCCGCATACTAACTCTTATTTAAGGGCGCCGCAGTAAGCTATCGATAAATATGTCCCCACTGCATCATTTAGCTAATGAGCGAAGATCTAGGATTCCGGGAGGAATTTCCTCTAAAACCTGAGAGGCGGGCGCGGAGGATCGAGTCCGGAATACCTGGCTTAGACGAGATCCTAAACGGCGGCATCCCCTCCCGCAACGTAGTACTCCTCTCGGGAGGGCCTGGAACGGGGAAAAGCATCTTTGGGCAACAGTTCCTTTACTACGGCCTAACGAAGGGAGAACCGGGAGTGCTCGTGGCTCTTGAGGAGCACCCTGCTCAGATAATCATAAACATGATGAACTTCGGATGGGACGTAAGAAAGTTCGAAAGTGAAGGGCTCTTCGCAATAGTCGACGCATTTACGGGTGGGATAGGGGAGTACGCTAAGAAAGAGAGGTACGTCGTAAAGACAGTGGACGACGTCCCATCGTTTGTAGATGTTGTACGTGAGGCGATAAGGGACCTGAAAGCTCAGCGCGTGGTTATAGACTCGGTCACTACGCTATACCTAACGAAGCCTGCGGTCGCCCGCTCGGTGGTCATGACGTTGAAAAGGGTGCTCTCAGGACTAGGCTGCACGTCCATACTTGTTTCGCAAGTCAGCGTGGGTGAACGCGGCTTTGGGGGTCCAGGAGTCGAGCACGCAGCCGACGGTATAATCAGGTTAGACCTGGACGAGATCGAAGGCGAATTGAAAAGAAGTCTCATAGTTTGGAAAATGAGAGGGACTTCGCATAGCATGAGACGTCACGTCTTTGAGATCACCGATAAGGGCATAATCGTGCACCCCAACAAAGTACTTAAATGGCGTGGGCGCATTTACGAGGAGGGAGAAGCATGAGCGAAGATATTGTACCGCTTAAACCCCTCTCGAGGGCCGATATACACAAACTCGAGACCGCCCTCGTCATCGCCACGCTGCTGCGCGAAGATGTGCTGCAGAAAATCAGGGAAAGTGCTGAGAGACTCACGTGGATAGACAGCCTCGCCGTAGCGGCTGGAGCGTTCGCTAGAGCCCGGGCTGGGATGACGGCAGAACAGATAGCCGAAGACCTCGGGCGCAGCGAAGCAAGTATCAGGAGGCATCTAACCGGTAAAACCGAAGCGGCGAAGCTCGTAGAGGAAACTTACAGGCGTTTCGCTAGCGAAGGAGTGAAGATAGAGCTTCCAGACCTCTTTAAAGGTCCCGAAGAAGCGGAAATCTCTTTGAAAAGGATTTCTGAATTAGAATCCAAGTTAAAGGATTCAGAGGATAGGTTGAAGGTTTTTGAGGAGAAGCTAGCAAGGGCGCGCAAGCTAGCTGAAGAGCTGGTGAAAGAGCTCTCGTAACGTGCCGTGAAAACCTGGCAGCTACTTCTTTTTTGTCCGAAGCCCGGTTTAGCGCTTTGCGCGTGCGAAGCACGAGAACTTTTGACCCTTTATGAGCGAGGTGGAGGGTCCGCCGCTGTCGATCTCGGGAAAAGGAAAGTGAGCGTGAAGGTGAAGGGGGACACGCTCTGGATAGACTCCTTCCTCCTACGTACTGACGAACTAAGGGCAGCGGCGCACGAAGAAAATTGCGTGATATTCTTCGAGCACGGCGAGGTCGGATTTAAAGTAGCTTTCTACAGAGGCGGACGGTATTACAAGCTCAAATGCGTTGGTAAAGGCATCGCACCCACGCTTGAAATATCGGGTATCCACATGCACAACATTGTCGGGACAGATCCTTGGAATGATGCAAAAAGGAAAGTAGAGCTTGTGGGTCCTAGCAAGGGGGATCGTGTGCTCGATGTGTGCACTGGTTTAGGGTACACGGCGATACACTCGGTGAAGCGCGGCGCGGAGGTTGTTAGCATTGAAAAGGATCAGTGGGTGCTGGAAATTGCAGAGTTCAATCCCTGGAGCAGGGAGCTTTCCAGCCCGCGCGTGACACTACTCCTTGGAGACGCTTTCGAAGTTGTTGAAGATCTGCCAGAGGGCTTTTTCGACGCAGCTGTGCACGATCCTCCGAGATTCGGTCTAGCAGGTGAGCTGTACAGCTTGGAGTTTTACACGAGGCTGCGCCGTACCCTCAGAAGAGGAGCTCGCTTATTCCATTACACAGGTTGGCCGGGTAAGCATAGAGGAATCAATATACAAGCAGGTATCGCCAAGAGGCTTCGCGCGTCTGGATTCCGCGTTTTAAGGGTTCTGAAAGGTTACGGCATCCTGGCGGAGGCAGTCTGAGCGCTAAGCGCGAACGAAGGTTTTAGCACACATAAAACATTAAGAAGACTAAGCCCCTGCGCTGAAAGTCGAGTAACGAGGTTGGCGCGTGGTGCGCGCCGGTCTAAGCTCTAGCATAGCAACCTTCTTCCACCCGTTCGCTTCAAGCTTCCTAACAAGTTTCGTCAGCACACCTGGCGAGAAGGCGGCAAAGGCTGCGGTTCTTACAATCGAATTGTCGCTGCTGTACACTAACATGGCGAGAACAATCCTCCCTTTAAACCTTAAAACGAGCTCCTCCCTAGCTGATCCAAGAGAAGGTAAACCTAAGGCTTTCAATGTAGATTTCATAATCTCGTATTGCTTAGAGTACTTTTCCGGATCCGCGCGCTTGAGGACTTTCACGCCAATGATCTGTAGATCGACAAGAAGCACCGATCGATCCTTTTTAACTTCAAGCAATGCAACTCCTGTGGGTGGCTTGTAAATGCGCATTCTCTGCATCTGATCTGGGGTTTTCAATGCCCCTTTTAAAACCTCCCGCTTAAGCTGCTGTGCGAGCAGCTCCAGAGCGAGCGAAGCGATAAACTATTAAGTTTGCTTCTTTGCGCCATTACACAGCGGCCGTCGCCTAGTCTGGACCAGGGCGCCGTGCGCCTTTCGGCGCGCGCAAGCCCTCCGCGCCGGAGAACCCGGGTTCGAATCCCGGCGGCCGCACCATGCCGCGTTGCATGAGGATTCTCCGCAAATAGGTAACGTTGGCGTGTATGCGCCCCGGAGAACGTTTGGTAACCTTAGCCAGTTCGTAGATCGTGAAGCTGTTTGAAGCGATATGTATTGCGGCTAACGCTACGAGATAGGGGTCGCGACCGCCGACGTAGGGTTTAGCTATTTTCAGGATTTCAGCCGCCCGCGCCTTAACGCTTGAGGATAGACCAAGCTTTTCGGCGTAAGTTTCGAGCGCTTCTTCGAACGTGGGTCTCAGCCGATTTGAAAGCACAAGCATGATTTCCAGTGCCCGTTTTCTGCGTACAGGTACGCCGTACAGCGATAGAAGCTCGCAAGCTTTTTTTAAAGAAACGTAACTCCCGTTACGTTTAGTTGCGACAAAGAGCGCTACGGCAGCTGCCTCATACCCAGCGATCTTCTTCAAGCGACCATAGAGCTCTAGAACTGCGCAGCTCGGCGCGCCTAACTGCGCTGCTAGGCTCTCCAGTACTCTTCCAACGACATCGCCGTGGTGATTCTCGCGGGTGTGCCTCTTACCTTTCCGAGCTCTTCCATCCTCTCTACGTGAACTTACGTACACAGGTCTCGCGACAAGCCCGCACTCGCTGCACACCACCAGACCACAGCTTTCCACGAGACGCCCTCCGCACTCAGAGCACAGCTGGATCATCAATGCTCGCGCAAAAAGCCTTCTAATAGACCTCGGAGCGTGCGCAGGGGGAGGGGTCGAATAGAAAAACATAATAAGGTTGGGGCTATTGCTCCCGGAGTAGTGGAGGGGCTTCGAAGTCCGCTCGCCAGAGAGCGCGCCGAGCGCATGGCGTTGTACCGCCGAGCGATGAAGTTGCGTGTTAACGAGCGGCAACAGCCCCTCCTGTGTTTCACACGCTAGCGCGCGCTTAGCTAGAATAACACGCCACTGGTCTTTACTTTCGTTGAACTATCCTTGCGGTGCGGGAAAACCCAGCCGCCACGCCCCCAAGCGCCCAGCCGGAGCGGCGACAGGCAGGCGGACGGGGGAAGAAGCGCGGGCCACCCCCGCGCGGGCGCGCATGATCGCAAACCTTTTCAAGTCTCTCATCAGACGTAGGTTTGGAGGCTAATAACCGTGATCGCTGTCGAAATTAAGCGTAGGGAGGATGAGGGGTGGAATGCATGGGAGGGTTACCTGTTAATGCAAAATACATGATTCACGCTAGGATAGAGGTCGACGGCATAGTTGACAAATCGGATATTGTAGGTGCGCTTTTCGGTCAAACAGAAGGGCTCCTCGGAGCCGAGCTCGACTTACGCGAACTTCAGAACAACGGGAGGATAGGGAGGATCGAGGTGAACGTTAGCAGAAGCGACGGCAAGGTGAAAGGAGTCATCAAAGTTCCATCGAACCTTGGAAGGATAGAGACCGCTCTCGTTGCCGCGGCTTTAGAGACTGTTGACCGTGTAGGTCCTTACTCGGCGAAAGTGGAGGTGGTTCGTATCGAGGACGTACGGGCTGAGAAACGCAAGCGCATAGTTGAAAGGGCTAAGGAGCTCCTGCAGAAAATGGAGGAGACTACCCCAGAGACGAAAGAGCTTGTGGAGGAGGTGGCTGAAGCGCTAAAAACAGCCGAACTTGTGTTCTACGGGCCCGAAAAGCTGCCGGCCGGACCAGAGGTTGAGCAGGCTGACACCGTGATAATAGTGGAAGGCAGGGCTGATGTTGTAAACCTCTTAAAGCACGGTTACAAGAATGTAATCGCGCTGGAGGGAGCGACTATACCTAAAAGCTTAATCGACTTAGCTAATAGGAAGAAGATTGTTCTTTTCGTGGACGGGGATAGAGGCGGTGAGTTAATAGCCAGAAACGCGATAGGCGCGATGAAAATAGATTACGTGGCGAGAGCCCCACCCGGAAGGGAAGTGGAGGAGCTTACAGGGAAGGAAATTGCCAAGGCCTTAAAGAACAAGGTAGAAACTAAGGAATTTCTAGAGCAGCTCCGAGCCTCCGAGCGAGTACCTGAGGAGACAAGCGGTCCTATCGAGAGGGTTGAGGTTCAACCCGCTCCCCTACTAGCGTTGCAAGTACCGCAGCAAGTAGTAGATGAGATTAAAGGGCTCAGGGGGACATTAGAGGCCGTTCTATACGATTCAAACTGGAAACCCGTTAAACGCATAGCTGTAAGGGATTTGGTAAGCGCCCTAGAGAGGTCTGAGGGAATATCTTACATAGTTTTTGATGGAGTGATCACCCAAAGACTAGTGGACATAGCATCTTCAAAAAACATAACGGCTGTAATAGGGGCCAGAATAGGCGATATAGTGCGCTTACCGGATAACCTAATTATAAAAATTTTTGATGATTTTACTTAACAATTTATTTTAAATTCAATTCATAAATAAAAATCTTTTAAATTAACGAGGCCTTTCCCAAGGTAAGGATTCGTGAGAATCTGAACCCTAGAAGCTCACAAAAATCAGTCGAGGTGCATTACATCATCAATCAGTTCAGGTCAGGTTCTTCATCCAAACGAGAGTGACCCGGGGGGATTTTCAGCTTTTCGTCTTCAGCGTAAAGCACCATCGTGCAGCTTGCGTTCGTG